>Ga0114995_10000006_pt1 | contig 136781 bp, 120 predicted proteins | sample ArcticOcean_MG_C_11_FD_87038 | JGI IMG/M metagenome (GOLD analysis project Ga0114995, IMG submission 87038) | Marine microbial communities from western Arctic Ocean - ArcticOcean_MG_CB2_154 | ecosystem: Environmental > Aquatic > Marine > Oceanic | place: Arctic Ocean: Canada Basin | collected... | reverse complement strand
ATTTGATATATCAGGAATCGTTTTAGCAACAACGGTACAGACCGCAAGCCCAATTGGTAAGAGCATTAACGTAGTAGACGTATTCATGACAAACATACTTACAAGGGCTGCTACCCCCATAAAGCCACCAATAAGCCCTGCTCCACTTGAACCTGTTAAAGTAATCATTCTTAGTGCCATTCTTTTATGCAAACCAGAACTCTCGATACCAAGAGCTAAAATAAACCCACCCAAAAATAGATAAATATTTTTGTTGGCATAAGGATTGGCAGAAATTTGGAAACTAGCAACATTTAGAAGAGGAAATAATGCCAATGGAAGTAACGAGGTAACTGCAACAGGAAGTGCTTCAGTAGCCCACCATATTGCCATCAGAACAAGAACTGCAAGTACAAACCAGGCTGCTTGACTATTTATATATTGAATACCTTTATTTGTTTCAAAGGATGTTCCTTCTAAAGCAAGAAGGCTATCTGGTATTAAATTAAAAATACCACATAAGACAATTGCACTAAATGCCAATAGACCGATGAAGAAGCCTTTATTTTGATAAGCGTGCATATCTATATCCTAATCTTTTTTTATAAAAAAGGGAGCCTGAGCTCCCTTTAAATTCATTATCGATTAAAACTTTTTATAAAGTTCTACTGCATAACTTTTACCATAGTCCTGATGTACATCTCCAACATATCCCCATGTGTACTCATCAGCTAATGGAGCTCTAGTATCTTCAAGATTTCTGACCTGACCTTTAATTCTTAGACCATTTCTGAACTTATAAGAAAGACTGAAGTTTAAAGTTAGCATTGATTCAACTAACCAGAAATCTCCACAATTATCTCCAGACCAGCTAGATGTTCCTGAACATGCATAGTTTCCATCAGAAGTTTTTGCATTATCTGTAACACCTGTTTCAAAGAATTCACCAACCATGGTTCCAGTTAAATATGCTGACCATGAACCATTTCTCCACGAAATGCTTCCTGAATATTTATCTTCAGGATAGGCTCTACTTCCAAAAGTACCAATAAGATCTCCAAATCCAGCAGGAGCAATTAAACCCTCTAAAGGACCACCAGCTTTTACAGCTTCGATAAGTGCAGCACTTTGTGTACCAGCTACTTGCTCAAACTCGTCATAAGAAACTTTAGTAAATTTAGCACCAAAATCACCAACGTCAGTTTCTCTAGAATATTGGACAGAGATATCTGTACCAGCCAAATTTCTATCGTCTAGGTTGACATATGTATCCATAACTCTGATAACTTGACCAGCTTCACATAAATCTGGACTCCAAGTTAAAGGATTACCATCACTATCTGAAGCGCCTTGAAATGGGCCACGAACAACTAGTGGATTACCAATACATTCTGTAGGTCCGCCTTGAGCTCTAATAAGAGTATCAAGAAGCATATGGTTTCTTTCACCAAATAAACCAACGGTATTTTCAGTTTCTATAGTCCACTTATCAACAGTAACAACAAGACCATCTAAAACTGGGAATTGTTCACCAGGCATTATAATGACACCAACAGAGGTGTTAGTTGCCTCTTCTGACTCTAGATTTTCGTTACCTTGTGCAACTCTTTGAATTGAATAGTTATTATAATTCTCACCAACTGAATACGTGTATAAAGGATCTTCTTGAGTATTACTTCTAGCAATAAGTCCCTCATTAACAGTTATAAGGTTAGGAGCTCTAAATGAAGTTGATGTAGAAGCTCTTAACTTAATTTGTTCAATTGGCTGATATCCAACTGCAAATTTACCAACAACAGTGCTTCCGATATCATTAAAGTTTTCACCTCTAACAGCAAACTGTGAATCCATGTTCTCCATAAGAGGAATCTGCATTTCCATAAATACTGAAGAAATAAGTCTAGCTCCACTTGTGTTTGGTGAAGGGCTTGAATTAGAGATATTAGAAACATATGGGAAAGTTACGCCTTTGACTGTTGTCCAAGGTATATCACCATTTATATTAGGATCTCTTTGATCACTCATTTTTTCACTTCTAATTTCAGTTCCAACCAGCATAGCCACATCTCCAGCAGGCAGACTAAATACACTTGGATTAGAGAATTTTAAGTCCCACATATAAAGTGAAGAAGTGTTATTTCTAAAAATAGTTGTCATGAATGCATCTTCATTACAATTTACAGTTGCACAAAAAGGGTTATATGCGTCTGGTGTATCAAGAGCCAATGCTGCGTCAAGCATATTCATATTTACTCTTCCATAATTATCCATTTCTGATGAAGCTTGAGACCAAACCATTCCAGTATCCCAGTCCCAATCTCCATTAGAACCTCTCCAGCCTTTTACTAATCTAAAAGTTTTTCTAGATGAATCATAGCCTCTTGGGGTATTAAATCTAAAGTATCTTGCATATAAAACATCACCTTCTCTATCTACAAACTTAGAACCATCGGTTCTAACAAGCTGGTTTAACCAGTAATTGGTAGATGGAATAACCATAGGCTGAGTTCCTCCACCATTTTTAGTAGCTGAACCTGAGCCTAACAGTGTGCCTGGGTATAAAGTACGATTAGCTTCTGACATATATATGCCAATTTCTGTGTAGGACTCTGTTCCACTTGCAAGCTCTTTATTAATAAAGATCATGACATTATCACGATTAAGTTTTCCTCTTTTATCCATTGTCTCACCGTAGTTGACTCTATTGTCAGCACGAATAGATGAAGAATCATATAAACACATGTGGTCTTGACCAGCTATGTTATAGAGGTTGCTTGAGGAATTAGATAAGCAATTTGAATCATCTGCTCTATAGATACTAAAAATGTTACTTCCTTCGTAGAATTGTCCCCAAGGGCTTGATGCGCTTTGGTTTCTCCAAGTTGTGTCATTGAATTCACCTAACCCACCTTCATCAGGTGAAGGTAAGAATCTTCTTAAATCTCCATTAGACCACTTAGGATCTTCAGTAGCTTTGATTCTTCCTCTATCATAATGATCAAAGTAAACAGATACGTTTGTGCCATTGGAGAAATTTTTTCCCCACTGAACACTTACTTTATTGTCCTTTGCAGCAAAACTGTCATACCAGTTAGTTCTTAATCTAACTGTAGTACCTTCAAAATCTTTCTTTAAAACTGTATTAACAACACCAGCAACAGCATCAGCACCATAAATAGCTGAAGCACCATCACGCAGAATCTCTATTCTCTCTGCACCATATACTGGGATTACATTTGAATTAACACTTGTAACGGGAACATAACTTCCACCAACCCACTCAGTAGCGTAACCGGGAGAATTAACAACTCTTCTTCCATTTAAAAGTGTAACTGTATTTCCTGTACCAATGTTTCTTAGATCAAGAGCCCCGACGTCTCCTCTATTAGCATTGTATCCACCATTATAATCCGTTTGGTTGAAATTGTTACCACCATTTTCAGCAATAGCAGCAAAAAGTTCTTCACCAGATTCTACAGCTAAACCTTCTATGTCATCAGATGTAATGATAGAGACAGGAAGTGCTCCAGTAATTTTTGCACCTTTAATTTGCGAACCAACAACTGTTACTTCTTCTACTTCAGAAGCGTTAGCAGTGTCTTGTGCAAAGATATTAAAAGATAATACGACAGGTATTAAAAGTAAGTATTTAGAATAATTCATGTTTTATTTTCCCCATAAGAATGAATAAGATGGTAAAAAAACTACCATACCATTAAATTGTATCTACTTTTATAGGGTTTGGGAAGTTTTAATCACCTGTCGAATCTGAGTACTTAAGGTGTTTTAGGATAAAAAATCTAAAGCTTTTTTAAGCAAATTAATGGATTTGTCTTTACCCATTAATTTAATAGTCATTCCAAGTGATGGTGATTGAGTTGAACCTGTTAAAGCTATTCTAATAGGTTGATTCATCTTAGGTGTTGGTAATTCTAATTCTTCTTGTAGTTTTGCTAAATGCTCATCAATAATAGCTTCATTCCAATCATCAAGACTCTCTAACATCAAGATAACATGCGTTAGTGTTACTTCTGAGCCAACTAGGAACTTATTAACGCCTTTTTCATCATATTCTTTGAAAGAATCTAAATAGGGAATTAATGCCTCTGCTATAAGGCTTAAATTAGATTTAACAGAACGCATGGCCTCTATTAGATCATCAAGTTGATCATAGTCAGAGTAATCTAGATTTAGATTATCTATAAACGGCATAAGCTCTGCTTTAAATGCAGCTTCATCTAACTGACTAAGATGCTGGCTGTTTATCCAGTCTAATTTACTTAAGTCAAAAATAGCGCCAGCTTTTTGGACTTCCTTAATATCAAAATCTCTTATAAGTTCATCTAAATTAAAGACTTCATTCTCACCTCGAGACCATCCGAGTCTAGCAAGTGTATTAATAATAGAAACATTCAGATATCCCATGGCCTGGTATTCATCCAAGCTTGTTGCAGCGTGACGCTTAGATAATCTTTTTTTATCTTGGCCAAGTACTAAAGGTAAATGAGCATATTCAAGCGGCGGATATTCTAACGCTTGCTGGATATGTATTTGTCGAGGAGTATTACTTATGTGATCTTCACCTCTAATAACTGTTGTTACTTCTTGTTCATAATCATCAATAACATTACAAAGATGGTAAGTTGGAGTTCCATCACTTCTCAATAAAATAAGATCGTCTAATTCTGAATTTTCAAAAACAATATCTCCTCTTATTAAATCATTTACAACAACCTCACCTGAGTTCGGTGTTTTAAGTCTCAAAACTGTATCGTTAGATTTAGCAAGATTTAGATCCCTACATTTGCCATCATACTGTGGTTTTTGACCTGCCTTCTGCTGACTTGTTCTCATTTCATCTAATCTTACTTTAGAACAATTACAATAATATGCTTTTCCAGAATTGATGATGTGCTGAGCTGACTCTAAATAAAGCTCAGTTCTTTCTGATTGATGTACTGGTTCGTTATCTGGAGAGAGACCTAAATAGTCTAAGCTATCTAATATATTTTTTTCAAATTCTTTGGTTGATCTTTCTAAATCAGTATCCTCAATTCGAATTAAAAATAAACCATTATTCTGCTTAGCGTATACATAATTAAATAATGCTGTTCTCACACCACCTATATGAAGAGTTCCAGTTGGGCTTGGTGCAAAACGTGTAATGGTAGTCATGAATAGTTATTCCAAATAGTTTCTATTTTATTTTTTTCTTTAATTTCATCTAATCTAGTTTGATGAGCATCTATGTCTGATTTACTGGTTGATACTTTAACAAATTTCAACCCTTCTAGAGATAAATGTGATTCTTTATCATGCTGATTCTTATTAAGGGTCGAAGTATTATCTAAGAACTCAAACTTACTTTGTCCGCCTGTTAAATAAATATAAACATCTGCTAATATATTTGCATCCAGTAAGGCTCCATGAAAACTTCTATCATAACCAGAAACTTCAAACCTATTAGCTAGGGCATCCAAAGAATTTCTCTGGCCTGGAAATTTATTTCTTGCTAGAACTAATGAATCTTCTATTTCACATATATCTTCTAGCTTTGGGTATTTTGCTGATACGGACTTTAGCTCACTGTTAAGAAAGCCTACATCAAAAGGAGCGTTGTGAATAATTAAGGTTGAGCCTTGAATAAATTCAATAAAATCATCAGCAATAGCTGCAAACATGGGTTCATTTTCTAGATCTTGATTACTAATACCATGAACCTTTGAAGCTTCCTCATCGATAGCTCTTCCTGGGTTTATATAGGCGTGAAAATGATCAGATGATTTTTTTCTATCATTAAGAACAACTGCTCCAATTTCAATAATTTTATGGCCTTGTCTAACCTCCAGCCCAGTGGTTTCTGTATCAAGAATTATGAATTTTTTAGCCATTATTTATAAATTATCAATTCCTTTGTTCGCTAGATCATCTGCGATTTCATTTTCTCTATGGCCTGAATGCCCTTTAACCCATTTCCAATCAATCTGATGTTGAGACTTTAAATCATAAAGTTCGATCCATAAATCTTTATTTTTAACATCTTTTTTGGTTGCGGTTTTCCAGTTATTTCTTTTCCAGTTATCAATCCATAGAGTTATACCTTGCATTACATACTTTGAGTCAGTAGTTAACTCGACCATACAAGGTTCTGTTAGTGCCTTTAAAGCCTCGATAGCAGCTTTTAGCTCCATTTGATTATTTGTTGTATTCTCCTGACCACCGCAAAGCTCTTTCTCCTTGCCTTCAAATATCATTAAAGCGCCCCAACCCCCTAAGCCAGGATTGCCTCTGCATGCACCATCTGTATAAATTTTTACCGTTTTCATCTATTTAAATATAAAATCTTCATATGATTAAGATTGAGCCTATAAAAGCATTTAGTGATAATTATATTTGGTTAGTGACAACTAATGAAGGATTACTTGTAGTTGATCCTGGAGACTCTGAACCTGTTGATGCTTATTTAACAATTAATAAAAAACAATTGTCTAATATTTTAATTACCCACCATCATTTTGATCATACTGGTGGAGTTAAAAAGTTAGTTAATAATTCGTCTTTAGATGTCTATGGGCCAACTGCCTCTATCTTTGATGGTATCAATAAAGAATTAAAAGATGGCGATCAGGTAAATATTATTGGCATCGATTTTACTATCATTGAAATACCAGGTCATACATTAGATCACATAGCATATTTTGCAGAAAATGATGGTGAGCCTTTTCTCTTCTGTGGAGATACACTTTTTGCTGGTGGTTGTGGAAGAATTTTTGAAGGCACTTATTTACAAATGTACGAGTCTTTAAATAAGTTAAAAAAGTTGCCTTTAAATACAAAAGTTTATTGTGGTCATGAATATACTTTAGCAAATTTAACCTTTGCTCTTGAAGTAGAACATTCTAATCAAGCCTTAAAGGATAGATATGAGTCTTGTGTTAACTTAAGAAATAATGACCAGCCAACTATTCCTTCCTTACTTGAGCTTGAAATACAAACCAACCCATTTTTAAGATCTGATCAAAAAATAATTCGAGAATGTATAATGCAAAAGTTTGATTACAAAGAAGAACCTAGTGATATAGAAATATTTAAGGCTGTAAGGGAATGGAAAGACAACACATAGTATTTATTGCACTTTTAGCAATTCTTGCCTCAGGCTGTCAGCAGACAGAGGCTTTGTTTCAGCAAAAACTTATACCTCAAGCAATCAAAGAAATTACTCCAATTGAAATAATAACTCCCATTGATGAGGTAGTTATTGAAGAGCTGCCCATTACAGTATGGGAATATATTCAACAAAATTCTCAACTTGAAAATTACACTATTGATAAAACTACTCAAAGGTATATTAATAACCACCTAAGAGATAAAAAGCTTTTTAATAGATTCTTAGAAAATTCTACTTTTTATATGTTTTATGTCATACAAAAGCTTAATGAGGCTGAGCTTCCTGTTGAGTTAGCTTTAGTGCCATTCATTGAAAGTAATTATGATCCTTTTTCTATATCACCTTCTGGCGCTGTCGGTCTATGGCAGTTTATGCCAAGTACAGGAAGACTGTATGATCTCGATAAAAGCTGGTGGCAAGAAGATCGTCATGATCCATTTCTGTCAACTGATGCTGCAGTGGAATACTTTGATTACTTATTTGAGAGATTTGATAACGATTTATTTCATTCTCTAGCTTCATACAATGCTGGGCCTACCCTGGTAGAGTCAAGGATTAAAAGAAATATTAAACTTAATAAAGATTCATCTTTTGCAAATCTCAGACTCCCCTCTCAAGCAAAAAGTTATATTCCAAAATTTGTAGCTATCTATGAAATTATTAGCAACCCAGAAAAATATGATGTGGTTTTACCCGACATACCTTATACAGAACTTGTTGAAAGAGTAGAAATAAATGGTCAGGTAGAAATTTTAGCTTTTAGTGATTTTGTTGGCCTTAAACCGGAATTTGTTTATAAATTAAATGCTGGATATACAAAGTGGGCTTCAGCTCCTGGTGAAAAAAGTATTTTTTATATACCGCTAGATAAAGCTAATTTAATTAATAATGATAAAGATATCTTTTTAAAAGAAAATAAAATTAATTGGATCACACATAAAATTAAGTCTGGAGATAGTTTGTGGGATCTAGCAAGAAAATATGATACGAGAGTTGAAATTATTAAAAAGATTAACTTTTTAGAAAAAGATCTTTTGTCTATTAATGAAACTATTTTAATTCCACTGAGTCAATCTGATTCAAATAATTTTATACCATTTGAAGTGCATGTTGTTTCTGAGGGTGATTCGCTTTGGAGAATTGCATCTAGATATAATCTATCACCAAGAGAGATTGCAAGAAATAATAGCATTGAAACGGATAGTGTTCTTAGGATTGGCCAGCAATTAAATATAGGCAATAAAAATATCCATAGAACCATTGATTCCAAGAAGAGAACAATACTCTATTCAGTTAAGCAGGGTGATAATTTATATCGGATTGCTGACTTATTTGGAGTAGAGGCGAAAGATATAAAGAAAATTAATAACCTTGGTGATGCAGCTATCATGCCTGGTCAAATAATTAAAATTATAATTAGCGCTTTTTAATCTGCAGAGGTTTTTGGGTCTAAAGCATCTCTGAGTCCATCACCAAAGAAGTTAAGAGCAAAAAGTGTAATTGTAAATGTTAATCCTGGGTATATTAAAAGCCAGGAATATTCTTCCATAGACTCAACGCCATCCTTAATCAATGTTCCCCAGCTGCTCATTGGCGGCTGAATACCAAGACCAAGGAAACTTAAAAAACTCTCAAGTAACATAACCTGAGGAATTGTTAATGTTGCATAGACAGCTATAGGCCCTAATATATTTGGAAATAAATGTTTTCTAAACATAGACATATTACTGACGCCCATTGCTTGAGCGGCTAATACAAATTCTTGATTTTTTAATCCAATAACTTGGCCTCTTACAATTCTGGCCATAGTAAGCCACTCAACAGCTCCAATAGCTCCAAATAGTAACCAAAGATTTCTTCCAAAAATTACCATTAAAAGAATAATAAAAATTATAAAAGGTAGCCCATATAAAACATCTACGATCCTCATCATCACAGAATCAACTCGGCCACCTAAGTACCCTGCAACAATGCCCCATGAAACTCCAATAACTAGTGCGACACTAGTTGCTACAAAACCAACCATTAGAGAGATTCTAGCTCCATATAGAATTCTACTTAATAGATCTCGACCCATTACATCTGTTCCTAGAAGATGTTCCCAGGAAGGCTTTGATGCTCCTAAATCTAAATCTTGATATGAGTATGAGTACGGTGCAATTAAAGGAGCAAATAACGCACAAAGAATAAGAAAAATTAGAATTATGCCACCTATCATTGCAGCTTTATTTTGAATTAGTCTTCTATAAGCATCGCTCCATAAGCTTGAGTTATTATTCACAATTAATCTCTTGCTCTTGGGTTTAGCATTAATACAGCCATATCAGATAGTAGATTGAAAAATACAATCATTGAAGAAAAGAAGATAGTGGTCCCAAGAATCATCGTATAGTCTCTATTGAAAGCAGCCTCTACATAAAACCTACCTAAGCCTGGTATTTGAAAAATTGTTTCGACAACAAAGGATCCTGCTAATAATCCAGCGACTGCTGGGCCAAGAAAAGATACAACTGGAATAAGTCCGCCTTGCATAGCATGTTTTGTTACAACCACTCTTTCAGATAAACCTTTTGCTCTTGCAGTTCTTATAAAATCTTGACTGAGTATCTCCAACATACCTCCTCTGCTTAGTCTTGCAATATAGGCAGCATATGCAAATCCTAGGGTTATGGATGGAAGTATCTTGTCCCCAGCCAAATTTCCCCAACCCGAAACCGGGAGTAGCTCTAAATTAATACCAAAAATTAAAACTAATAAAGGGCCCATTAAAAAAGTTGGGACACAAATACCAATCATGGCTATCGCCATTGGGATAAAATCAAGATAAGTATTTCTTTTTAATGCAGCCAGGACTCCAGCCAGGACTCCAACAAATACAGCAATCAGTATTGCATAAAGCGCTAATTCAAGAGTTATTGGTAAGCCAGTAAATATCATCTCAGATACACCTCTTCCAGGATATCTAAATGATGGACCAAAATCACCAACAAGCACTCCACCCATATAATCAAAATACTGCTCTGAAAGCGGAGCATTTAAGTTATAGGCCTCTTGCAAGTTAATTAATACTTCTGCAGAGACAGCTCTATCTGAATCAAAGGGACCGCCTGGAGCAAGTCTGACAAAAAAGAAAGTTAAACTAGCAACAATTATTAAAACAGGTATTGCTGCTAAGAGCCTCTTAAGAAATATAAGTAGCATATAAAACTAGTCTCTTTCTAATGAAATATATTTAGGATGATGATGGTCTAGATAATTTGGATACCAGCCTTTGACATCATCAGATAATTGATACTGCCTAACATAGGTATAAATTGGAATTATAGGCATTTCATCGATAAGAATTGTTTCTGCTTGTCTTAAAAGCTCGAATCTCTCTTCTTCATCTTGAGTCTGGTTAGCAGCATTCACGAGATCTTCATACCTCTTGTTATCCCATCCTGTTTTATTATTTCCTCTTCCAGGCATCAAAGTATCAAGAAAAGTATTTGGGTCCTCATAATCACCAATCCATCCAGCTCTGGAGATTTGAAAATCTCCACTTCTTTCTCTTGATAAATAGACTTTCCAATCCTGATTAACTAATTCAACTGAGATTCCAAGATTGGCTTGCCACATTTGCTGAACTGCTAATGCAATCTTTCGATGATCTTCATTAGTATTAAAAAGTATCTCTAATACAGGAAAGCCTTCGCCATTAGGATAGCCAGCTTCTGCTAGAAGTTGTCTAGCTAAATCTAGGTCATAAGGCATGTTGGTTTGAGGCTCATAACCAGAAGCGCCTGGAGGTGTGAAAGAGTATGCAGCAGCTTGACCACATTGACTTACCTTCTCAACAATTTGCTGTCGGTTTATTGAATAAGCTAGAGCTTTTCTAATCTTTACATCTTTTAAAACTGGATGAAGTGTATTTGTTCTATAAAAATAAGTTCCCATATAAGGATCGATATGCAAAGTAGAGTCTCCTCGTTCTATATAAACTGGGCATTTTTGAGCTGGAACAGTATAAGTATTATGAAGCTGGCCTGCTCTAAACATTCTATCTTCAGTCATAATATTGCTGATTGGATAAAAATGCATTTCATTTAATGTGACAGTCTCTGCATCCCAGTAAAATGGATTTTTTTCGACTACAATTTTATTATTTAATTTCCATGATTTAAGCTGCATTGGTCCGTTACAGACAAAATTACCAGGTCTAGTCCATTGGCCATTCCTGTCATCAATCTTTCCATGCTTTAAAACAGTTTCTTTATGAACAGGCCATGTTGAATAATGGCTTAAGAGTCCTAAAAAGAAAGGGGTAGGATTTTCTAGAATTACTTCAAATGTAAGTTCATCTATTGCTTTAGCACCAACTGTACTAAAGTCATCAGTTTTCCCGTCATAGTAATCTTTAGCACCTTCAACATAGTAGAGCATGTCTGTGTATTGAGATCCAAGGCTTGGAGTTAATACTCTCTTCCATGACCATACAAAATCCTCCGCAGTAACCGAATCTCCATTTGACCACTTTGCATTCTTATTAATCCTGAAGGTATAAACTTTTCCATCATCACTCAAAGTCCAAGACTCAGCCATTCCTGGTAGAGGCTCGCCACCCTTAGGATTTGATGAGGTAAGACCTTCGCATAAAGCTATTAGAATATGATGCTCAGGAACACCTGTAACTATGTGAGGGTCAAGGCCTTGTGGTTCTGAACCATTACCATAATGAAAGATCTGCTGCTCTAATCCAGAATCAACTGGTGAAATATTTTCACCACAAGACGTGATAAATGCGGCCAATAGCAATACACTGAAATGATATTTATTCATTGGATTAACTTCCTTTTATGATTATAAGTTCTGTAGATTTACTTTAGCACTATTTCTTAGCTCATCAAAAACAAGAGTAGCCATCTTATTGCTAACCTGACCTTTACTGAACTCTTTATATTCTTCCACCATTGATTCAAGAAATTCATCATCAGGGCTTTTTATAGAATTTATAGTCATAAGATAAGAATCGCCATTACTAGCAGAAACTTGAAATTCTTTAGTCATCGGAGACGTAAATGCTTTTTTAAGAACTTCTGCAGGTAGTAGTGAAGAAAATCTTTTTACTCCAACAAAGGTATCTTTAGATAAATATATAGCTGATGTATCAAAAGACTCGTCCACCTTGAGCGACTCCTGAACTGATAGACTTAAAGCTAAAGCTTTCTCATCTTTTACTGAGTCAAAGGCTCTTTCAACAACTGAATCAAACGGCATAAGTTCAGAATCTTTTATTGAGCTTAAGCCCATAACAAGCATTCCATCATCTAATTCTATAACTTCAGCTGAATTAAATCCCCTTGGAATTGAGAATAATGTTTGAACAATTTGTGAATTTTGTATTTCAAAATTAAAGTTTTGAATAGTTAAGTCATTAGCAGTCTTTATTTCTAGTCCTAAAGATGAGGCAACCTCGTCCAATGATAAGTTATCTAAAATTGCGTTATCTATAACATCCCTATCCTCATCCATTAATGCCAATGACTCTGCATTAATAAGCTCTTCTAAAAGATTATCTTTCATATCATCAAAAGAATTAGGTTCTTCTTTATTAATTTCAGTTAACTTAAGTATATGAAAAGAGTTTGTAGCATCTGAAAAAATAATATCGCTAACTTCGCCTTGAAACATTTTGGATAAAGCACTTTCAAATTCATTTGGAAATACATCACCAGAGGAGTATCCAATATCTCCCTCTTGTTCTTTTGAAATAATATCCTCACTAAAACCTAAAACAACTTCGTTAAATTCTTTTCCTGAATTAAGTTCATTTTGAGCTAAAGTGATTGTTTTTAGAGCATCTGCTTTAGAAGCATAATTAATTAAATCAACCATGATATGAGAAGCTCTCTTTTCTGCTCTCATCTCAACTCTTTGAAGATAATCAGCATAAGCTTCTTCAACATAGTTTTCAGGGACATCAACAAGAGATTTGTAGCTATCGTTCATTAGAACTACATAATTCATACTTCTTGCTTCATTAGAATAAAATTCAATAGAGTTATTATCATAATAAGCTTGGGCTTCAACGAGATCTGCCTGAATTGAACTTTTAAGAGAATTGAAATCTATTTTTGTAAAACTAATATCTCTTTCTTGTTCAATCAATTTAGCAATATCTAAAATTTCACTATCTAAAGTGAAAAAGGATGAGGCTATAGCATCTATTAAATAATTTTTGGCCATGCCCTCCCTAACCATTGAGATGTAATCATTGGGTGTATAGCCTTGGGTTCTAATTGCTGTCTCAAATGCAATTTCATCAAATTGAGCATCTGATTGAAAATTTGGGCTCATCATGATTCCTTCTTTTGCATCATCTTCAGAAACAACAATACCCATATCTCTTGTTTGAGATAAAAGTGTTTTTTGATAAATAATTTCTTCTTTAACCATTTCTAGCAAAATGTCTTCAGGCATTAAATCTGATGAAAATTCTTCACCATAAGCATCTACTAATCTTTGATTAATTGTGCTGTTAGCAGAATTTAAATCAGCTTGCGTGACCTCTAGTCCATTAACTTTCCCGTAGGAGGTAAAAATAGTTCCTGCTGCGCTTGATCCAAAAAAAATAAATGGAATAGCCATAACAGTTACAAAGATAAGCAGAGTCTTGCCTGATAAAAAAGATCTAAGTGATTCCAACATAATTAATTCCTATAAATAAATAATAAAAAAAAGGGTGCTATTGCACCCTTTTAAAAATTCTAAAGATTAGCTATTTTTAACCTTATCTTTTAAACCCTTACCAGCTTTAAAACCTGGTACTTTAGAAGCAGCAATATGCATTGAAGCTCCAGTTTGTGGGTTTCTTCCTTCTCTTGCAGCTCTATGTCTGACTGAGAATGTACCGAATCCAACAAGTGAAACGCTATCACCGGTTCCTAGTGCATCACCTACATTAGCCAGAACTGAATCAACTGCTCTAGCAGCTGAAGCTTTTGTCATATCACCATCATTTGCAACCGCATCAACTAAATCTGATTTATTCATGTAAAACTCCTCTTTAAAATTAAATAATCACAACCTATGAAAAGCTAATTAGGTCGAAAAGTCAAGTAAATAAAGGCTTTTTAGTGAGTTTGATTAATATCCGATTTTGGCTTTGCTTTTGTTACTGTTGTTTTTTTTGATAAATTCCTAGATTTCTTTAATGGCATTGGCTCTGATTCCAGCGCATTTGAAATAACTTCATCAATCCAATCAACTGTAATAATTTCTAATGAGTCTAAAATTTGATCGGGGATCTCAGTTAGATCAGCTGCATTTTCATTAGGTAAAATAACTCTCTTTATGCCGCCTCGCTTAGCTGCTAAAAGCTTCTCTTTAAGGCCTCCTATTTTTAGAACTTGTCCTCTTAATGTAATCTCGCCTGTCATTGCAGTATCAGATCTAACAGGAATTCCTGTAAAGGCAGAAATTAATGCAGTACACATACCTACCCCTGCAGAAGGACCATCTTTTGGAGTAGCGCCTTCAGGTACATGAATATGAATATCATATTTTTCATAAAATTCTTTATTAATACCTAAGGCATCAGATCTTGATCTAACAACCGTAAGAGCTGCCTGAATAGATTCTTGCATTACATCACCTAGTGAGCCAGTCTTAATAACTCTTCCTTTACCTGGAACATTAGAGGTCTCTATAGTCAATAACTCACCACCAACCTCGGTCCAAGCTAAACCGGTAACTTGGCCTACTTCATTAGATTTATCGGCAACTCCAAACTTAAATTTCTTAACACCTGAGTACTTCTCTAAATTCTTATCATTGATGATGGTTGGTTTCTTTTCATTTTTAGGTGCCATCAACCTTTCTTTAACAACTTTACGTAATATCTTTGCAAGTTGTCTTTCAAGACCTCTTACGCCAGCTTCTCTTGTATAATATCTAATTAAAGATAAAAAGATTTGATTATCTAAAGATATCTCATTGTCCTTTAAGCCATTTCTTTCCATTTGCTTAGGAAGAAGATATTTCTCTGCTATCTTTGATTTTTCATCTTCTATATAACCAGGGATCCTAATAATCTCCATTCTATCTAAAAGTGGAGTTGGTATATTTAAACTATTTGCAGTGCAGACAAACATAACTTCAGATAAATCATAATCAACTTCAAGGTAATGATCACTAAAAGTATTATTCTGCTCTGGGTCAAGAACTTCTAGTAAAGCTGAAGCTGGATCTCCCCTGTGGTCCATTCCCATTTTATCAATTTCATCTAGAAGAAATAATGGATTTTTAACACCAGCTTTTGAAATATTTTGAATAATCTTTCCAGGCATAGATCCTATATAAGTTCTTCTATGGCCTCTAATTTCAGATTCATCTCTTACACCACCAAGAGACATTCTTATAAATTTTCTATTGGTTGATCGTGCGATAGATTCACCTAATGATGTTTTACCAACTCCAGGCGGGCCAACTAAACACAGAACAGGTGCCTTTAATTTTTTTACTCTTTTTTGGACAGCTAGATATTCTAATATTCTTTCTTTAACTTCTTCTAAGCCGTAATGATCATCTTCAAGAATTTCTAATGAAGCTTTTAGATCAGATTTAATCTTGCCTTTCTTTTTCCATGGTACCCCAATTAAATAATCTAGATATGAGCGAGTAACAGATGCTTCAGCAGAAGTTGGACCCATTAATTTAAATTTAGATAATTCACTTTTAGCTTTCTTAAGAGCCTCTTTAGGCATTCCTGATGAATCAATTTTATTCTCTAGCTGTTCAAATTCATCACCCTCTCCATCAATCTCACCAAGTTCTTTTTGAGCAGCTTTAATTTGTTCATTAAGATAATATTCTCTTTGAGATTTCTCCATCTGTTTTTTTACGCGATCACGAATCTTTTTTTCAACATCAACAACATCTAATTGAGATTCTATAAATGTAAGAAGTGTCTCAGCTCTTTTTTGCATATCAGCTTGCTCTAAGACTTCCTGTTTTCTATTTAGTTCAATAGGGAGATGTCCAATAATAGTATCGATTAATCTTGGCAAGTCGTCTAAAGCATCTATAGATGCAACTATCTCTTGAGGTATGCGTTTTGTTATAGAAACATAATCAGCAAATTTTGCTTTTGTAAATCTTACAAGGCTTGTTGATTCAGAGGCTTTAACTGGAATATCAGCTATCTCAGAAACTCTAGCTTTAGTATAAGTATCTTCTTCAATGAGCTTATCTATTTTGCACCTTTTAAGACCTTCAACTAGAACTTTCATAGTTCCATCAGGTAATTTAATTAGCTGTAATAGATTGCTTATAGTTCCATAGTGATACATATCTGTAAATAAAGGATCTTCTTTAGATGCATCCATTTGAGCAACTAATACAAGCTTCTTATCTGAGCTCATGGCTGCATTAAGGGCTTCAACAGACTTAGTTCTGCCAACAAATAATGTTGTTACAACGCCAGGGAAGACCACTAGGTCACGTAAAGGAATAATAGGATGATCTGTTTTTATAATTGCCATACCTAGTAGATAGGGACGATTATCAACTTATCAATTGCCTGAAGAGGTTTTTTTATTAGTTGATTTAAATACTTTGATTGGATCAGATGTATTGTTAACTGAATTCTCATCAACAATAACTTTTTCAAGCTCTTTATTAGGTAATTCAAACATCGTATTCATAAGAATATTTTCTATAATTGATCTTAAGCCTCTGGCGCCTGTCTTTCTTTTTATAGCCTGTTTAGCAATCTCTATTAAAGCCTCTTTTCTAAATGATAAATCTACATTATCAATTTCAAAAAGATGTTTGTATTGATTTACAAGAGCATTTTTAGGTTCCTGAAGAATTCTAACTAAAGCATCTTGATCAAGCTCATGAAGAGTAGATATAACTGGCAATCTGCCAACAAACTCTGGTATTAGTCCGTACTTAACTAGATCTTCTGGCTCGATACTATCCATTTCTCCATGAATAGATAAAACATTATTATCTACTTTACTAACTTCTGCTCCAAAACCTATTCCAGTTTTTTCTGTTCTGTTTCTAATAACTTTATCTAAACCAGAAAAAGCACCGCCACAAATAAATAAGATATTGGAGGTATCAATTTGAATAAACTCTTGCTGTGGATGCTTTCTACCGCCCTGAGGAGGAATAGAGGCTACCGTTCCTTCAATCAACTTAAGCAATGCTTGCTGAACACCTTCACCTGATACATCTCTTGTTATCGATGGATTATCAGATTTTCTAGCTATTTTATCTATTTCGTCTATGTAAACAATTCCTAGCTGAGCCTTCTCAGGATCATAGTCACATTTTTGTAAAAGCTTTTGAATAATATTCTCTACATCCTCTCCAACATATCCAGCTTCTGTTAATGTTGTTGCATCAGCAATAGTAAATGGGACATTTAAAATTTTAGCTAAAGTTTGAGCTAATAATGTTTTACCACTTCCTGTAGGCCCTAGAAGTAATACATTGCTTTTTTGAAGTTCTATTTCAGAGTTCGAAGAAGTAGCTCTAAGTCTTTTGTAGTGATTATAAACTGCAACTGATAGTGTTTTTTTAGCTTTATCTTGACCGATAACATAGTCATCTAATTGTTGAAAAATATCTAACGGTGAAGGAAGCTCTTCTAGAGGATCTATCTCCTCGCTCTTAACTTCTTCTTCTATAATATCGTTACATAGATCTACACATTCATTGCAAATATAAACACTAGGTCCAGCAATTAATTTTTTAACATCATCCTGAACTTTACTACAAAAAGAGCAATTTAATTTATCTGCAGATTCCTTACTTGGCATTTTTTACATCCCTTGAGCCTAATATAGCGTCAACAATACCGTATTCTTTTGCAGCTTCAGCATCTAAGAAGTTATCTCTATCTGTATCTTTTTCAATTTGCTTTATAGTTTTCTTTGCATGTTTAGCTAAAATTTCATTAACTTTTTTCTTAGCATGTAATATTTCTTTTGCATGAATTTCAAAATCAGAAGCCTGACCTTGGAATCCACCAAGAGGTTGATGAATCATAATTCTTGAGTTTGGCAATGCATATCTTTTCTTATCAGTTCCACCTGCCAAAAGAAGAGCCCCCATGCTGGCTGCTTGTCCAATACAAAGAGTTGAGATTGCTGGTGATACAAATTGCATAGTGTCATATATAGCTAGTCCTGCTGAAATACTTCCCCCAGGCGAATTGATATAAATACTTATGTCTTTTTCTGGATTTTCAGATTCTAAAAATAGCAACTGAGCTACAACTAAATTTGAAATATAGTCATCAATTGGTCCAGATAAGAATATAACTCTCTCCTTTAATAGGCGTGAGTAGATATCAAAAGATCTTTCACCTCTTGCAGTTTGTTCTACAACCATTGGTATCAATGCTGAATTATAATTTTCCATAAGCCTTCTCTTTAATTATTTATTAGCTAGTTCTGAGAATTTTATTACCTTACTCTTTGATTTAAGATCATTTTCTAATTTTTCAATGAGCTGGTTCTCTAAAACCATCATATTAAATTGTTCAAGCTGTTTTGGCTGACTTACAACCCAGGACTCAAACTGCTCTGGATCCTTGTATTTCTTAGATTCTTCAGCAATGAACCCTTTGAGCTTATCACTCTCAACTTTAATTTCATAGAATTTAATTAATTCTGCAAAAAGTAGGTCTAATCTAACTCTTTTAGATGCGTCTTCTTCAAATGATTCAATTGGAAATAAATCAGCTTCTGCATTTTCAACACTTTGACCAATTCTCATTAATGCATCTTTTCTCATTAATTCAGATTGCTCTTTAAGAGTTGCATTAGGTGCGCCAAATGAGTGAGATTTTAAAAGTAACTCATATATAGATTCTTTAGTTAATGCTTTTTCTTGCATCTCAACCTCTTTATCCATTCTTGATTTAATTTCAGTTCTAAAAGCAGCTTCGTCCTCAACTTCCATGCTTAACTTTTCAAATAGATCTTTATTTATTTCAGCAAGCTTATTCTCTTGAACTTTTAATAAGTTGATTTTAAATTCTGCATCCTTTCCAGCCAAATCTTGCTTAAAATAGTCATCAGGAAATTTTGCAGTTATGGTAAATTCTGTTTTAGGGTCTTTATCTAATAAATTTTCTTCAAATCCAGGTATCATGGATTTACTACCTAAAACTAATTTAAAGTCTTTTGCGCTATTGCCTTCAAAGGGCTCGCCATCCACCATGCCTTCAAAATCCATAACTAACTGATCATCGTTCTGAGATTTTCTAGATACATCTTCCCAATCTCCATATCTAGAACGAATATCATCTATTGCTAAATCTAAATCCGAATCTTCAATTTCGATTGAATGCTTTTCATAACTAGACCATCTTGAAATTTTGACTTTTATGTCAGGAAAAACTTCAAATACAGCTGAATACTTTATAGGCTTAGCTGGGTCATCGCTATCTATGCTGATAGATGGGACGCAGGCAGGCCTGATTTTATTCTCTGCAAGCTCTTTTGGGTAAGAGTCTTGTATTAATTCGTTAAGAACATCAGCATGGATTGAAGGGCCATACCTTTTCTCAAGAACGTCTGCAGGAACCTTGCCTTTTCTAAAGCCATCTAGTTTTGCAGTGCCTTTAATTTTATTTATCTTGCTATCAAATTTAGCTTTATATTCCTCAACGGGAACAGAAACATCTAATTTTCTTTCAAGATCTTTTAATTTTTTTAACTTACTTGTCATGATTAATTCCAATAAAAAAATGGGGCGAGCGATGGGGTTCGAACCCACGGCCTCCGGAGCCACAATCCAGCGCTCTAACCTACTGAGCTACGCCCGCCAAGAAACGAGACATTATAGATTAAAAATCTTATAATTTATTTATTAAAGGGGATTTTTTATTGTGAGTGATTTTTTAAGTGATACAACCAAATTTGTTAACAAGGCTTTAAAGCATTCAGATATATCTCCAGGTCTAGCAAATAAAATAATTACCTGTAATTCAACCTATACCGTTCGCTTTGGAGTGAGGCTTAGAGATGATATCCATACTTTTGAGGGCTGGAGATCAGTTCATTCTGAGCATATGGAACCTACTAAAGGTGGTATAAGGTACGATTTAGCAACTCATTCAGAAGAAGTTGAGGCCTTAGCGGCTCTTATGTCATATAAAAATGCGATTATTAATGTGCCCTTTGGTGGATCTAAGGGTGGACTAAGAATTAATCCAGACGATTGGTCAAGAAAAGAAATAGAAAAAATAACAAGAAGATTTGCTCAAGAACTCATAAAAAGAGATTTAATTAGCCCTTCCCAGAATGTTCCAGCGCCTGATATAGGAACTTCATCTGAGGAAATGGCTTGGATTGCGGATGAGTATAGAAAAATTAAACCTACTGATATCAATGCTGCTGCATGTGTTACGGGTAAGCCACCAACTAAAAATGGGCTTGTTGGAAGAGAGGAAGCCACAGGAAGAGGAGTTCAATATATAGTTAGGGAATTTTTTAAAAATGAAGATCTTCTTAAGCTCATCAATTTTACAAACTCCATGGAAGACAAAACTTTTATTGTTCAAGGGTTAGGTAATGTTGGCTTTAATGCAGCAAAGTTTATAAGCGAAGAAAATAAAATGAAATTAATAGGTATAGCTGAACATAACGGCGGTATTTATAACATAAACGGAATTAATGCTGAGCATGCTAAAAAGTATTTTGTTAAGCATAAAAGTTTTGAAAAGTATCCGAAAGCTACATTTATAAAAGATGGCTCTCTTCTGCTTAAGAAAGAATGTGACCTCTTAATACCAGCTGCTAGAGAAGCTGTTATAACTGAAAAAAATGCTAATCAAATAAAAGCTAAATTAATTATTGAAGCGGCTAATGGGCCAATTACTTATAAAGCACATTCAATTTTAAATAAAAAGAAAGTTTTTATAATTCCAGATATTTTAGCTAATTCAGGTGGGGTTGCTGTAAGTTATTTTGAATGGGTTAAAAATATTAGGCATATTCGATTTGGTAGGCTTGAGAAAAGAGAAAACTTATTTCAATTCAATACTTTAATTGAGGGTATTGAGTCCATGACTGGTAAAACTATGCCGCAAGAGTTCAAGTCAAATTTTCTTAATGGGGTTGATGAGATTGATTTAATAAGATCCGGTTTAGATGACATGATGATTGATGGCTTTCAGGAAGTTAAAAAAGAGTTTATGAGTAATGACAAGATAACTGATTTTAGGACTGCTGCCTATAAGGTTGCGATTGAAAAAATTGCTATGTCTTACGACTCAATCGGGCTTTAGAAAAAATTCTGATGAATTGGAAGTGCAGGCATACATGGATACGAAGTGCTCATAATACTAAATGGTGTTTACTCGGATGTTCCATTGGAGACTTTGGAACTATTTTTGCATTTCAACAGTTTGATCATGGATTAAGTATATGGATAGTAATGTCTTTGGCGATAATAAACGGCTTAATAACAAGTATTGCGTTAGAGACAGTGATACTAATGAGACAGGCTTTTGAATTCAAGTCAGCTCTAGAGACAGCATTTAAGATGAGTTTTGTGAGTATGGTAGCAATGGAGGTTGCTATGAATATCACAGATATAATATTAGTAGGTGGGGTTCTAACCTGGTGGGTAATTCCAATTATGTTGACTGCGGGGTTCTTAACTCCTTGGCCATATAACTATTACAGACTAAAGAAATTTGGCATAGCATGTCATTAAGTTATAAATACTTGTCTTAATAAATTTAACCTTATTGGGGAAATATTAAAATTTGATCCCCTTCCCTCCAGGGATCATTTTTATTCATAATATTTGCTAGTAACGAACTTTCTAAAAAATGTTCAAGCCATGATTTAACTTGCTTGATTTCATCTAAAGAATCAAACCATTCAGGGTCTGCAATTCTGAATTGCCTTATAAAAGGCAAAATACATATATCCAATTTATTTACAGAATTACCAAAAAACCAATGTGAAGTTGAAATAGTTTTTTCAATTGTTTTTAAGATCTCTAGGCACTTACTTCGACTTTCTAATGGATTAGCATCTTCATACCTTACCGAATATTTATATCTATCTAAATTAAACTTAAATTCCTCATCAAAAAGTGTAATAAGCTCGTTGGTTAATGCTTGCTGATCTGGAAGGAGTTGATTTATAAATATATTATTGATATCTAGTGCCCACTCAACAATCTCAAGACTCTCATCAATCACTGTATCATTATCAATTTTAAGAACTGGCACCGTTCCTTTTGGAGATAGATCTAGCATTGACTGAGGTTTATTTTTTAAATGGACTTCTCTTAGCTCACACTTAGTATTAGTTAAAAAAATTGCCATTCTAGCTCTCATGGCATAAGGGCATCTTTTAAATGAATACAATATAGGCTTTTTCATATTAGTTCTCTTTAGCGAAATCAGCACCAAGATGTTTTTCATTTCTCTCTTTAGATAAATCTACTTGTAGCTGCCTGCTGGCATATCTAGATTTCTGATCATCGGTCTTGCTATCAAAACAGCCAGGGCATGATATTCCTCTTTGATACTTATCAGAAGATTTATCTAAATCAGTTATAGGAAATCTACAACCGTGACACATATCATATGATCCAACAGATAAATCATGCTTAACTGAAACTCTGTCATCAAAGACAAAACATTCTCCATCCCATAGACTCTCTTTCTCATTAACTGATTCAAAATATTTTAAAATACCGCCTTTTAAGTGATAAACATCCTCAAAACCTTCATTTTTCATATAAGAAGATGCTTTTTCACACCGGATACCACCGGTACAAAACATAGCAACTTTTTTTGATTTTTTATCTGCGTCTGAAAAACTTTGAGAATCAACCCATTTAGGGAAATCTTGAAATATATTAGTTTTAGGGTTCACGGCATTTTTAAATGAACCAATAGAACATTCATAGTTATTTCTTACATCAATTAATAAAACATCTTCATCTTTAATTAAATTATTCCATTCAGAAGGATTTACATAATTTCCAGCTTGAATATTGGGATTAATTTCAGGATTTCCTATTGTAACAATTTCATCCTTTAGCTTAACTTTTAATCTTAAAAATGGATTTTCTTGAGATTCAGAAAATTTAACATCAATATCAGCAAAGCCATCAAGATCTTTAATACAATTTAATGCGAGCAAGATATTAGCTTCATCTCCAGAAATAGTTCCATTTAAGCCCTCATGACCTACCAATATAGTTCCATGAATCTGATGGTTTAATAATCTCTTCTTTAAGATATTTTGAGTAGAAGCAGGATCAACTACTGGTGAAAATTTATATAAAGCTGCTACAGAGTACATAGTGATTTTTAAATGAGTATTTATATTATATAAAAGAATGGTGATTAGGGGATAATTTGTTAAATATAAACATGGCGCGCCTGAAGAGATTCGAACTCCTGACCCACGGTTTAGAAAACCGTTGCTCTATCCAACTGAGCTACAGGCGCATATGGTCGGGGTAGTAAGATTCGAACTTACGACCACTCGCTCCCAAAGCGAGTGCGCTACCAGACTGCGCTATACCCCGAGGATGCAAATAGTAAAGTTTATGGAATAAATAAGCAATCACCATGTGCATAAATTTTTTTTAATGACATAATTACAGCTATGACTATAAAAATATTAGATGGTAAATCTCTAGCTCTTGCTACCGAAGAGTCTATTGCGCAGCAAGTAACTGAATTAAATAATGATGGAATATTTCCAACCTTAGCCACCATCTTAGTTGGTCAGGATCCAGCCTCAGAGACATATGTAAAGATGAAAAGAAATACTTGTGCAAGAGTAGGAATGAAATCTATAGCTGTTGAAATGTCTGACAAAACAACAACAGAAGAACTTTTAAGTAAGATAAAAGAGTTGAATGATGATAAAAATGTCCATGGAATTCTATTACAACACCCAGTCCCAAGTCAGATTGATGAAAGGCAATGTTTTGACGCTATTGATTTAAGTAAAGATGTTGATGGTGTTACCTGTCTTGGATTTGGAAACATGTCTATGGGCCTTCCTGCATTTGGATCATGTACACCTGCAGGCATCATGAGATTGCTTGAACATTATCAGATTGAAATTCAAGGTAAAAATGCTGTTGTAGTTGGAAGAAGCCCAATTCTAGGAAAGCCAATGGCTATGATGCTATTAAACAAGAATGCTACTGTTACTATTTGTCATTCAAGAACACAGAATATTGAAGACATAATCAAACAAGCAGATATTTTAGTTGGTGCTGTTGGAATCCCAAGATTTATTAAGCATGAATGGATTAAAGAAAGTGCAGTGGTTGTAGATGCTGGATATCATCCAGAAAAATGTGGAGATATAGACTTAGAAAATATAGAATTAAAAGCTTCTGCCTATACCCCTGTTCCAGGAGGAGTAGGACCTATGACAATAAATACTTTAATACTTCAGACCCTTCAATCTGCTCAAAGATCTAAGACTTAGGCTCTTCTTCGGAAACCTCAGCTGTGTTTTCTTCTGAGCTTTCTGAAAATTTAGGCTCTTCGTCTTCAACAAAATCTGCCTCTCCTTCTACTATCTCAGATGTTTCTGATGCTTCATCTCCATTAGAAGATTTCTTAAAAGGAAATGGCATTTCTTCTGTTTGAAAGGCTAAAAAATTTAATGTATCGTCAAAAAATAAGAATATCTGCTTATTAAAATTAAATAATGCTTCGTTTATTTTTGAAGTAAATAAGAAAAACAAGAATTGTATAAAAGCAATTCCCAACATAATGTTTAGAGCAAAACCTAATACAAATGCATAAACTATCATAAAGAAAAAGCGTTTCCACTTTCCTACCTTTAAAACCTCTTCTTTTACTTCTTCTCTATTAAAATTTTCCATAATCTATTTTCCTCTATGTGTAAATTCTACATCAATTTCATGCGGATGATTAATCAAATCATCTAATAAGCTTTCTGGCTTTTCATCTTTATAAATAATTTTATATAAAGATTCCATAAGCGGCATATTAATTTTATACATTGCTGCTTCTTCATGGGCAACTTCTAATGTTCTGATTCCTTCAGCAACTTGGCCCACTTCATCTTTAGCTTCTTCTAAATTCAATCCATTTCCCAAAAAAGCACCTAATTGGAAATTTCTTGAAAGAGTTGATGTGCATGTTGCTAGTAAATCCCCCATTCCTGCTAAGCCTAAAAATGTTATTGGATTTGCACCCTTGGCAACTGCAAACCTGCTCATTTCGGCCATGCTTCTTGTAAGTATTAACCCATTAGCATTCTCACCAACCTCAAGTGAGCTAGCTAGACCACAAATGATAGCGTAAATATTTTTTAAAGCACCCGCCAACTCAATACCATTAACGTCTGCGCTAGAGTATATTTTAAAAGTACTTGAAGAAAGAATTGCTTTAGTATGATCAATAAGAGATTGATTTTTACTAGCAATAACTGTTCCTGCTATTTTATTTTCAGCAATTTCTCTAGCTAAGTTGGGCCCACTTAAGACTCCTACATTTACGCCTTTAAATGATAAATTATCTTCGATAATATCGCTCATGGTCTTAAATGGATTATGTCTTATGCCTTTAGTACAGGATATTACATCAATATTGGAATCAATTAATGGAGCTATTCTTTTAACAATAGTTTCAAAAATAAGACTTGGTGTTGCTATCAATACTAGCTTAGCTCCTAAGATAACCTCACCAAGATCATCAGAAGCAGTTATATTTTTTGATAGCTGTAATTCAGGATGATAGGTTGCGTTGGCTCCTTCTGAATTAATTCTAAGAGCTTGCTCTGCATCTCTTACCCACAAAGTAACTTCATTGCCGTTAGAGGCAGCTATGTTTGCAAGAACAGTTCCAAAACTTCCGCCACCTAGAACTGCTACTTTATTTTGCATGGTAAATCCTATGAAAGATATTTATCTAATTGTCGGAGGTATTTTGCCGGATCTTTGGGCGAGCCGCCTTCTGCAATTACAGCATAATCATATAGGAAATCTACAAAAGATGAGAACTGCTTTCCTTTAAGTGTGGTTAATCTTTTCAAGAGTTTGTGCTTTAAGTTTATTTCAAATATTGGATTAGATTCACCCAAATCCTGGCCAGCTGCTTCAAGTATTTTTCGTAATTGAGCCCCAGGTTCATTTTTAGGCAAAAGTAAGCATGTTGCTGAATTCACCAAGCGACTACTTACCACAACATCAGATACTCTATCTGAAAGATGTTTTTTAATTTTAGTAACAACGTCCTGATCTGTTTCGGAGACTTTTGGTTTTTCACTATCTTGAATATCGTCTTTTGCAACATTAACTAGCTCTTTGCCTTTATATTCCATCAAACTAGACATAAGCCACTCGTCAATTCTATCTGTGAGCATTAAGACTTCTGTATTATTAGATTTATGCCCTTCTATATGAGGAGAATTAATGGCTGCCTCAAAAGTATCCGCAACGCAGTAGTAAATTTTTTCTTGAGATTCAGGCATTCTTGATACATAGTCATCCAGTGTTTGACTAACATCATTCTCTTCATTAATTGATGATGCGAAAAGCATCAAACTTGCTAGAAGTTCACGATTTTCAAAATCTTCAGCAGGGCCTTCTTTGATTACCAAGCCATATTCTTTCCAGAACTCTTTATATAAATCTAAAGAATTCTTTTTCATCTTGATTAAAGAATCTAAAACCTTTTTGGTCACTGATTTTTTAATCGTATCAACCAATTGATGCTCTTGAAGAATTTCTCTTGATACATTTAGGGGTAAATCGCTAGTGTCAATAATACCCCTGACAAATCTTAAATATAGAGGTAGAAAATTGGTTGCATCATCCATTATAAAGACACGTTGAATATATAGCTTTACTCCTCTAGGAGCCTCTCTATTCCAGAGATCAAATGGAGGATTTTTTGGAATATACAAAAGATTAGTATATTCATTATTACCTTCAACCTTATTGTGAATCCAAAGTAGTGGATCATTTTGATCATAAGAAATAAATTTATAGAAATCAGAATACTCAGTATCTGAAATCTCAGATTTTGATTTAAGCCATAGTGCCTCTGATTTATTTATTCTTTCACTCTCCCCACTATCCTCTATTAGACTTAAAGGGAAATTTATATATTGAGAATACTTTTCTAATAAAAATTTCACTCTAGATTTTTCAGCAAATTCTTTATTTTCATCATTTAAAAAGATAGTTATTTCTGTCCCTCTTGTTTCTTTTTCTGCGGACTTGAGTTGATAGCTTTCTTCTCCAGAGCTGCTCCATAAAGTAGCTTCATCTGAAGAGCCTTTAGCTGTTCTAGTTAAAACCTCAACTTTATCAGCAACCATAAACACAGAATAAAAGCCTACTCCAAATTGACCAATTAGATTTGAATCTTTTTTCTTATCACCAGTAAGATTTCCAAGAAAAGAAGCTGTTCCTGATCTAGCAATTGTTCCTATATTTTCAACAACCTCAGCTTCTGTCATTCCTATACCATTATCAGAGATGACTATTTTATTCTCAGCAGAAATAACGTTAACGCTAATACCAAATTCTGATGCATCTTCTAATAATGTTTCATCAGCCAGAGCGCTAAACCTTAACTTATCCAATGCATCTGAAGCGTTAGAAACTAGCTCTCTTATAAAAATTTCTTTGTTTGAATATAAAGAATGAATCATTAGCTTTAAAAGCTGTTTAGTTTCAGTCTGAAATACTTTTGTTTTAGTTCGTGCCATATTTAAATCTCCGTAAACCCATTTTTTGGGTCTAATTAGTTAAATTCAAGTTAAAAACAGATAAATGCAAATACTAAGAAATTCTAATTAATTGTGCTACAGCAATGATAAATAGAATAATGGTGTTTAAAACACTTAGATTATGTAGAAATTTAAAAAGTCGATTCCACCCTCTGTCTCGAGCGCTATTTGTAAGAGGAATAATAATAAAACCTATAAATGCAAGAATAGAAGCGCCTAAAGCAATCCAAAGATCCATGCTTGAAAACCACAGATAAGATATTAATGAAGCAACAAGGCATATTAAAAAAAGCAGTAAATAGTATCTTGGAAATATAGCTCTTAAAAAATTAGAAGCATTATCGTTATCTAGAACTTTAAACACTACAGGGGATGTTAAAACAACCTGAGCGACTATAATCCCTAGTATAAGAGAGTATGAAAGTGTTAAAAGTACTATTACTGTTTCATTCATAATTAAGTGGCGGTCTGACGGGGAATCGAACCCCGAACATCGCCGTGACAGGGCGAGATTATAACCGTTTAACTACCAGACCACTTTGGTATTTGATTGAATAATATCCTGTTAAGACAAAAGTGCAACCAATAAGTTACAAGCTTACCAAATGGTGGGTGATGACAGGTTCGAACTGCCGACCCTCTCGGTGTAAACGAGATGCTCTACCAAACTGAGCTAATCACCCAAAGCTGTAATCTAAAATTACCTATTCATAAGTACTTATTACTCATGAGCCGCATAATATACTATTTTATTGAGATAATTTAAATAAATTAAATCATCTATTTACTATAACTTTGCCACATTAATTCTTGCTAGATATATTCCAAGTAAAGCTACGCAAATAAATAACATCTGAGTAACGTTAATTAATTCACCAAAAATATAAGCAGCGCAGATTGTTGCAGTTACAGGCTGTAGCAATAATCCAATAGAGCCACCGGATGGTGAAATTCTGGCGATACTATAAGTAATCATGTACTGACCACCAACCTGGCATAGTAAAGCAAGTAGAAATAGGTTTATCCATTCATCTAAAGATGGTGGAAGTATTTGAGATGATTCTATTAATGCAGCAGGAAGGGAAAATATACAACAAAATAAACTGGTGTAAAAAATAATACTTAGAGCCTCTTCTTTTCCAAGTCTTGAAATAAAAACTAAATAGGTAGCATAAAAAATTGCTGCGATTAGGCTTAAGATATCGCCCATAAGATTACCTGATGTATAGGTGTCAGCAGAAAGAATTAAACCTACTACTCCTAAGTAAGTTACTCCAAGCGAAATAAAAAAATGCCTATTCAAGCTTTCTTTAAAAAAAAGAAAGTATATTAATGCTACAAAAATTGGGGCTGAATTAACAATAATGGTTGAATTGGAAATTGAAGTCATAGTCATGCTCCAATGCCATAAAGTTAAATCTATAGTAAATGCAAAAGCTGCAACAAAAGCTATATAAATAGTCTTTTTAGATCGAACTTTAAATACAAAAGATTTATTAAAATATAGGTTTATTAACAAAAGCATTGGCAGTGTTAGCAACATCCTGTAGAAAAGAATCCAAGATGGTGACATTTCACTCCATCTAACAAAAATTGGAGCAAAGCCTATAAGAGCTGCCCCGCCTGCTAGTAAAATAAAATTATTTGCTCGATGTAAATTTTCGGTCATAAAGCTATACTTCTGTTATGAATGACATTCTAGATCAGAATAAAGAAATAATCTCTGTAGGAGAGTTAAATAGATCAGCTAAGGCAATTTTAGAAAGTAACTTTAGCTCTGTGTCTGTCCTTGGAGAAATTTCTAATCTTGCCCAGCCAAGCTCAGGTCATATTTATTTCACCCTAAAGGATCCTGAAGGCTCTATTCGATGCGCCATGTTTAAAAATCAAAAAATGCGGATGAACTTTAGTCCTAAGGATGGAGATCAGTGTGTTCTAAAAGGGCAAGTAAGTTTGTATGCGGCAAGAGGTGATTATCAATTAATAGTTCGTCATATGCAGCCAGCTGGTGTTGGTAATTTAATGCAGCAATTTGAAGAATTAAAACAAAAATTAGATAAAGAAGGCTTATTCGATCCTTTAAGAAAACAAGACATACCCTTCCCACCTAAACATATAGGTGTTATCACATCTGCATCGACAGCAGCTTTACAGGATGTTATTTCGACTATAAAAAGAAGAGCGCCTGCAAGTGAAGTTACTTTATCTCCTGCAATGGTTCAAGGCGATACTGCACCTAGGTCTATTATAAAAGCTTTAGATTTAATCCTGCTATTTAATGAAACTGCACCTAATCCAATCGATACAGTTGTGATGACTAGAGGCGGAGGCTCTATTGAGGACTTGTGGGCATTTAATAACGAGGATCTTGCTAGAGAGATATATGATTTTCCTCTTCCTATTATTTCTGGTGTTGGGCATGAAATTGACTTTACTATTGCTGATTTTGTTGCTGACATGAGAGCTCCTACTCCAACAGCTGCAGCTGAATTAGTTACTGAATTTCAATTTCAATTAAATGATAGGCTTCGAGAAATTAAAATAGGCTTAATAAATGGATTTGAGGATGTCATTCAAACTAATAAGCAAAGGTTGGATCTCCTTGAGTCAAACTTAAAAAGCCCTCAAGTTATTTTAAATGAGCAGAAACAAAAATTGCACAATATTGAACTAAGATTAAAACAATCTTTAGAGAAGAGTTTCTTAAGCTCTAACCAAAGATTAGCATTATTAAATCAATCACTTACAGAAAAAAATCCATTTAAAATTATCAGGAATCTATTAAAAGATGTAGAGGCTTTATCTAAAGAGATGATAAAAAGTTTTTCATACCTTGTTACAAATAAATCAAAGTTACTTGAGAAAATTAATTCTAATTTAAATGCATTTAGCCCTTTAGCCGTTTTAGATAGGGGTTACGCAATAGTTCAAAATTCAACTGGGCAAGCAATCAAAAACTCACAAGAAATTAAAAGTGGAGAGCTTGTTACAACCAGGCTAAGTTCTGGAAGCTTTGAATCAAAAATAGGAGTTATTAAGCATGAGAAATAATTATGCTCTATGCCTATTAAGCTTGATGCTTATTGTTTCCTATAAAACATCAGCCAACGAAATATCAGGTATATCTGGTGATGTTATAGCCCTGAAAGCTAATGCAGCATCAACAGAAAATTTAATCTTTAAATATGATCAATCTGATTATTTAATACTAGGCTTGCCTTACGTATATAAAACTTCAATAAAAACTATTGGGGATGTGAATATAAAAGTTCAATTTAAAAATTTTGGAGAATCTCGAATCACTATAAAAGATGTCTCCAAAGTAGATCTTAATAAAAAGGATAGAGAAAGAGCTAATGCCGAAGCTTTATTAATTCGTGCTGCTATCCAAAGTTATGACACATCAATAAGCCCCTCCTTTTATTTTAAAAATCCAGTAGAAGGTATTATTTCGAGTAGATATGGTAAAAAAAGATTTATAAATGAAAAACCAAGATCTCCTCATCTTGCTCTAGATATTGCAGCAAATTTAGGTGTTGAAGTATCTGCTCCATTAAAAGGAAGGGTAATCCTTACTGGTGATTTCTTTTATACAGGAAATACCATTCTTATAGATCATGGCTTTGGTCTAATATCCTCTTACAGCCATCTTGACTCATCTATAGTCAAGGAGGGTCAAATGATGCAACAAGGTGAGGTCATGGGAGCTGTCGGAGAAACAGGAAGGGTCACTGGTCCTCATCTGCATTGGACTATTTATCTTAATAAAGAAAAAATTAATCCTGAAAATTTACTAAAAGATAATTTTTTACAAAACCTCTTTAAGGCTTCGCAGGATATCCTCTAAAGTTTCTTGAGTTTGAGGTCTAAATAAACTTTGTACGATTTTCCCTTCTGGGTTTATAAAGTAAGTAGCCGGTAAAGTTGCAGGCGATTCAATTCCCCATATATCTCTTGGATGAGTAAGAATCGATGGAATATCAACACCAAATTTATTAATCTCATAATCTAAATCTTCGCCATCTAATTGATCAAAATTAAAAGCGAAAACTTGAACATCTTTGTTAGCCGATGCAAAGGCAACCAATTCTGGCATTTCTTTTAAGCATGGAGGACACCAATCAGCCCAATAATTTATCATTACCCACTGACCCTTTAGATTCTCTGAAACAATATCTTTAGAATTATGTAAATCAATATCAGCCTTTTGACAGCTAATTAATAAAAACAGGCAGAATAACGATATAATTTTATTTTTCATGTGCCTATAATATTACAAAGAAGCAAAAAATGACCGAAAAATATCTATTAATACTCTTTTATTCTGCCAGCGGTGCAGTAAAAAATTTAGCACATGCTCTTGCTGATGGTGCTGAGGAGCTAGGTCTTGATGTAAAAATAAGAACTGTTCCCAAAGTATCTCCAAATACAGAGTTAACTGATCCTAGTGTTCCAAAGGAAGGAGAGACTTATTGCTCAAAAGAAGATCTGCTGAATTGCTCTGGTCTTGCCTTGGGATCGCCAACTAGATTTGGCTCTATGGCAGCACCAATGAAACACTTTTTAGATTCAACTGGTGATTTATGGGCAACCCATGCTCTTGAGGATATTCCAGGGTGTGCATTTACATCAACTGGTTCCATGCATGGTGGTCAAGAAGTAACCTTAATGAATTTATTAACTTATCAGTTACATCACGGCATGGTAATAGTAGGATCACCCTATTCGATTGAAGAGATCAACAAAACTCAATCTGGAGGTACCCCTTATGGCCCTTCTCATGTTGAGAGCTTTAATTCAAGCCCAACCCTGACTCCAGATGAATATAAAATAGCTCATAAAACTGGTATGAGAATGGCTAAAATTATTCAAAAACTAAATGCTAAAAGTTAAAACCTTTACACAGACAACCCTAGCGCTTTTACTTGGACTAATTCTTGTAAAACTTTTTATAGTTTTTACAGGCAGAATTAATTATCCAATCTTTGTTATCTGGTCCCTTCCTCTTTTGACCTTTGCGCCCTTCTTGATTAAAAAATCAATTAAGGCTTACCAAAGCTTTTGCTTTATTTTATTAATATATTTCTTGCTCGCCTCCATAAGAGTTTTCGGAATTGGTGGGCTGCTGCTGCTTGATACATTTGAAATTATGTTAATTATTATTTTATTTATACATTCAATATACGGACCAAGAACTATAAGAAATAATAAATAAATGTAAAGTGTACTTGACATGTAAAGTTTACTTTACATATAATTAGCTCATAACCAAGAAAAGGATTTTATATGGCAGAAGTGAATTGGGGTGGAATGAATATTAAATGGTCTTCATTAAATACCCAAGATAAAAAAACCTACGGAGGCGGCTTAGTTCTTGTAACGCTAGCATCCGCGCTTTCTGGCTTTATCCTTGGGGGTATTTGGGGTGAAAGACTTACTGGGCAGACGGATGAGATGGCATGGATATATAGTTACCTCTATCCTATGGCCATATTAGGCTTTCTTGCGGGCGGAAAACTAATTGCTGATTTTATGAAACGCCAGGATGAAGGCTTTATAGATTTTAATATTAAAGCAAATCTTTATGGTATAAACTTTTTTTGGATTACAGGTTTTTTAGTTGCATGGCCGCTTGAAGTCTTTATGGGATTTGATTTTGTTTTTTTTGAGTACTTTTTACTTTATAGCATTGGTCTGAGTATAGGCGGAAGAAAAGCTTATAAAGCAATGTATGTAATAGATATTAATGATGAAACATGAACTAGATGAATAATAATCTTAAAAAACTTCGAGATGAGCTTAATTTGAGCCAAGATGCTTTCAGTTCTAAGGTTGATGTTAGTCGTCAGACTATTAATTCTATTGAGAATAATAAATTTGATCCATCTCTTCCTCTGGCTATGAAAATAGCAAATTTTTTTGACAAAAGAATTGAAGATATTTTTTTTGAACAGGAGTAATTACAAATGGTTATATGTTTTGTGGTTGGATCGATACTAATTTTTACTAGTATCGGAATTTTTCTATTTAAGGTTTTACCTTACTTGGATATTTGTTTATTGGGTTGTTCTCAAATAGCAACTGCAGTTAGTTTTTTAATTTAGTTTTAAGGAGAAAAGATGAAAAGTATATTTTTATGGATTGAGAATTATTTAAATAAAGCGAGAAGAATATTTGTAGCAGTAATAACAACGCTTGTTTTATTAGTTCTAACTTTTTCAATACTAGGTGGAGTTGCTGGTTCTTTTGCTGGAGATGATGAAGTAGATACTAAGAATAAAATCTTATATCTTGAAATGTCTGGTGTGATTGTTGATCAGCCGCAAAGTGGCCCATCAGACCCAGTGAGCATAATTTTAGCTGGAGATACTCAGCCAAATGTTTATGCAATAAGAGATGTTCTAAAAGTATTAGATGCAGTAGCTGATGATACAAATTTAAAAGCTGTTTACCTAGATGTTGATAACTTATCAATGGGAGGGCAAGTTTTCTCTCTAGCTATTGCAGATGCAATTAAAAATATTGTCGATAATGATATTCGTGTTATTTCCTATACCAATGGATTGCTTACTAGTGATTATCTAGTTGCATCGCAAGCCACAGAGTTATATCTAAATACTAGTAGCTATTATGGTATAGAAACTTCAGGCTTTTCTAGAAAGCGTGAATATATGCAAGATTTTTATAACAATATTAAGCTTGATTATGAAATATTTTCAGCTGGTGACTTTAAATCAGGTCCAGAGCCATATACAAGAATGAATATGTCAGAAAACGACAAGATAGCGTGGAATGCTTTTGCTAATCCTTTATGGAATACATACAAGCAAAAAATGGAAAGTGGTAGAGACCTAGAAGCAGGAACTATTCAGTCATATGGAGACAACTTTGATATCTTAGCTAAAGATGAAAAAGGTGATATGAACAAAGTTGCACTTAACCTCGGCTTAGTTGATGGACTAATGAAACATGAAGAAATAAGAGACTATATGATTGCAGAGTTTGGCAGCGAAGATGCTGATAAAGATAAATGGCCTGAGGGAGTTTCATATGCTGAGTACCTTTCTACATTAGATGCTAGCTTTGATGAAGATGCTGAAGATATTATTGCGATTATAAATGTTGAAGGTGTCATTATGACCGGTCAAGAATCTCAAGGTACTGCTGGCTCAGATTCTATTGTTGAGAAAATTTACAAAGCTAAAAATGATAAGAATGTCAAAGTACTTATATTAAGAGTAAATAGTGGTGGAGGAGATGTGTATGCATCCGAGCTTATATTAAATGCATTAGATGATTTCAAATCAACTGGTAGAAAAGTTTATACCTCTATGGGAAATGTTGCTGCATCAGGCGGTGTTTGGATTACAACTAACTCAAGCGAGATCTGGGCTGAGCCAAATACTGTTACAGGCTCAATTGGTGTTTATTCAATAGTTCCAACACTTGGTAGAGCATTAGACTGGGCAGGTATTAATGTTGATGGTGTAAGTTCTACAAAAATGGGTGAATGGGAGCCTACTGAACCAATGCCAGATTATATGAAAGATCTATATCAAGCTAATGTTGACGGTATCTATGAAAACTTTGTATCGGTTGTTGCTAATAATAGAAGCATGGAATATGAAGATGTTTTAAAGATTGCTGGCGGAAGAATTTGGGCTGGTGATAAAGCTCAAGAATTAGGCCTAGTTGACAAGCTTGGAACTCTAAATGATGTGATAGCGCATGTAGCTGAAACACATGCATTGGATAACTATAAGATTAAGTATTACAAACGTGATCTTGAGCCATGGGAAGTATTTTTTGAAATTTCAAAGAATGTAAATATTAAACTTCCATTTAGCTCATCAAGACAACTTCTACTCAAAGAACTTAATGCGTTTGACCAGCTTATAAAGCAAAATGGTAAATTTACTCCAATTGCTTATTGTAGCGAGTGTGAATTAGTAGAATAGTTATGGCTTACTTAAATAAATTTATATTTAAGATATTTTTGATAGTGATTATTATGAGTATTACTACTCAATCTCTTTGGATTTATTTTACTTAAAGTAAATTTATAACAACTCTTTTATCAATGGGATTGTAATCTTTCTTTTCGATCCCATTGAGTGATCATCAATCTTTTTTATAAAATTTATTAAAGTTGCTAGATCACGAGTATGGGTATTGAGTAAAAAATTAATTTCTTTTTCTTCTATAGGTATTCTTAAATTCAAAGCAATTGCTTTAATCGCGTTATTAAGCTGAGCATCTTGAACAGAACGTAATATATAACTAGTCATTTTTTTTAATCTAGAGAGCAGATCTGGAAAGAAATTCTTCTCATCCTTTGAGCAGCTAAAAATTAACCTACAACCTGATTCATTGCATCGATTAATGAGGTTAAAGCAAGCCACCTCCCAGTCTTTGTTAGCAGCAATAGCATCCAGATCATCTAAGCAGACTAAATTTAAAGATTCAAGACCATCTAACAGCATTGGCTTCAGTTTAATTGCTTCTGCTAAAGGAATATAAGCTGTAGTAAAAGATGAGGAACTAAGATCATTGCACGTTGCCTGAAGAAGATAAGATTTACCTACACCCTCGCCCCCTAATAGAAAAATATCTCCCGCTTTATTATCTTGTATTGCAGCTACTAAATTCTCACAACCCTCTGCTACAAAAAATTTCTTAATAGAAGATTTCTTATCAATACTAAAAGGGAAAATTAATTGCTTAGGGTTGGTCATGATGTCCTTTAATGGACTTGAGCCATGCAGATGAATACACCAAGAGACTCGATGCAGTAATTATTACAATAAGCCAGTCCAGCCAAAAAAGGTGAAGTTCGGAAGATAAAGATTGAAGAATCAATATCTGAGTAATATAAAAAATTTGAACGCCAGTTGTTATCTTGCCCAGAATATTTGGACTGGGTGCATTATTGGTAATTAAACTCATATGCATAGCAGCACCTAGTAGAATTAATATATCTCTACTGATTAATATTATAAATACATATAAAGGTATAAAGTCATTAACCCATAAAACAAAAATAGTCCCTATAACTAATAACTTATCAGCTACAGGATCTAAGATTTTTCCTAGCTCCGTATACCAATTCATTTTTCTAGCCAGAAACCCATCTAATGCATCTGTAAGAGAGGCTATAAGAAAATATATTAAAGCTAATAAATATTCACCAATATAGACTGAGTTTAAAATAGGATATACAAGCCCTATTCTAGCTATAGAAAGGAGGTTGGGTATAAAAATAAAGTACTGGCTCATAATTAATTATTCAATAAAACAAAAGTAACATTGTCATCGCTTTCAATCAATTGAAGATATGGATTTGCATTCACTTCTTTTTTAAATGATTTAATGTCACCACTAATTTGTAAGGTATAAACTACTGATCTATCTACATAGCTATTTATTTTAGAAGTTTTAATTGATATTAATCGAGACATGACGTCTTGAAGTTGTTTTAGCTCATTATAAGAATTTATATTATTAACAATTACTCGTATTGAGCTTTGTGAATTAGGAATTTTAAAAGCATGGAGATAGTCGTTAGCTAAAGTGTTTAGCTTTTTGCGTAATGTACTTAGAGTTAATTTTAAACTTGTAGCTTTATCAGAATTTATATCACCTGTTATTACCCATTTATTTATATAAGACTGAGAAATATTTAAATTAAGCTGATAGTCATATTCATAATTAGACAAAATAATATCTTCTTCAGAATCAAAAATAGTTAAGCTGCTCAGCTCCTTGATATCATCTAGATCAAAAACTGGGAGCTCAAAAAAGATACCTCTTTGATTAGATACTTCATCTAAAATTAACTTAATATCATGATCTACTAATTTACTTGAAGAATTGTTTAAAATATATGGAGCATCATTTCCATCTTCAACTTTTACAAGCAGCATGATCGTAGGCCTGTTGTAACCAATAATAGGTATTTTTAAGGAATCAAGTTTTTCTAAAAGACTTTTTTTATTAAATCTTGTAACTAAAAATGATTTGTCATAAATATTAATTGGCTCATAACTTACTAAGAAATCTTTTTTTAGCTTAACGGATGGAGCAATTTGTTTTATTGTAGATAGATCATTGGTGCCTGTTAATCGATAAATAAGATCATTAAATGATTTATTGATTGCTGCATCTACGTTTGAGACCTCACTCATAGGAGCGGTTATTTCAAAAAGTTTCTGAAATTCCTTCCCATAGGAGTAATTAGAAAAGATAATTACAAACGTAAGAATGAAATTGAATGATTGACTGCTAATTTTCTTCACATAGGTATTTTAAATGACAAAAGAAATTAAGAACAATGATCCTTATAAATTAGCTGGAGTTGATATCGAAGCTGGTAACTCACTTATTGATAAAATCAAGGCTGATGTTGGTGCTACGCAAGGTCCTAATGTCTTAGGAAACATTGGTGGATTTGCAGGAATGTTTAAATTAGATGGCTCAGTTAAGAATCCTACTCTGGTTGCATGCACTGATGGCGTTGGTACAAAAGTGGCCTTAGCTCAAGAAAATAATAAGCTCGACACGATTGGTCAAGACTTGGTAGCCATGTGTGTTAATGATCTTATAACCTGTGGTGCTAAACCTTTATTCTTTCTAGATTATTTTGCAACCTCTGCTCTTGATGTTGATCAAGCAGCTTTAATTATTAAAAGTATTGCTGCTGCCTGCAAAGATAGCGGCTGCGCCCTTCTGGGCGGTGAAACTGCTGAAATGCCTGGGCATTATGTTGGCAAAAATTTTGATCTTGCTGGTTTTTCAGTTGGCATAGTTGATGAAAGTAAAATTATAAATGGTTTAAATATTAAAAATGGTGACGTAATTATTGGAATAGAATCTAGCGGACCTCACTCAAATGGCTATTCGTTAATAAGAAAAATTATTAATGAATCTTCAGCATCACAAGACGAAATTAATTCTATTGTAAGCATGGTATTAAAGCCTACTCATTTATACCCAGAACTTATAAAAGAAATTCTACAAACTATAAAAGTTAACGGTATGGCCCATATTACTGGTGGCGGGATTACTGAAAATATACCAAGAATAATTCCTACTGGATTAAATATTGATATCTTTAAAGATTCATGGGAAATGCCTGAGGTTTTTAAATGGCTTCAAGCTCAAGGAAGTATTTCTGATGGTGATATGTATAGGATATTTAATTGCGGCATTGGGATGACGTTAATTGTAGATCAATCGCTAAAACAAGAAGCTATGGACTGTGTTAAAAAATCTGGCTATGAAGCGTTTTATCTAGGTAATGTTCATGATAGAGACACAGACACGCCAGTTACATATTTATAATAGTGTTTAAAATAATTGTATTAATCTCTGGAAGTGGTTCAAACCTAGAGGCAATTATGCAGGCTTGTGAAGCTAGAGCAATTGATGGAAATGTCGTAGGCGTTATTAGTAATAATGCAGATGCTTTTGGTCTTGAGAGAGCTAAAAAGTTTAATATTCCCTCAAAAGTAATTAATCATAATGACTATGATTCACGTGAAAGCTTTGATGCTGCATTGGTGTCATCTATAAACAGATTTGAACCTAATCTTATTGTCTTAGCTGGCTTTATGAGAATATTGTCGCCTGTTATGACATCAGCTTTTCAGGGTATGATGATTAATATTCATCCCTCACTGTTACCAAAATACCCAGGACTTAATACTCATGGGCAGGTTATAGCAAATAAAGATACTCAGCATGGTGTAACAGTTCATTCTGTTTCAGAAGAGCTTGATGCTGGCCCCATAGTAGCTCAGGCAAGGATATCAGTTAATGTGGATCAGAAGCTTGATGATCTGATTGAAAGAATTCATAAAGCTGAGCATCTTTTGTTTCCGAAAGTTATAGGTATGATAGCCTCAGGCGAAATTAATCTTAAAAAAATAGGCTTAGACCAAGAAGTGATATATAAAAATTATGAAATTTAAAAAAATTCTAGTTCTAATATTAATACTTCCATTATTAGTTAAAGCTAATGAGGTTCAAGATTATAAAGCTGAGTATCTTTTTGAGACTGAACAATTTTCAGTAACTGGAATTAGAGAATTTAAGACAGATGATAACAAAGCCTCTATTACCTTTGATGCTAAAACAAAAATTATAAAATTATTTTTTGAATCAACTTTTGACGTTATAAACAATCAGGTATTTTCAGAAAAATACTTAGTGACAATAAAAGCATTTTTAATAAAAAGAAAATATTTAATTAAATATGGAAAAGGTAATGGAGTTATTGAATCTTCAGGTCAAAATAAATGGGAAATTTCATATCAAAAAGATCTAAAAATTCTAGATCCATTAAATGCTCAAGTCCAAATGCGAATAAATGTTAAAAAAATGATTGATTCAAAAGATTACAGCCCTTTTAAAATAGCACTTCAGAATATTAGAGATGGTGACATAGAGGTAAATACCTATAAATTTGCAAGAAATGATATATATGAATTTGATGGTGAATCCTATAAATCTGTCGTCATTGAAAGGATTAGAGAACAAGACTCAAGAGTTACTGAGTATTATTTAGTTCCAGAATTAGGCTTTCTTATTTTAGAAGTTATTGATAAAAAAGAAGCTGCTACTGAAAGACTTAAATTGCAAAAAATACTAAGTCTTGGGTAAAGTTACTCCGAGCTGTCCTTGGTATTTACCGCCTCTATCCTTATAACTAGTTTCACAATCCTCATCTGACTCAAAGAAAATCATTTGCGCTACACCTTCGCCAGCATAAATTTTTGCAGGTAGATTAGTTGTATTTGAGAACTCCAAGGTGACATGCCCCTCCCACTCAGGCTCGAGTGGTGTCACATTAACTATGATTCCACATCTAGCATAAGTTGACTTACCTAAACAAATTGTTAGTACATTTCTTGGAATCTTAAAATACTCAACAGTTCTTGCTAAAGCAAATGAATTAGGTGGTATTACGCAAACATCTGATTGAATATCTATAAAACTATTATCATCAAAATTCTTTGGATCAACTGTTACAGAATGTATATTTGTAAATACTTTAAATTCATCAGAGCACCTTACGTCATATCCATAACTAGATACTCCATAGGAGATAAGCTTATTACCTTTTTCATCTACCCTCACCTGATTATCAGAAAAAGGTTCTATCATCTTTTCGTTTAATGACATCTTTTTTATCCACTTATCTGATTTGATACTCATTTTATACCTCTGTCCTTCCTTGAATTGCTTGAGCAATTGTATTGCTATCGACATACTCTAATTCACCGCCAATAGGAATGCCATAAGATATTCTAGATACCTTAATATCAGGAATATGGTCTTTAATATACATACCTGTAGCGTCACCTTCGACTGTAGAGCTTGTAGCAAGAATTAATTCTTCAATACCTTCTGATTCTATAATAATAAGAAGTTCATCTATACCTAGCTCTTCTGGTCCTACTCCCTCAATAGGAGATAGTCTCCCAAGTAAAACAAAATATTTACCCTTATAGCCTCCGGTAGACTCAATTGCTAAAACATCTGATGGCGATTCAACTATACATATACTTTTATCATCTCTTGATAGATCAGAACAAACTCTACATAAATCATTGGATGTCAGCATTCTGCAACGTTTACATCGAGAAATATCCTCAACAGCTTCAAGCAAGGTAGAAGCCATTATTTTTGCACCTTGTTTATTTTTATCCAATAAGTAAAGAGCCATACGTTGAGCAGATTTTTTTCCAACACCTGGAAGTATTGTTAAAGCTTGGATTAAATCATTTAAGAGATCTTTAGTCATTTTAATCTAGGGGTTTGATTGATCCATCTTGAATCTTGCCGTTAAATTTCTTCATAATATCCTGAATGCCAGCATCGTTAGTAATAGACGATTGAGCTGATGATTGTTTCACGTTATTCGCTTTAAGCTTAATACTTGATGGACTATTTTCGCATGATCCTTGTTCAAATTTAAGAGTAATTTTAACTTTAAAAAAACTAGAACATTCATCTTGAAATTCAGTTAAAACACTTTGAGGAATTGAAGATTTATCTATATCTCCCTTTAATGTTATTGATGATCTCTCATGAGATGAAAATTCAAGATTGCCAAATAAAGCTTCTGAAAATGCACTTAAATCCATTGAGAGATAAGCCTTATTCCAGTCTTCATAGGACTGAACTGATATAGAGGGCTCTTCTTGTTCAACCTTAGCTTCTTCGATTAATGGGGCTATGGGTGGCTGCTCAATAGTTTGAGCTTTTTCTTCTATAGGTTTATTTATTTTTATTGGCGGAGGTGATTCTATTTTATTATTTTTTTTTTCAATTCCTGAGGCTTCAATACTAGTCTCTAAAGGTTGCTTTAAGGGATTAAAAGCCAACATTCGAAGAAGGCATATCTCTAAGGCTTCTTTTGGGTTTGGGTGAACATGAAACATTGAATAAGCGTTTACGGTGATTTCATATAGCAACTGGCAAAACTCAGGATCAATTATTGAAGCTAATTCTTTAATCTCATCTGTATCACTATTATTGAGAACTTGCTCCAAAGAAACTTTATGAAGAATGGAAATAATACTTTGTAAAATATGATCGTACTCTGGATTAAGTTCAGCTATAGAATCAAGATGATGAAAAGCATTTTTACCATCCCCATTTATAACTGAATGCATCATTCCATATAAATATGAATGATCTATAGTTCCTAATAAAGATTTAACCTCATCTAAATTAATAGATCCTGCGCCATGAGCAATAGCCTGATCAAGCAATGTAAGAGCGTCTCTAACTGAACCATTCGCACTATCTGCTATAAGTCCCAAGGCCTCATTATCATTAGGAACTTCTTCATTTTTTACTATAGAAGCTAAATGATCCTGAAGGATGTTATGAGCTACTGTTTTTAGGTTTAATTGAAGACATCTTGATAAAACTGTCTTAGGAATCTTATCTGGATCTGTTGTAGCAAAAATAAAGACTACATGCTCTGGTGGCTCTTCAAGAGTTTTTAATAAGGCATTAAAACTTGCTCTTGAAAGCATATGAACTTCATCAATTAAATAAATTTTGTAAAGCCCATTAGCGGGTTTGTATTGAACATTATCAATAAGCTCTCTCATATCATCAACACCAGTTCTTGATGCTGCGTCTATTTCTAGAAACTCTAAATGCCTTCCTACCTTTATCTCTTCGCAAGCATTGCACTTATCACATGGGATAGTGACGGGGTTTGCTTCAGATTGGCAATTTAAGCACTTAGCCAAGATTCTGGCAATTGTTGTTTTTCCAACACCTCTTGTGCCAGCCAAAAGATACGCTTGATGGATTCTGTCTTGGGATATGCTGTTACTTAATGCTTGAACAACATGGTCTTGACCAACAACCTCTTCGAAGTTAGTTGGACGATATTTTCGAGCTAAAACCTGATAGGACATAGCGATAAATCATAACATGTCCTATCGCATAACTGATTCAATTTCTTTAAAAGTAAAGCCTCTATTTTGCATAAATGTTTTTTGCTTCATAGATTCTTTAAAATCAGCAGCTGGGCCATTTTTGTATTTTTTTTTGAAGACATTTAGAGCCGATTCAATCCAGCCACCCTCTTCATCAATTGCTTCGCTAGCAATATATTCTTTTACCCCTTTAATACTTAATTCATAAGCAATTCTTTTAGGGCCAAATCCTTTTCTCTTCCTGCTGCGGGTATACATTTCTGCAAACCTAGAGTCATTGATTAAGTTATTAAGAGTTAATTTTTCTATAACAGATTCTATAGTCTCATCTGAATCAAATTTTCTTGATAATTTATCTTGAACTTCTTTAACTGAGTGTTCTCTTCTTGAAATAAGATCAAGAGCTTTATTGTATATGTCTGAATAGAGGTTTTCGCTCATATATTTAAATGATCAAATGTAACAATAAATACCTAAATTATTTAATTACTTTTACGAGGCAGCACTCTTGACTTGCCTCCAGATTTTACAATTTTTACAGCTTGTCCTGATTCAAAATTAAAATTACCAGCCTCTTGAATGATAGATATGTACCTACCTGAATCCTTAAGAATTAAAAGTTCTACGCCTTCCATTTTAGTAGCAGCACTCCCGATCTCAGCTCCAAGCCTGCTTCCAATTAAGGATCCTAAGATTGCTCCAACTCCAGATTCAATTTCCTCATCGCTATTAGCAGAACCAACTGCTCCCCCAATAACTCCTCCAGTAAGAGCTCCAAGCTCTCTATTGCCTTCAATTGTAACCTTCGTAACTTCTTCTATAACTCCAAATACAACCGATTGAGCTCTTTGTGTTACTGATTTATCAACAACATCTGGTCTTAAAGAGGTTGTTGAGCATCCACTAATTACTGTAATTGCTATAAATAAAGATAAGATATATTTTTTCATTATTTTTCTTCCTCATAATCTAGATACTCACTAGTACTCTCAATTGTATTATTTGTAGCTAGCTTTTTATTTAGTGTGTATTTTTTAAGAAGGTCTTCAGCGATCACATAGTAATTTCTTCCCTTAGAATTTCCACTTAAAAGTTTAACTTTAAAAATATTGTCTTGATAGAGACCTTCTATTATTTCAACCTGATAGCCTCTTCTTAATTTTACTAAGTTTCTTGTATCCACCATAGAAAATTGATTCCAATCACTAAACTTTCTACTTCTATAAGTTTCGTATGCACTATTAGGCATAAGATAGAGAACTTCTCCACCAATGGACATGTTATTTCCAGTTCCGGAACCTAAGGTCCAAATGTCTCCAGAATTTACTAATTTTTCTTCTATTTCAGTTGAAAAATTCATTGTTGAAAAAACAATAAGGCTTGTTAATAGTATGTGTTTCATATTTGTATAGACTAACATAAGTTTGTTTAGTTCCTTTTTAAAATTTATAACTTCTGTGTATTTTTTTAACTTAACCTTGAAATTCAATAAAAATACCATAAATAAGTAGTGTAGATGCCGTTTGGGTCTACATATATAAATGAAAGCATGCCTTCGGGGTGCAAGAATAGTCGCTTAAAGGAGGACTAATTATGATACTTAAATTAACAGATCCATTTTTCACAAATCGTGCATTGGGTTTTGAACCACTGCTGAATAGATTGCAAAGGATTTCAGAATCTTCTGAAAGATCAACCAACTATCCACCATATAACATCCACAGGGATGGGAATAATATAACCATTGAAATTGCAGTTGCTGGTCTCTCTAAAGATGAGCTAATAATTGAATTATCAGATGGAACTTTATCTGTATGCCATGAAGGCCCTAAAGCCGAAGTGGTCAATGATAATAGTAAGGTTGTTTATCAGGGAATAGCTCAAAGAGCGTTTAAACAACAATTTACATTAGCTGAAGATATAGCTGTAAATGGAGCTGATCTTATTAATGGTTTACTAACTATCAATTTAGAAAAAATTATTCCTGATGAGAAAAAATCAAGAACTATTGAAATAAAAACACCAAAAAAAATTCTTGGTAGTAAATAGTTTTAATTAAAAATATTAGTATGGGGTGTGTATGCACCCCTTTTTTTATAGACTCAGGTAACATGTATTTATGAAATTAAAGACCTTATTCATTACGAGTTTTTTCCTAAGCAGTATAGTTTTTGCTGCACCTATAGAAACTGGTCACGCTGAAGTTTCTATTATTAAAAGTGAGCAATCAGCTGATACTTCGATGGTACATCTAGGTATTAAAATGGATATGCAAGCTGGGTGGCATACCTACTGGATAAACCCAGGTGATTCTGGTGGCGCCATTGATATTGAATGGACTCTGCCAAAGGGTAATACTGTAAGTGAAGTTTCTTATCCAACACCTCATAAAATTCCGTATCCACCATTGATGACATTTGGTTATGAAGATCATGTAATTTTTCCAGTAACTTTATCTGTAAACAATCCAGATCAAGATATTTCCATAACAGCAAAAATTGATTTTCTTATTTGTGCCGATGTTTGTATTCCAGAAACAGCTTTAATTCAAACTTCACTGAATACGATTAATAATAATAATGAATTAGATGAATGGATGGATAAAGTTCCTTCAGTTCTTTTACCAAATATAGCTTCGATTAATGGAACCAACCTTGAATTAAGATTTTCTTTTAATGAAATTATTACAGATATTTATTTCTTTCCAACAGATGAGAATATTTTTATCTACAATTCTGATCAAGAGTTCGTAAAAGAAGAGAATAATTGGCTTTTAAAAATTCCTCTTATTGGAGATGTACCCGATAATGTGGATGGTATTTTGGTTATAAATAATGAATCTTTTATTATTAAAGCTGCACTACAGGAATCATCCCTTTCAACTTTAGAATCTATTTCTGTATGGCAGGCACTAATCTTTGCATTTATAGGCGGGTTAATTTTAAATATAATGCCTTGCGTCTTCCCAATCATATCTTTGAAAGCCCTAAGCTTCGTTTCTATGGGTGGGGGTTCATCTAAAAAAGTAAGATTGCATGCTTTAAATTTCTGCTTTGGAGTAATAATTTCATTTCTAACTATTGCTACGGCCATTCTTTTATTACAAAAAGGTGGAACTATGGTTGGTTGGGGATTTCAGCTCCAGTCTCCTTTAATTGTGGCTTTCTTGGCTATCCTTATGTTTGTTATAGGCCTAGTGTTATTAATGGATATAAATATCGGTACTTCATTAACTAGACTTGGTGCTGTTGGGCATAATGACACGTCTTACCTAGGGTCATTTATGACTGGTGTTTTAGCTGTAATAGTTGCATCTCCTTGCACTGCTCCTTTTATGGGTGCAGCTATTGGATATGCCTTAATTCAGCCATCTGGAATCACTCTACCTATATTTCTATCACTAGGAATTGGATTTTCTGCACCTTATTTACTTCTAGCTATATTTCCTAGCCTTATAACTAAAATGCCTAGGCCTGGTGAATGGATGAATACATTAAAAGAATTTTTTGCATTCCCAATGTTTGCTACCTCTTTATGGCTTTTATGGGTGTTTAGTTTTCAAACAAGTGCAGATAGTTTGATATCTCTTTTAATAACTATCTTATTAGTATCTGTTGTATTTTGGATATCTACCAAAAGCTCTTCAAGAAATATAAAGGTTATAAGCTTATTAGGTGCTTTGATTATTATAATGCTGCAATTAGGAGCAATTAAAGCATTAGAGGCTAATGCTGAACAAAGTAATTTAATCGAAAATTCTAGCACTAGTTCTGAATTATGGAATATTGATATTGAAAATGAGCTTAAAGATTTAGATCAAGCTTATTTAATTAATTTTACTGCAGCATGGTGTATTACCTGTCAGGCAAATGACAAGCTAGCACTTTCAAGACCAGCAGTTAAGCAGTATCTTGAAGATAATAATATTAAATATATTAAGGCTGATTGGACTAATCGAGACAATGATATTTTACAAGTGCTTACAAGCTATGGAAGAACTGGGGTGCCCTTATACCTATACTGGAAGCCTGGTCTGGATAAAACAATAATTTTGCCTGCAGTTTTAACTGAAGACCTGTTAATCAGCTCACTATAATTTTTTAAATAAAGTAGCATTTTTAATCAGCATAAATTAATATAATTGATCTAAATTAGTACTTTCAGAGGTAATTAGTTATGGGAAATGCACCATTTGTTTTATTTGGAACCATTCATTTATTTTCACTTGCTCTTATTTTTTTAATAGTTATTGGCCTCCCTTACGCTGCCAATAGGTCAAGTGATGCTAAAAAAGATTTTATAACGAAGGCTATAGCATTTCTTCTTCTGCTTCATGCAGTTGCTAGCCCCTACCAACAATTATTTATTTTAGAAAATCCATATCATTGGAAAGAGGTTCTGCCTTTTCATATGTGTGATTTCTCAGAGATTATTCTTGCCTGGTTCTTACTGGGTGGCCCAAAGATACTTTTTAACATAGCCTACTTCTGGGGTATTGCTGGAGGAGTTATGGCTCTGCTTACACCTGATGTTACTGTTGGAGGAGATCTAGATTATATTTTATTCTTTGCAGGCCATGGAATGATTGTTATTGGAGTTTTTTATGCCATCCTAGCTTTGGGTAATCTACCAACTCTTAAGGATGCACATCAAGTTATTCTAATAACCATATTTGCTCTACTTCCAATAATATATGTCATTAATTTGATATTAGGTGACTTTGCGCCCTATGGAATTGATCCAGGTGGAGTAACTAACTATTGGTACCTAATGGCTAAACCAGATGGAGATAGTCTTTTAAATCTATTTCCCCCTCCTCCTGGTCATATACTGCCGTCATTACTGATAACAGTATGTATATTTTATTTAATCTATCTTCCAATTGGAATTAAGAATAAATTAAATAATAGGTAGTTGATGTCACAAGTTAATCTTGATGATGTTAGAAGCGCTCACTCAAGGATTAAAACATATCTTGCTGACACAGAAATAGTCTCAAGCGAATCTTTAGATAATGCAATGAATGCTGAGATATATTTCAAACCTGAGCAGCTTCAAAGAACAGGCTCTTTTAAGTTTCGAGGAGCTATGTCAGCAATGTCCTTGCTTAACAAAGATCAATTAAAAAATGGCGTTATAGCATTCTCATCAGGTAATCATGCGCAAGGTGTTGCTTGTGCTGCAAAAATATTAAAAACATCCTCTGTCATCGTTATGCCAAGTGATGCGCCTGACATAAAAATTAAAAATACTAAATCTTATGGTGCAAAAGTCATTTTTTATGATCGTCAAAAAGATAGTAGAGAAGAGATTGGAGAAACTATAGCTTTAAAAGAAAATAGGACATTAATAAAGCCATTTGATTCATCTCAAGTTATTGCTGGACAAGGTACCGCTGCACTGGAAGCGGTAAAATCTATTGAGTTACAAGATAAGCATTTCGATGCGGCTATAGTGTGTGCAAGTGGGGGCGGATTAACTGCTGGAACTAGTATTGTTTTAAAGGATCATAATCCTAATTGTGACTTATATACAGCTGAGCCATCGGCCTGGAATGACCATGAATTATCTTTTCAGGCAAATAAAAGAATATTTATAAAAAATGGTCAACATGGAATCTGTGATGCTCTAGAGTCTCCCTTCCCTGGGGAGATAACTTTTGAGATTAATAATAACAATAACGTAAAAGGTCTATCAGTTGATGATGAGGCGATTATTGCAGCTATGAAATTTGCATATCAAGAATTTAATTATATTCTTGAGCCATCTGGAGCTATCGCATTAGCATGCCTTATGAGCTCAAGAGCAACTTTTGAAGGTAAAAAAGTCTTAATTTTGCTTTCTGGTGGTAATATTTCTAATAAGAAATTTCAAGAATATATATCGACTTAATAGGTCTCTAACTTTGCTATATAGCCCTAAATAGCCTTAAAATGGCATATCAATTTATTGAAAAATGATTATGGATAGTTTTATTAATTTATTAAGTGATGTTTGGAACAGGGGATTCTATGGAGTAAACCTCTCAGATATTATTATTTCATTTATAGTTTTACTGACAGCATTCTTATTAAGAGGCTTTATTATAGCCACGGTGCTTAATGCTATTGGCCGTCTTGCCGCTAAGACTGAGTCAAAAGTTGATGATAAAATTTTATCTGCTTTAGAGAAGCCACTCGGCCTAGTCCCTGTGACTATTGCTCTTTATATTATTACACTTATTATTCCGATATCTGGCGTTGTTGGAGATTCTGCAACAAATATTGTAAAAGCTTTTGTTGTGTATACAATTTTTAGCGTCTTAGCCAATAGCATCAAACCAATCTTTGAAGCCTTGTCTACTAGCTCATGGCTTACAGCTTCTATGCAGATGTGGCTTGAAAGAGCTTCAAGAGCTATAGTCTGGATTATAGGTCTTGGTGTTATTTTAGATATCTTTGGAATTCAGATTGGTCCTTTAGTAGCTGGTCTAGGATTATTCTCTGTTGCCGTTGCGCTTGGTGCACAAGATTTCTTTAAAAATTTAATAGCTGGTATTTTAATTATTGGAGAAAATAGATTTCAACCCGGGGATAGAATTCAAGTCAGTGGTAAATTACATGGCATGGTCGATACTATTGGCTTCCGCTCTACAGTAATAAGACAGTTTGATACATCTCCTATGATTATTCCTAATAAAGATTTATCAGATGTAATAGTAATTAATCATGCAGGCATAACCAACAGAAGATTAGATTGGAAAATTAATTTAGTCTACTCAACAAGCGTTGAACAATTAGAAGCTATTAGATCTGAAATTAAAGATCATATTATTAAAAGTGATGATTTTGCTTCAGATGGAGATCTGGACCCTGTCGTAAGAGTCATTGAGCTTGGATCAAGCTCAATTGATATGATGATTGTTTGTTATTCTGACCCTTGCAGCTTTGCAGACTTTTGCAATACAAAGGAATCGTTAATTTTTAATATTATGAAAATAGTTAAAAGAAATCATTCTGAATTCGCCTTCCCTTCAACATCACTTTATCTTGAGAGCATGCCGGAAAATTTATAATATTTGATGAACGATCAACTTATACTTTCTCTAACTCTTGTTACCCTTTTAGGATTCTTTATTTGGGGTAAATTTAGATATGATGCTATCTCCATGGGAGCCTTGGTTGTTCTTGTTGTGCTTGGGGTAATACCGTCTTCTGAAGCATTTCTGGGGTTTGCGCATCCAGCAGTGGTTACGGTTGCATTAGTATTAATCATAAGCCAAGGTTTAAAAAATTCAGGATTAACTGGTTTGGTAGGTAAGCTTATTGGGGGAAGAAAATTTACTGAATTTCAATTTCTTGTCTCACTTCTATTTATAGCTGCATTCTTATCATCATTTATTAATAATATTGGTGCTTTAGCTATCCTTCTTCCTATAACCTTAAATATTTGTCAGCGTCTTGAATGGCATCCTGCTAAATTTTTAATGCCACTATCTTTTGCATGTATTTTAGGTGGCATGAATACAGCTATTGGTACACCACCAAATATAATAATTTCAGAGTACAAAGCATCCATTAGTTCAATGGGATTTAACTTCTTTGATTTTTCTTATGTAGGTTTAGTTATTACTTTATTAAGTCTTGTCTTCTTATGCATACTTGGAACTAAACTTATTCAGTTAAGAGATCTTAAAGGGTCAGGTTCAAGTCTTATTAATCTAAAAGGTTATCTGTTTGAAGTCTGTATTAGTGATACAAGTGAGCTTATTGGTAAAACCTTATCTGCGTTCAAAAAATTAGCTGGTGAGGATGTGGAAATCATAGGTGTGGTTAATGAAAGAGGTGCAGTTAGTAAGGTTAAAAATAATACTCAGATTAAATCAGGGCAGATTTTAGTTATCAAAAGTCCTCCTGATGAGATAGGGGTTTTATTGGATAGGTTTAATCTAACAATCCCGAAAGAACTACATTCTTTTGATGACGATGATTTGGAAGAAATTGAAGCCATGATCGTGCCAGGCTCAAGATTAATTGGAAGAAAATATGATTTCTTTTTAAAACTAGCATATGAAGAATTAAACTTATTAGGCTTATGGAGAAAGGGAGCTAAATATAGAACAAGACTAACAAGAGAAACATTTAAATCAGGAGATGTCCTTTTGCTGGGCGTAAGAGATTTAGATGAAGAAGATGTTACAAATAAAATAAAACATCTCGGTCTTATGCCTTTGCGTCAAAGAGAGCTTCAGACTATACCTAGTAGAAGTAGACTACTAAAAGGCCTCATTTTCTTTACCGCAGCAATATGCTTGGTTGCCTTTAATATTCTCCCGACGGCAGCAGCATTTCTTTTATGTGTTCTAGGCTTTGCTCGTATAAAAATAATTGATAGTAATTTTTATAGAGATATAGATTGGCCTATAGTGATAATGTTGGCAGCAATGATTCCAGTTGGGACTGCTCTTCAAACAACAGGCTTAACTGATGTTATATCTTCTAGTATATCTGGATTAGCTGGTGATTTAAGTCAATTCTGGCTGCTCTTTACGATATTAATCGTAACAATGGCAACGACAGATATAATTAATAATGCCGCTACTGCTGTAATAATGGCACCTATATCAGCTGGAATAGCTATAGAGCTTGGTTATCCAATAGAAGCCTTCTTAATGGTTGTAGCTGTTGGCGCTAGTTGCGCATTCCTAACGCCAATAGGGCATCAATGTAATACTGTTGTCATGGGCCCAGGAAACTATAAATTTACTGATTACTGGAGATTAGGTCTTCCTCTGGATTTACTTATAATTACAGTATCGATACCTATGATCCTATTTGTCTGGACTTAATCCCTAGACCTCCATTTCATAAATTCAGGTATATAAATACCATCCTCGGCTAACTTCTTAATATATAGTTAATATTTGTATACAGTTATTATAATATCTATTGATAATTGATTATAAGTATCTATAATAAAGCCAATTATTGATATCAGGAGCACCTAATGATTACAAATGTTCAAGAAGCAACCGCAGAAGAAACTCGTGAATGGTTAGAAAATGATTATTTTATGGCTATGAAATTTGATCCATTGGTTTTATTTGTTGTTATTCCTGCTGTTATACAGATAGTAGTTATGGCATTCATGCTTATTTCTATGTATGTAAACGGCATCTTTTTTGGTTAGATTATTTAAATTACTTTTGGGTCTAGGTGGCGCTGAAACTAACTTTACCCCCTCTCCTCTTAGAATTCTTGCGATTGCAATTCTATTAGGGTTTTGTTTTCTTGCAATCGTTACAACCTTAATTATTATTACAGGATTATTACTATGAAAAAATTGCTACTATTAATATTACTCTCCATTAACTTTAATGCTTTCGCTGCTGACTATACAGTCAAGATGTTAAATCAAGGTACTGGTGGCGTTATGATTTTTGAGCCAGCTATATTAAAAATTAATAAGGGTGATACAGTTAATTTTGTTGCAACTGATGCAGCTCATAACTCAGCCTCTCTTCCAGGCATGATTCCAGCTGGAGCAGAAACATGGACTAGCGAACTTAGTAAGGATATAAGTGTTACTTTTAATATAGAGGGTCTTTATGCTTATCAATGCACTCCTCATTCTGTTATGGCAATGGTTGGGGTGATTCAAGTTGGAGAAAACCCAACTAATCTAAATGAAGTCTTGTCTCAAGCTGAAAGTATGAAAGCTATGTTTGTAATGAATAAAGAAAGATTAATTGACTACATTTCGCAACTATAGATCTTAAAAAAATTGGTAGACCCGAATGGACTCGAACCATCGACCTCCGCAATGTCAATGCGGCGCTCTAACCAAAACTGAGCTACGGGTCTATAAATAGTTTTTGCATTATACAGACATTTTCTAACCTTTCTTATTTAGAGTTTTTAAATTATTTTGAATAGTATAGAATCTAAGAATGTGGATAGATTTTAAACATCTGAGTAAAGCAAAAATTGGTTATATTCCCCACGCTTTAAGAGTTTCTCTTGTAAGTTTTAAATTAATACTAATTGGTATAGCAGGCTTGATTCATGCCTTAATGCCTGTAATTTTTTTAGAAACGGTAACTAAAGGAATTAAAAAGCTTAATAATGAAATTAGTCACTTCTAGTCTAATAAATAGGAATTTTTAATTAATTGCTCCATTAATATCGTACTTAGCAAAGAAAGCCCAAATCTGTTCAGTCGCACTTAAACTATGATTATCTATAGATGGCCAAGTATGTCCCATAGTGCTGTGGAGAATAAGCTCAACACCAACATTATTTGAGCAATTTTGATACGAATCAAAGAGTATATAACTCCCATCTTCTAAATCAGCAATTACAGACAATGGCTCTGGATCACATGAGTTTGATGTCAACCAATACTCCATGACCGCAGGAATACTCAACGACCATGATGCTCCATCATAAGGTACAGTATTATCTGCTAAACCATGGATTTGCAAGATAGATATAGGATGATCTGGAGCACAATTATTATCTATTTCAGGAGTCATTGATCCAGTAACAGATGCAATAGCAGCAAACTTGCTCGAGTTGCATGCCAGCCCAAAACTCATATAGCCACCATTAGACATTCCAGTAGAATAGATTCGATCTGTATTAATATAATATTCATTAGTCATAATATCTATAATATCTTCAGTAAAACTGACATCATCAACAGTACTTCCAACAGTCCAGCCGCCTACATTCCAATGCGTTACTCCATTTAATAAAGACCCTTGCGGATAAACTAAGATATACCCATCTTGATCTGCACTATTTTTAAAGTCTGAGTAATACAATATATTGGTTGCCGAACCTCCATAACCATGAAATACAAACAACAAGGGTGCATTAGATGATGGCGAATAAGATGACGGTGTGTATACGTAGTATTCTCTAAAGACTCCGTTATGAGTAAAACTACATTTTCTAGTATTGGTTTGATAGCTTGCGCATGCTAGATCTGAAGGATTTTGAGTATCGGGTGAAGGTGCTATTGATGCAGACGAGCCACCGCCGCCGCCACATGCTGATAAAAAAATGATTATTAAGAGAGATGAACATACTTTGACATTATTCATTCTTTTATTTAATAGTTAATATTAGAATTAATCAACCAAAGTTTGCATTTTTTTAAGATGCTCCAAAGTATCTTCTAAGATATTAGATGTTTCCTGATCATCAGACTCATCAAGCAATTTTGAAGTTTCCTCAACTGAAGATTCAACATAACCCCATACACCCTTTGTAGCAATGCGTTCATCAAATAACTCTTTGTATCTATTTTTAAAGTCATCTGGAGCCTGCTCAAAATGCATTTGGCAAATAATACGTTCAGCAAAAATACGGGTTCTTTCGTCTTCAAAATTTCTAGCAATTTTAATTCTGTGCTCTGCATCATCTGTAATATGGAATTCTTGCATGAGATCTTTATCTTTATATGAAGGAAAGCCACCTGAGTATATTGTTTGTTCTATATGCTCTGGTTCTGGAAAGCTCATCATTCTGTCAGACATGGCTTGAGATACCTTGGTTTGAAAGTCTTTATGATTTTTAACTAATTGAGCTCTTCTATTTAATTCATCAAAATTAACATCAAAGACACTTCTATCAGTCAGGAGATCACTATGGCATATAGGAATAGTCTTATTTATTTTATATTTCTTTAATGGTCCATCCCTTCCGCCAGCATTAATTAGTTTAAATATTTCTGAAAGCTCTAATTCCAAAATTTCCTCAGGATCATCGAAACTTAAATCAAAGAAAACAATTTCATTTGGCCTAGATGGATCACCTCCGCAAAATACAACTGGATATTTAAACATTTGGCGTCTAAATACTTCACCTAAAGCTAAAAATCCATCTGTGTTGAGTAAATTCATAACACCAGGCTTGGTTGAAATATTTAAAAATGATGTAAATACGTCTGGGACAACTGCATTTATCTTTTTTGTTACATCTATCATTAAATTACAATCTGCGATTGCATCATGCGCACTATCAGCACTAATATTATTAGCTCTAGCAATATCTTCCAACCTAAGGCTAATTTTAGGACCATCTTCAAATAATGGGATGTTGATTGCTTCAGGGAAAAAACACACAACATTGTGCATCATTAACATTAAATCTAATCTACCATTACCATTTGTATTAGTAGTATAAGGTTCAAGTAAATTCCAAAAAAATTGTCGTCTAACTAACTCTTCATCAAAAGAATGGCCATTATATGAAATAAATATACCTGGATTATCTAGCGTCCACTGCTTCCATTGTCTTTGTAAATCTAAAATCATCTCATAATGAGATACATTTGAATTAAAGAGATTAGTTTTTTTGTTAGTTAGCATGGCTCTTGGATTAGGAATAACCCAAGGCAAGGGAGCGCAACCAATATCTTGTTCGCCTAAAGAATTAAATGCTTTATCTGTTAAAACAGACCCGCACTGAAGAATCTGACTGAAATCTCGTTGGATTCCAGTCGTCTCAGTGTCATAAAAAATCAGATTATTGTTATCTGGCACCTAAATTTTAAGTTCTAGCAATGTTAGAAGACTCAACTTCACCAGCCTCGTTGACTGTATATTTTCCTAGCTCATGCCTTGCAACTGCTCGTCTGTGCACTTCATCAGGACCGTCTGCAAGCCTTAATGTTCTCATATGAGCATACATACTTGCTAGCGGATAAACCTGCGAAACACCTGCGCCACCATGCATTTGAATAGCTCTATCTATTATGTCGCATACGATATTTGGAGCTACAACCTTAATTTGAGCTATCTCACTAGCTGCAACTTTATTTCCAACCGTATCCATCATTCGAGCAGCTCTTAAAGTTAATAGTCTTGCCTGGTCTAGCTCAATCCTTGAATTGGCAATAATATCCATATTTCCACCCAGTCTTGCTAACGGCTTCCCAAATGCAACTCTAGATAAACTTTGTTTACACATCATAGCTAAAGCTCTTTCACCTAATCCAATGGCTCTCATGCAATGATGGATTCTTCCTGGTCCTAATCTACCTTGAGCAATTTCAAAACCTCTGCCTTCACCAAGTAATAAATTTTCTTTTGGCACTCTAACGTTAGTAAATTTCATATGAGCATGGCCATGCGGTGCATCGTCGTAACCAAAAACATGCATCATTTTAATAATTTCAACACCCTCAGCATCCATTGGAACAAGTATTTGAGACTGTCTTTGATGTCTTTGATTTTCAGGATTAGTTACACACATAAAAATGATAAATTTACATCTAGGATCGCCAGCACCCGATGTCCACCACTTTTCTCCATTGATAACATACTCATCCCCATCTAATACAGCTGATGAAGCTATATTTGTTGCATCTGAAGATGCTACACCTGGCTCAGTCATCCCAAAAGCTGAACGAATTTCACCATTTAGCAATGGCTTGAGATACATCTCTTTATGTTCATCTGAACCATATCTTTCAAGAACTTCCATATTTCCAGTATCAGGTGCTGAGCAATTAAATACTTCTGATGAAATTCCATGAGCTCCCATAACTTCTGCTAAGTGAGCATATTCAAGATTGGTTAATCCAGCGCCATTTTCACTTTCTGGAAGAAACATATTCCATAATCCAGCAGCTCTAGCTTTAACTTTCATCTCTTCCATTATCGGCGGAACTACCCATGTGCCATCAGCATCCTTAGATTGCTCATGGTATAAAGTTTCGTTATGTGCAACTTCCTTATTAATAAAATCTTGAACTCTATTTATAAGATCTTGTGCTTTTTGACTAATTTCATATTCCATCTTTACTCTCCCTTCTAAACTGCTACCAATATGGTATTATAAGTTTCGTGAATGTCTTGTTTATAGTTAATACAATGATAACTTCACATTACTTTCAATACTAGTTAGGAATTAAAAAAACTATGAAAATAAGCACTTTTGACCTTAATCTATTTGTAATATTAAATGCTATTTATACCCAAGGAAGCCTAACCAAAGCCGCAGATGTGGTTGGTATTACACAGCCAGCAGTAAGCAACGCCTTATCAAGATTAAGAGCAAAATTTAACGATGAATTATTTCTAAGAACTGGATCAGGAATGATTCCAACGCAAAAAACTGAAAATATGATTGCAGATATTCAAAATGCTCTCATGCTTATGCAGCAAAGTGTTGATGAGCCTGATGAGTTTGACTCTTCAACAAGTATTAGAAATTTTAAAATATCTTTAGCTGATGTTTCTGAAGGAAGAATCCTACCCTACTTAATGGAAGAGATTGATAAAATTGCACCTAATATATCAGTGGGAAGCTTTCATTATGCAAGACGTGATCAGGTGCATGCTCTTGCTACCAACCAATTAGATTTTGTTGTAGATCCTGTTATACCAAGATCAAATGAAGTTAAGTCTCAGAAAGTTTTTGAAGATCACTATGTTGTTGCGCACCGAAAGAATCATCCTCTAACTAAAATTGATAACATCACATTAGAAGACCTTCTCTCTCAAAGACATTTAAATATTTCACAAAGAAGAAAGGGTCCACATATTATTGATGTAGAGTTAGCGAAACTTGGTCTTGAAAGAGATATTGCTCTTAGGGCTCAGCACTTCTTAATCGCTCCAGAGGTTGTTAGGAATACTGATATTGTTCTCTTCTGCACACATAGCTTTGCTATGAGGCATCAGCTTGAGTATGTTGATATACCTGCAGAACTTCCAACAATGGAATACTTTTTAATATGGCACGCAAGTGATGATATGGATGGTGCTCATATTTGGATGCGTAATCTTTTAATTGAAGCTTACAAGAATGCTATAAAGATCTAATTCTAGCCTAAGTTATGACCACCTAACTTAACTACACCGCCATCACAGGTAATAGTCTCTCCTACAGTAAACGCGCCGGCTCTTGAGCATAAAAATATTGCTAAACCTGCCATATCCTGAGGAGTACCAATTCTTTTTCTAGGGTTTCTTTTAGCAATCTCGCTGTAGTCATGAGCAACAGCAGCACCTAGCATATTGCTTGGAAATGGTCCTGGGGCTATTCCATTTACTAGAATATTTTCGTCAATTAATCTTGCAGCAAGATGCCTTGTTAAATGATGGACAGCTGCTTTAGATGCGCCATATGAATAAGTTTCAAATGCAGCAACATTCATTCCATCTATAGATCCAATATTAATAATTCTTGATGGGTCATCTGGTGTTCCATTTATTCTTAATAATGGAGCTAGCTCTTGAGTTAAGAAGAAGATACTTTTAACATTTAAATCCATTACCTTATCCCAACCGCCTTCAGAAAAAGCTCCAAAAGGTTCTGCCCAAGCTGCACCAGCATTGTTAATTAAAAAATCAATATGCTCTTCTTTTTCTTTAATTTGATTAGCAAAGTCTTTTATGCCATCTACAGTACTAAGGTCGCTAGCAATTGAAATACATTCGCCACCATAAGTGCTTGATAGTTCTTCAGCTTTTAAATGAAGTTCTCTTTCTTTTCTAGCTGTTATATAAACTTTTACACCATTAGCAAGAAAACCTGCTGCAATCATCTCCCCTATACCTCTAGAGCCACCAGATATAACTGCAACCTTACCCTCAATACCAAAAAGATCATTTATTTTCATTTGAAAACTCCTAAGAAATAATAAATTTAAATAATTATATATCCTTTTTATATAAATAAAAAAATCGATTGATTGAAGCAAATAAAGAAAAATATCTAGATAAGTGTTTGATATTACAATCCAATGTAAAATGTTAAAATGGATTTATTTACAAGTGCTGCGTGGCTCACCTTATCTCTGACTCTTCTGATATGGGGAGCTAATAAATTTATTGATAGTGCCTCCTCTATTGCAGGGAAATTGGGTATAAGTGATTTTATTATCGGATTGAGTGTTATCGCCTTGGGAACTTCTTTTCCAGAAATATTTGTTGGAATATCATCTATTGTTAACAATAATGAAGAGCTTGCACTTGGTGCTATTGTTGGATCCAATATTTCTAATGTTGCATTAATTTTTGGTGTTTCATGTATAGGTTATTCGACTGCTATCAATCCCTCATCAAAGAGAACTTTTTTAGCCCTTGGTTTAAGTGTCATTATTGCTATTTATGCCCTTAGCGACCTAAATATTAGTCAGCTTGATTCTTTATTGCTTCTTTTAGTTCTTGTATATTTTATTTACGTCATGGCAACACAACCCAATAATAAAGATGAGGTTATAGAAGTAGATAATTCAGCTTGGTTGAGTCTTATTAGTTTTCTTACAATTGGATTAATTGCTTTAGTTATTGGTTCAAATTATGCAGTTATTCATGGAGAAAAAATTGCCTTATTGATGGGAATACCGAAATTAATAGTGGGTCTTACGGTTCTAGCTATAGGAACAAGCTTGCCTGAGCTTGCTGTAACGATAAGCGCTCTAGTTAAGAAGAAGAATCAAATGGTGCTTGGAAATATAATTGGTTCAAATGTTTTAAATATTGCAGTTGTAATGCCTATTTTGGGTCTATTCTCAGATCAAACTTATGATGCCTCTATAATGACAAGAGACATGATTGTAATGTCTTTTACAACTCTGGTATTTGTGCTAATAGCTTTAAGCTTTAACTATAAAAATATATCTACCAATGTGTATCGATTCATAGGAGTTGCTCTTGTAACTGGCTATGTTATTTATATTGCAGTTCTAAGCGGACTTCTTTAGCGGCTTAAAGAGCAATAAAGCAACTAAGCAAAAAGTAAAAGTTAAAATTTCAAATAGAAAAAAGGTATTAACCAGTGGTGGTGTTGAGGGTATTGCAGCAAATATTATTCTTCCTGCAGCAATACTTCCTGTAAGAAACATTAAAAGTTGGAGAGAGATTTTCATATAATTTAATGAAAAAATACCAATAAAACATAAGACTCCAACCCCTAGATTTAAACCACCATATATCCCAGCAATCTCAGAGTAGCCAATCTGGCTAGAGATACTTAGACCAATATATTCAGTTATTGAAGGGTAATCTGCATCTACTGCAGCAAATAGTGGCGATAGTATTGCCCATACACCAATACCAAAATACATAAGTGTCATTGATAGAAGAAATAACCTAATAATCCAAATCATCACAAGCTCCCTATTTTATAAGCAATAAGCTATATTACATGCTTATGAATTATTCTAATATAGATGTATAAATATTTAACTTATTTATTAATACTGATTATAAGCATGAATGGATATACAGACTTTAAAAATCTAGGACCTGATGATGTCTTAACAACGCCTCTGCCCTTGCCGTATAACGAAAAAGTAGTTAAGACTTCTGAGCTTGATAACTTTATTGATACATCTATTCAAAAAGGTAAGCAGCCAGTAATTATATTTGGTGGTAATTGGTGCCCTGATTGCAGAATACTTGATGGCACTTTAGATATACCCACTATTAAAAAATTTATGCAACAGTATTATCAAGTAATGCATATAGATATTGGTAGATATGATAAAAATATGGAATTAATGGATCATCTGAATATAGAGTCTAAGAAAGGTGTCCCAAGAGTAGTTATATTAGACCTTGAAAAGAATATTTTGAATACAGCAACAAGCAGTGAATGGACAACAGCTAGAGATAGAAAGCAGCAAGAAATTTATGACTACTTTCAGAGGTTTGTTGTTACAAATTAGTATTTAAAGTGTTTGATCAATTCTCCACTTTTCCCAATTTCAGTCATAGCTTTAATGCCTATTTCCAGATGAAGATCTACCCATTCCTGAGTAACTGCTTTATCTGATTCTTCGGTTTTTACTCCATCTAGAGTAAGAGGAACATCTGATACTAACAATAAGGCTCCTCTAGCTATTTCATTGAAATGACCAACAGAAAATATAGTTGCGGTTTCCATATCTACTCCAATCGATGTAGTCTGCTTTAAACGCTTAAGAAATTTCTTATCATGCTCCCAGACTCTTCTGTTGGTAGTAAAAATAACTCCTGTTCTGTAGTCACTTTGTTTTTCAATAATAATATCTGAAACAAACTTATGAAGTTTGAATGATGGTAGCGCTGGTACTTCGGGTGGAAAGTAATCATTTGAAGTTCCGTCACCCCTAATGGCTCCTATAGGTAGGATAAAATTGCCTATCTCAGAAGAATCTTTTAAACCTCCACATTTACCTAAAAATAAAACACCTTTTGGGTTAACAGCTACTAAAAGATCCATAATGGTTGCAGCATTTGGAGATCCCATTCCAAAATTAATGATAGTTAGACCTTCTGAATTAGTTGCTGCTTGCATAGCGCGACCTTCACCATGAATTTCAACGGAAAATCTCTCAGAGAATTTCTCTACATAATTTTTAAAATTGGTAACGAGGATGTAGTCCCCAAATTTCTCGAGAGGCATTCCTGTGTAGCGCGGAAGCCAGTTTTTTGCTATTTCTAATTTTGTTTCCATCAATCATTATAACTTATTCGAATCTTTTTAAAAATTAGTGAATTAAGTTAATGTATTTATAAGAAATATTATTACTAAAAATCTTTAATCAAATTGCTTAGTTGTACTCGCGAAAGTTAAATAAAAGATACCGCCAAATAATAAAATAGCAGATGAAAGATAAAATACACTATCAAAAGAGCCAGTAAAATCCACTAAAAACCCTGATAGAGCAACACCCACTATCCCAGGAATCGTTGCTATAGTTGCGCTGATCCCCATTATAGAGCCTGTATGCTTAGGACCTATATCAGCATGATTTACAGAGTAACCTCCAGTACCAAGACCTGCACAGATATTAGTAATAGAGAGCATTATCATTACGCCAATAATAGAATCAGTAGATGGAAGAAGACCTAACGCAAGTGAAGACCCGCCAAACCCAATAACTGTACAGGTTCTTCTGACAGTTAAGATGCGGTGCCCTTTTTTAATAAAAAGATCTGACAAGTAGCCACCTAGGTTAACAAAGACAACAGATACAATTGATGGGACTAATATGAGTAAAATAAATGTAGCAGTATCCTCCTGATAACTAATTCCAAGCCCGTCTCTAATAAAAATAGGTAGCCAAGATATAAGAACAAATAAAGGCCAACTTGCACAAAAATGAGCAACAATAATTGCCCATAATGGTTTATTTTTTACCAATGTTTTGAATGGAGGAAGTTTTGGAGCTTTCTCTTTAGCTGGAGCTTCTCTAATAATATAATCAAGCTCGTCTATAGAGATATCAGGGTGATCGGTTGGTAAAGAGGTAATATTTCTATGCCAAAAAAAGAACCATACGACGCCAAGAGCTCCAAATGAATAAAAGGCCCACTCCCATCCAAACATAATCATTATGATTGGTGTTGCAACATACGCAAAAATACTTCCAAGAGGTATCCCACTATTAGTAAAAGCTATAGCTCGAGTTCTTTCTTGATATGGAACCCATCTAGCATAAAGGCTATGCCAAGCTGGAAAAGTAATACCTTCACCTAGTCCCATAAGGACTCTGGTAGTTAATAATAAGAAGAAGCTATGATGAGCAGCAGCCGGAGTCAGAATTGTAAAAAGAGACCATAGTAAAACACCATATCCAAGAACTCTTTTGCCACCATACCTATCAGCCAAGAACCCACCCAAATATTGAGTAAATATATAACCTACAAAAAAAGAAGAAAGCACTAATCCAAGCTGAGTATTATCCCAACCAAACTGGTCTTGTATTTCTACAGCAGCAACTGAAATATTGATTCTATCTATATAGCAGATGAAAACTGCTAGTGTTGAAAGTGAGATTAATCTAAAGCGATATGGAAAATTCATTCAAGTTTATTTATTAATTTCTCAAACATCTTACCTGAATCACATAATTAATATGTTAATAAAAATTATATGAAAAGTTAGATGGTAGGGATGGAGGGGATCGAACCCCCACGCCTTGCGGCACTAGGTTCTAAACCTAGCGTGTCTACCAGTTCCACCACATCCCCAAAAACTTGTTATCTTCAAAAAAAAGATTAAGAATTATAATCCAATAAGTATGAAAAATTAAATAATATTTTTAATATATAAATTTAATTTTTTATTATCGTTAATTTAGATTTGGTATTTTTTGCCTCAGCTTCATTCTGTACTTTTAATTTAGAGAGCATAGAAGATGCACTTAGACCTCCTCCGCTTGATCGAGTCTTAAGATATACACTCGTAGCCTCAACATCACTATCAATTAGAGTAAAGAATTCATATTGTGATGTAACCTCAGGATACTGCTCCCAAATCTCTCCTGTGCCTCTAATATAGCCATCGCTATCAATATTGGTAGAGAAAAGCCAATAATAACTTCCTATATCAATATCACTAACGTTAAATGTTAAGCCACCAGCACCTAGTTGAACTCTCCAACCCCTATAATAATCACCATTTTCATCATAAAGATATGCTAGTACATATCCAATCTCCGGACTAGTTCTTTCTGCACCAGATGAATATGTGAAGGTAACATTCGATTTAGTACCGTCACTTAATTCAGCAATAATGCTTCCAGTATAAGTGCCATCAGGAACTTCTCCTCTTGTAAGAGTAACTTTATAAGTTCCATAACCATCGCTATCAACATCGATTGTTGAAATTGATGTTAATGAAGAATTTGATGAAACTAATTGAGTAACAGTAAGATCGCCAGTTCCCACTTTACTTACAGTTATTATCTTTTCAGTGTCTGTATAACCAAACACAAAAGAACCAGGAGTGATGGTTGCATATGTAAAATCAAGCCCGCCATCAATTAGATTGGTAAAGGCTTTATCAAGGTTTATTAACCCATAACCGAACTCATCATCCTTGCCTTCTGTTCCTATGTCATCAGTAAAGAAACCAGATTTAATAAATGCTTCCATTTGAATAGCATCCCATTCAGGTTTTAATGCGTATATTAAAGCAATAGCTGCAGAAGCATGAGGGGCTGCCATAGATGTTCCTTGATAATAAGTAAGATTTTCACTTCCATCAAAAGCTAAAATACCATCAGACTGACCATCACCATTTAAATCAGTACCTGTAGTTCCACCTGGAGCTGCTACATCTACCGCATCATTGTAAGTTGAATAATATGCTCTTTGTGAAAGAGGATTAACTGCTGCAACTGAAATAACATTATCGCATGATGCAGGATAACCCTTAATTCCAGGAGATTCTTCAGCACTATTACCAGATGAAGCAACAACAGTTACACCACTATTAGTAACATCTAGAATTGCATTTCTATAAGCTGTGCTACAGCCACCACCTATACTTCCTAAGCTCATATTTACTACTTTTATAGGTACTGAGCCTCCATAAACTTGGCCAGTAATATTAGGAAGTCCAGCGGCAAATAACATAGAGTTTGTAACATCTGACTGTGAAGCTCCTCCACTAGGACCAAAAACCCTAAATGGAACTGTATGAATTCCAAATCCGTTTATATTATTTCCATCATTTGCCGCAGAAATAGTTGTAGCTACATGGGTTCCATGAGAGTTACTTGCAACATCAACAGCATCAGTAGGATCAAAATCATTATCAATAAAATCAAACCCGCCATCTAGGAAATGAGAAGTTGTCCATGCAGAAGATGTTATCAGTGGAGAGCCAGAATCAATTACTGCAACAGCAACATCTTTAACCTCTTGACCTGATGCATTTAGAACTTTCTCCAAGCCCATTAATTGAAGACCCCACTGATAATCCCAGTATGTATCTTTAGTAAAACCAAGTTTTTGGTAAATCTTATTAAACTCGAGATTTAATTTAGGATTAATATTTTTATAATGCTGTAGAATTTTCCATTGTTTTAAATATAAAACTTGTTCAGAATTATTGGCTATTAAATCTTTAGAATCTAAATATGTTTCACTTCCAAATATAGTTGAATATTCATTCTCAAGATTGAATTCAATAACTCTCAATCCCATGAAATCTGAATTATCGATATAAGAAAGTTTTTGATTTAAATCTTCATTCTGATTAAATTCAGGATATATATCCTCATAGGTATCAAGTTTACCTGAGAAGGATCTGTAAGATATAAACTCTCCTTTAACAAAGGCGTCTTTGGAAGGAGTAAAGCTTGTACTGGATGCAGAGCCACCTGGAGCTAGCAGTAAAGTATATTTACTAGCGCCTTGATCTTTAGCAACTACTGCATAAAAAATACCTGTATCAGGAAGGTTAATTTTTTGGTATTGCTCTGATGAGCCTACTGTATATGAGAAATCAGTTAAAACTCCATTTGAGTTATATAAAAGAAGTGTGGCTTTGTTAGTAACTGTTGAAACATTTCCATCAGCATCAGTAACCTCTTCTTGATAATCTTCAATTGCTAATTCAATTTGAAGTCCTGGAACTGTATTTAATTTATACCAATCTTCTGGATCAATTGTCTGAAGAGCTGTGATAACAGCATTCCCCTCTGCATCAAAAATAACATTACCATCTTCGTCTCTACTATAAACATCTATAAGCTTGTCTCCAATAAAACCAGTAACCTCACTAGGGGTTATTAATGCTTTAGCATCCTCAATTACGTCATTAGGTGTTTTTGTGTAACCCACTCCATTATTCATTGGTGTTGGCACATCCCCATCTAAGACTGTTGTATTAGAAGTAAGAATGGTTTGTGTTAACGAGAAGGTATCTTTTAAATCTGTAACCTGAACTGTAAGATTTTGTTCTCTTGTTAAGCTATTGGTGGTGTCTGTTACTGAAAAAGTAAGTTCGTAGTTATTATCAGCATCAGCATCTGTTGGACCTTCATAATTGGCGCCTTCCAGAGCATTAAATCTTAAGAAGCCGTTAGAGCCAAGTAAAAATTCAGCTGCATCAACACCAGTCATGGTTACACTTCCAAAGTCATCACCCTCAGGATCGGCAACTTCTAAAGTTAGAACAGTATTATCATTTTCCTCTATTAAGAAAATAGCAGGAAGGCCTACAAACTCAGGTGCCTCTGAAACATCAGTAATAATTATGCTAACTGCTTGGGCAACTTCATTACTTCCATCAGAAATAACAACATTAATTTCATATGTATTATTTGTATTAGCATCTGTTGGAACCTCATAATTAGAGATAGCTGCAAAAGCTAAAACTCCACTTGTTGATAGAGTAAAGTCATCCGCATCATCGCCAGATAGTGAGAATGTTATTGCATTACCATCAGGATCTGAAGCGCTAACAGTAACAACATCAACAGTATTTTCTTCTAGAGTATAAGAAGACTCTAAATCAGTGAATGTTGGAGGATCATTTGTTTCAAGAACAGTAACAGTTCCTGATTTTGTTGAGGTATTAACTGAATCATCTGCTTTTACAGTAAATTCATATACGTTATCACCATCAGTATCAGTTGGTGATGCAAAGGAAGGACTTGAATTAAATACTATGACTCCTTCTGAAGAAATAGATAAAGCCGCAGCATCTTCACCAATAAGTGAAAGCGTTGGGGTGTCCCCGTCAGCATCTGTAACTGTTACTGTTAAGACTGAAGTTTGTCCGTTAGAAACTTCTGTATTTGCAGCAAAGTCTGCAATAACAGGAGCATTATCGTTAGCATTTGAAACATTAATAGTAATAGTTTGTGTTGCTGATAAATTACCATCAGAAACTGTTACTGTTGCCGTATAAGTTGTTTTTGTCTCATAATCAGGCGCGGCTATAAAAGATAATTGTCCTGCTGCGCTTATAGATAATTCAGATCCCGAGACAGAGAAACTCATTGAGTTTCCATCTGCATCAGTTGCTGTAACTGTTCCAATAGCTGTTTGGTTTTCCGCAGCACTAAATGAAGCAGATGAAGTAAATACTGGAGCGTTATCATTTAAGTTATTAATACTTACTGTAATATTTTGTGTAGCTGAAGCTACACCATCACTCACAGTAATAGTTGCTGTATATGAAGATTTAGTTTCATAGTCAGGTGCTGATGCAAAGGATAAGACGCCACCATCTGTAATCAGCAGTTCTGATCCCGATACGCTAAAGCTTAATGAGCTATCATCAGCATCACTTGCTGAAACTATAGTTATGGAAGTTTGATTTTCATCTGCACTAAAGCTTGCAGAAGATGTGAATACTGGTGCATTGTCATTTAAGTTATTTACATTAACAGTTATAGCTTGTGTAGCCGACAGATCACCATCAGATGCAGTAACTGTTGCTGAATATGAAGATTTTGTTTCATAGTCAGGAGCTGTTATAAAAGACAAAGTTCCATCTGAGGTTAAGGCTAAATCTGATCCTGAAACACTAAATGTTATAGATGAGCTATCAACATCATCTGCTGTAACTGAACCAATAGTTGTTTGATTTTCATCTGCATCAAAACTCGCTAAAGAAGTAAAGGTTGGCATCTCATTAACATCGGTAACATTTACAGTAATACTTTGAGTAGATGAATTAATTCCATCTGTTGCTGTGAGAGTTGCTGTGTATGAAGGAGTTGTTTCAAAATCAGGTGCTGTTGCAAAAGTTATAACACCTCCTGAAGTTGCCGCTAGATCTGCCCCTGAAATACTGAATGTTATAGATGAGCTATCAACATCTGTAGCGGTAGCAGTTCCAATAGTTGTTTGATTTTCTGCTCCACTAAAGGTTGCAGAAGATGTAATCACAGGAGCGACATCATCCACATCTGTAATTGCTACTGATATAGCTTGAGTAATAGTGGTTGCTCCATCAGTTACTGTTACAGTCGCAGAATAGCTTGTTGTTGTTTCATAATCAGGTGCTGTTACAAAAGTTAGGGTTCCTGATGAGGTTATAGCTAGCTCAGAACCAGTAATTGAGAATGTTAATGAAAGATTATCAGCATCAGAAGCTGTAACAGTCCCAATGGTTGTCTGATTTTCAGCAGCACTAAAACTGGCTAAAGAAGTAAATACTGGAGGGTTATCGTTTAAGTTGTTGATACTTACTATTAGATTCTGATCAGTTGTAGCAATTTCACCTGCAGCTGAAACTATTACAGAGTAAGAAGATTTTGTTTCATAGTCAGTTGATGAATTAAATACCAATACTCCAGAACTAGAATCAAGAGTCATTACACTAGCGTCAGTTCCTGAAAGCGCGTAGCTGACAACTGCATCGAACGGATCGACTGCTAATACTGTACCAATTTCAGTTTGATTCTCATCAGCATTTAGAGTTGCTGGTGTAGAGAAAACTGGGCCCTCAACATCAACATCAGAAATGTTTACTTGAATATCTTGATCAGTTGTATTTACTCCATCAGAGGCAGTTACTTTTGCTGAGAATGAAGCTAAAGTTTCAAAATCTGGTCTTTGGCTAAATGTTAAAGCTCCTGAGTTAGCGGCACTTATTGCAGGAAAGCTGTTAGAACTTGAGCTTACATCGCTACCCATTCCAGGATGAACGCTACAGTAATAATATAAAGCTGCAGGCGTATCAGCAGATACTGTGATAAGAGTAACTCCATCTGTTGAAGTATCAACACCAGCCGTATAAGCCTCCCCACCAGCATGCGTTCCATCAGAAGTTGTTGAGAATCTAAATGGGTGAGCTGTTGGATGTTCGAGTCTATAAGTTTTACCAACTTCAAGGAAAAGTGGTTTCTTTTGAGCTCCACTGATCACATAAACATTGCCTGAGCCACTAGCATTAGCAGCTACAGATACTTCTATTTTTTGAGTAACAGAGTTATCTACAGAATAGGTAATTGTATTCCCATCATCAGCATCAGTCGTAGTAACTGAACCAATATCAAGTTGGTTTTCAGCTATATTGAATGTTGTCTCAGATGTAAATACAGGAGCATTATCATTAACATCGATAACGCTTACAGAAATATCCTGAGAACCTGAATTTACTCCATCAGATGCAGTAACCGTTGCTGAATATGAAGTTTTAGCTTCATAATCTGGTATATCTACAAATGATAAAACTCCAACAGAGGTAATAGATAACTCAGAACCAGAAATGCTATATGTCAGTGATTCAGTATCAGCATCTGTCGCTACAACAGTCCCAATTGAAGATTGATTTTCGTTTGCACTAAAAGCTGCTGAAGAAGAGAAATTAGTTGGATTATCATTTAAGTTAGTTATATCAATAGTTATATTTTCAGTTAACTGATTTAGACCATCGGATACCGTTACCGCAGTTGTATATGATGATTTTGTTTCATAATCTGGAGCTACTACAAATGTTAATAACCCGCTGCTTGAAATAGATACTTCGGAGCCGGTATTGGAGTATATAAGGGCATCTAGATCTGCATCTGAAGCATTAACGTTACCAATAGCAGTTTGGTTTTCAGGTGCATCAAAAGCTAATGACGCAATGACAGGATTATTATCATTAAGATTATTTAAGTTAACTATTACATCTTTACTTAATGTATCTATTCCATCTGTAACAGAGACAGTTATGGCATATGAATTTTGCTCTTCATAGTCTGGTGATGATGCAAAACTTAAAACATTTTCAGAAGATAAATTGAAACTTGTAGCATCTGCTCCATTGATTGAAACAGTTAGAGGCTCACTCTCTACATCACTTACATCGATACTGGTAACTGCTGTCTGATTTTCATCAACTGTGTAATTTGTAAGTAGATTGGTAAATTTTGGAATATCATTCACTGAAGTAACAGTAATTGATATGCTTGATACAGAAGTTTGTCCAGCCTGGCTTAGTGTATAAGTAATTTCATCATTTCCAAAGAAATCACTATCTGGCGTATAAGAAACTATATTATTGGATATTGATGCGGATCCATTGCTTGGTGCATCAATAGCAACAGATAATGTTGCGGTCGTATTGAAGGAATCATTTGCTAGAACATTAATATCAATTGAGGTATCTTCATTAATAATAACTTTATCTGAAAGAGCGGTGATATCTGGAACTAGATCGTTAACATCTACATTTTGATCAGCAGCAACATAATTCAAAATATCTGTTTGATAACTAGTAAGAGTTGCAGTGGTAGCTGTTCCATTGGCTATTGCTTGAGCATCTGTTTGTAGGGTACTAGTTGCAAAATCAAATATAGCAGTCGTATTCTCATTATTTGCTTTGACTTGAACTACAGGAAGCACAGCAGCTAGAGCACTTATAGTATTAGCTTTATTTGTGGCATCTAAGGTTAAAGATTTAGATTCAACAACATTATTTAGAACTTTAGTTATAAAAGCTTCCGTTTCAATATTAACTCTGGTTTCAGTAGCTGTATATTCTGTATCAAGCTCTTCGGCTATAGCTTTAAAATAATCCTGAGTAGTCTCAGTTGTGGTATTCAGATTATTCGTAATATTTTGCAGTGCGTAAGCAAGAATTGTGAGCTGGTTACCTTTTTCATATAGATAATCATTGATGCCGCCATCACCCTTTCCTACAACCGGATCAACAACACTAATATCAAGACTTGAATCTATACCAAGAGCTGCATTAACTAGACTGGCATCAGTCATAAATGCTGCAACTGAGGTAACTGGAGTAACAGCTTTAAAATCTGAGTGACCAGTCAGTTTATGAACAATTAAAAGATTATCTAAAGCATTACCAGAATCGAGATCGGTACCACCTAAACTAATAAGGTTCCCATCTGAATATTTGATAGTAAATTTACCATCATTATCCGATGTCGTTGAATCTTCATCACCATCAGCAGTATAGGAATCATTGGTATCAATAAAAATATCAGCTTGACGAATATAACCATCAACAGAAACACCATCAGTATTTCTATAACCTTCAACGATAGCTGAAGCAGATGCAGAGCCGCCAGCACCAGTACAATTAATTCCAAAAGTATTATCACCTGGAGTCGAGATAGTTACATCCTCAGTTCCACTAATAGCTTTAGTACCTGTCCAGGTTCCAGAAGCAGAACATGAAGTCGCATTAGTAGAAGACCAAGTTAAGGTAATAACCGTATCAAGAATAACAGAAGAAGATGATGCGGAAAGGCTTGCAGTTGGACTTGGTTCTGGAGGAGTTGGTGATCCACCACCCCCGCCACCGCCACATGAAGCTATAAATACTAAAGAAACAACAATTGCTATTAAATTATTTTTAAACATAAAAAGACTCCTGTAAGCCTGATATCTTGTAAATTTTTATAAATAGTAGTCTATCTTATTTTTTCGGTTTTTGTGTGCAAAACATACCAAAATAAGGAGACATAATTCAAGCATCCAAGAGTAAAAAGTAAAAGTAAGATAACCTTCATAAAAAAGACTAATAATTCTTCCAATATTGATGCAAACCAGGATATATATGATTACTGATGAAACCGTTACGTTTGATGATGAAGTAAGAAATCTAAGTAATAAATAGCCAAATGCTAGCAAAGATCCGCCAAAAACAGCCCTTAGCTCACCTGCAGTCTCCAGATTGTTAATAGTGAAGGGAAATACAGTTGAAGATAGGTCGCTTTTTAACATTATGTAACAACCCATAAGTAGAAAAAAACAAGTAAATAAACCTAATAAGAATTTAACTATTTTTTCCATTAAATAGCTCCCAGCATCTTGAGTGCAAGAAGAAATGAAACAAAGCCAAGAGCAATCCAAAAATACATTTCTTTGGGATTCTGAAATCTATAAGAATTTATAGCTTTAATACAGCAAAAAATAGGTGCAAAAACTATCACCCCATAGCCTATTAATATAGCTAAGGGTATAAAAGCTAAAAAGAGAAAAAGCTGTAATATCCATTTATTCATTCAATTAATTCTATAAGACTATGAATTTATAATAAAGTCAATTTTAAGAAAATGATATGATTTAAGAGTGCACATAATCCAAAATATTATTCTTCAATTATCTCTAAATCGACCAAACTATTATTATTATTTGTAGATGGGTTATTTGAGGTAATAATTGATGCTTTCAGCAATCTAATTTCATTTTGTAACTGAAGTATGACTGCATTATTTTGTTTTCTATAGTTATTAAAGGCTTGAATAGACTCTTCCATTAGTAATATATCGGTATTTAATGATTTAATATCTTTTTGTAGTTGAGGAAGTGATTTAAGTGTGGACGCTACTAATTCTAATTGTTTAATGTGATCTTTAATTTTAGATTGATTTGATATTGCTAATTTATTTAGCTTTATTGATGAATCTTGAAGAGATTTAAGCTTATTTTTTAAATCTTTAACTAAACTTTCAGTTTCCTCAATTTTAACTTTGTTTCTTTTATTACTTAGGTCCCAAAGCTTCCTTATCTCTTTATCTAAGAACTGTAGTTGCGATGCAACACCAGTCATAGAGTCAGCATTGACTGAATCAACAATGCTTAATTGTTCCTCTAGTAAAGCAATTCTATCTTCGTAACTATTTACAAGCTCTTGACTACTGGTTGAGATTTGATTGACCCATAAAGCCAGGGCCATAATGCTTGAAAGCATAAGAACAAATACAAAACCTAAAAATAAGCCACCAGTTTGCTGAGGTTTATCTAAATAATTACTATCTTCCTTGTTTACTTTTATTTGTGAATCTTGAGTCGACATCTTTATTTAATGAATATTACTTTAATGAAATTATAGTAATTGTAATTATATTCTATTACCATTTATTAACATTATATTACTATAAAAAATTATGAATTTAGATTTTTCAAATGAACAAAAGGAAATTCAATCTGAAGCAAGAAAGTTTTTAGAAAAAGAGGGTTCTCTTAAAAGAAATAGATCGGTACTGGATGATAAAAATAGTCTAGATAAAGAGTTGTGGGAAAAGATTGTTGCTATGGGATGGACTGGTATCAGAATTCCAGAAGAGTATGAAGGATTAGGTTTGGGACATTTAGAGCTTTGCGTGGTTGCTGAGGAGCTTGGTAGATCTCTAGCTCCAGTGCCCTTCTCGTCATCTGTATACCTCTTTACCGAGGCAATCATTAAATATGCAAGTGAAGAAATCAAACAAGAGATATTACCCAAGCTTGTTTCAGGGGAATGTGTTGGAACCCTTGCGGTGACTGAAGATTTACTTGCTCCTACTGAAAATAATATAAGCGTTACATCTTTAAATGAAGAGATTAATGGTAAAAAGATTGCTGTTCCAGATGCTGGAATTGCAACTCATGCAATCGTTGTTTGCAGAGGTGATAGCGGGATTGAGTTAAGGCTTGTTGATCTCAATCAATCAAGTTGTAATATTGATAACCAAGAAAATATTGACGAAAGTAGAGGTCATTTCTCTATTGATTTTACAAATACCAAGAGTCAAATAGTTGGTGAAGCCGGAAATGGTTGGGAATTATTACAAAGTATTTTAAATCAAGCTGCGGTTCTATTTAGTTTTGAACAAATTGGAGGAGCTCAAGCTTCACTTGATATGGCTAATAATTACGCTAAAGAAAGGTTTGCCTTTGGAAGAGCTATTGGATCTTATCAAGCCATTAAACATAAGCTTGCAGATATGTATATATCAATAACTCTTGCTAAATCCAATTCTTATTATGGAGCATGGGCGCTTTTAACGGATTCATCAGAGCTTGCTGTTGCAGCAGCTACTGCTAGAGTTAGCTCTACTGAAGCATTTCAATTTTGCTCAAAAGAAAATATTCAAACACATGGTGGTAATGGTTTTACATGGGAATATGACTGCCATCTTTTTTACAGAAGATCTAAATTGCTATCTTTAAATATAGGATCATTATCCACATGGAAAGAAAAGCTAGTCAGCGGTTTAGAGAAATCAAACTTAGTTAATTCAAATTAAAGGGGTATTCAATGGATTTTAATGATTCGAAAGAGCAAGCAGAATTTAGGGCTGAATGTAGAAGTTGGTTAGAGCAAAATGCTGAACTTAAAACCGCAGCGCCTAAAGATAAAAGAGAGGGTATGGTAGGCGAGGAAGCTTTTTTAGACTCTGCTAAAGAATGGCAAAGAAAAAAGTTTGATGCTGGCTGGGCAATGCTTCATTGGCCTAAAGAGTATGGCGGATTAGCTGCATCAGCAATTGAAAGAATTATCTGGGGCCAAGAAGAGTCTAAATTTAGTGTACCTAGAGGAATCTATGAGATTGGTCTAGGAATGGCTGGGCCTGTAATGATGCAATATGCATCTGAAGAACAAAAAGCTAGATATTTACCACCAATGGCAGAAGGTAAAGAGATTTGGTGTCAATTATTCTCAGAACCTTCTGCTGGTTCTGACGTTGCTGGACTAAGAAGTAAAGCTGTTAAGGATGGTGATGACTGGATAATAAATGGTCAAAAAGTTTGGACATCTGGCGCTCATTTTTGTGATTATGGGATATTGGTTGTTAGACATGATCCTAATCTAGAAAAGCATAAAGGCATGACTTTCTTTTTTGTAGACATGAAATCTCCTGGCATAGACATTAAGCCAATTAAACAAATTACCGGAGGCTCATCTTTCAATGAGGTATATTTCAATGACGTTAGGATTCCTGATTCACAAAGACTGGGTGAAATTGGTGATGGCTGGAAAGTTGCCATTACAACATTAATGAATGAAAGATTGGCTGTTGGAGATGCTAATGGTGCAGATGCTAATGAGGCGTTTGAATGGGCTAAAAAGCAGGATGATCATGGAGAACCTTTGATTCAAAGTAGAGCTGTAAGAGAATCAATTGCAGATTGGTATTGCCAAGCAAATGGTTTAAAAAATACAAAACTAAGAACAATGTCAGCTTTATCAAAAGGAGATACCCCTGGACCAGAGGCATCTATTACTAAGGTGGTTAGTGCTAATAAACTTCAGGCAATTGGTAATTTTGGAATTGACTCACTTGATATGGCAGGAATGCTTAAAACAGATAATTCAGATGTTCATGGCTTTCAAGGAGCATGGCTAGGATCACCAGGACTAAGAATAGCTGGAGGAACTGATGAAATTCTTAGAAATATCATTGCTGAGAGGGTTTTAGGCTTACCTCAGGATCCAAGAGCGGATAAGGGCGTGGCATATAAAGATATACCATCAGGCACTAGTAAAGATTAATTTCTAAATTTTGATAAGAACATAAGAAACTCTGCTGACTTACCGTTAGTATTAATTTCTCCGGATGCAACCTTGCTTATAGGGTTATGAATTCCAGCTAAAGTTTCTTTAAATAAACTATCATTAGTCTCGATATTTAAATCGCAATCAGTTGATGCAGATGATATTTCAGCAATTTTGTTTCTTAATGTAATAGTTTTCTTAAGACCTGAATCAAAGGCAAAGCATGCTCTATATATACCAGTTTCAACCTTTTCAGGATTTAAAGTAACAGACAGGATATTAAAAAAGTTATCCATTGATAATTGCTTTAATAGGTATGCATCACTCTTAATTATATTTTCCAATTCGAATCCTGGCTCTAGTTCAAGAGCAGAACTAAGTAAATAATTTCTCTTATTGGGATTGGGTGATCGCTGACCAATATACTCTGCAGCAATTGATCTTAATTTATTTACGTCATTAACTTTATGATTAAGTGCTATCAGATGATCACTGAGTTGAAGCGCCCACTGCATATCTTTTGCTGTGACTGCAGCTTCAAGTTGTAAGTAGATATTCTCAACACCTCCAACCATTAAAGCCAATCTTGAAGCTTCTTCTTTTCTTGATAAAGGATCAAGATCTGAGATATTGCCATTAAACCAACCCAAATATCCATTAAAAATACTTTTTACAGACCACCTGATAGTTCCATAAAATTCATTAAGAAATGGGGAATCTGCAATCTCAGATGGCAACTCTATCATTTCAATAATTTGGTCAGGGTATAAGCCCTGATTCATTAATCTAATGGTTTGATCATGGACATACTGAATAGCATCTCTGTAAAGAGTTAAGGTCTTCATGACCTCTTCACCTTCTATAGGCTTTGTATGACTTGGAAATAAATACTCAGGATTAAAAGATCTCATGTGATCTAAACTATCTACCCAGCCCTTAACATCCCTATGAGTCGTTCCTCTAATCGTATATAGGTTAGGAAAAGTTTTATAAAGGTTATCACCAGGCATTAATGCTTTTTGTTGTGGCAACCAAACAAACAACTGATCATTCGTTTCACCAACAGCATGATATAGCTCTATATCTATGCCAGCGATGGTTAACTTAAGTTCATCTGAAAATGTGATATCAGGCTTCATATAACCCGGAGTGCTTTGTGAAACTCCTAAAAATGGCCCAATACCAACATTAATTAATTGCTCTTCTGGCAAAAAGGTTCCAAACATCCTAGAACTTCTTGCGCTGATAATTGGGTTTAATATCCCCATTATTCTTTCTATATAAAATGCAGTGGTCTCATGCGAAATGATCTGCGGTTTTTCTTTACTAATGCTGTCATAGTAGGCTGCACCAAATGTATGATCGCCATGATTATGAGTATATATAACTGCTTTAATTGGATTTGAATTTATATTCTTAAAAAATTTATATATTTTTTCTGCCTCAACAACACTATCGGCAGCATCAATTATTATATTGCCACCCTCGCCTTCAACCATGATTGAATTAGCAATGCCGAAGCCAACAGCAATATGAATGCCATTATCGTATGAGTAAACTGTAGGAATAAACTCTTCGCTATGTTGAACGAGTTTTTCAACTGAGGATGTATACTCAACAGGCTGGGATCTAGTGACATCATCTGAGCACGAGCTTAGTAAAAATATTAATGGCAGGATAGAAATATAATAGAGTTTTGTATTCATATTTTTTTAAAAGAGTTAAAAATTATTATAGAACATTGTATAAAATAATTAATAGTAGAATGCTAAAGATAAATAATGAATAAATTACATCCTCTTAAAATAAATTCTAGAAAGTTGAGCTGGGAAGATAATCAGCCGCATAGTCTTGATTACGATGACAGGTTTTTTCAAGCAAATGTTATAGATGAAACTCAAGAGGTCTTTATCACAGCAAATAATCTTAAAGATAGATGGCAAAACCTAGAAAAAGATAATTTTAAGATAGCGGAACTTGGCTTTGGCTTTGGCTTAAATTTTCTAATTACAGCAAAATTTTGGCATGAGCATAATTTAAATAATAAAAAATGGTTGGATTATGTTTCCATTGATTGCTTTTCATTAAATATTGAAGACTTTAAAAAAATTGTTAAAAACTATCCGCTGCTTAAAGAGTATGGTGATGAGTTGGTCCTAAATTTTCCTATTGAATGTAATGGCTTTACTAGAATAGATTTTCCTAAATTTAAAATTAGGTTAACTCTTATCATAAATAATGTTGATGATGCCTTGGTCTCATTAGTCGGAAATGATAATAATAAATTTGATGCCTGGTATTTTGATGGTTTTGATCCTAGTAAAAATATATCCATGTGGTCACCAAATGTATTTAGTAACATTAATTTACTTAGCAAAGAAAATACAACTTTTGGAACATACACTGCTGCTGGCTTTGTAAGAAGAGGTCTAGAAGAAAATAACTTTAATGTAAGTAAAGTTAAAGGTTTTGGTAATAAGAGGCATAGATTGCAAGGAGTTTTTTCCAAAAAGGACAAGACAACACAATTAGAACTCACACCTAAAAAAGTAGCTATTATAGGCTCAGGTATAGCTGGAACTTGCCTAGCTTACAAGCTAGCAAATCAAGATATCAGTGTTGATATTTTTGATAAAAAAAAGGATTTAAATTTAAATCCATGGGCTGCTATGTATCCTAAGTTTTCACTAGGACTAGACCCTAGAAGTGATTTATTGGTTCAAGGTTACCTTTACGCTCATAGATTTTATACAAAAGTACTGAGTGGATATAAAAATACAGGTATTTTATTTTTAAATAATGGTGAGGATAGAGATTCTTGGATTAAAAGAATTTTAAAGCTTAATAGGGATGATCTTTTCGTAAAATTAACTGCAGACGAAATAAATACTCAAAATAAAGTTAGTCAAGATTACGATGGGATCAAGATAAATATAGGTGGCTGTATTTCGATAGAAGAATTAAATAAAGCTCTTATGCAGCATGAAAATATAAACTTCATATCTGAACAGAATTTTTTGAGCTATAAATTACAAGATGGAATTAAATTAGAGTTTGATAATGGTAAAACTTTTAATGGTTACACACATTTAGTTCTGTGTTCTGGTGGTTCTCTGCAATCATTAATACCAAAAATTGGTCTAAAGCATGGAGCTATAGCTGGCTTTGACAATAAACTTCTTAAAAATATTCAATACCCAATTAACAATAATGGCTATGTGCTACCAGAATGTAATGGCATTAATTGGGCTGGTTCCATATATAGCAATGATGAGATGAATACTGGGGATTCAATTAATTATCAAAATATAATTGAAAAAAATAATCATCTTTTAATTGATGAAGATATCTCTCATATTAAATCTAGATGGATTGGAACAAGAGCTTCTCTTCCAGATTATCTGCCTGTAACAGGCGCTATTGAAAAAGAAAAAGTCTATGCTTTAGGTGGACTAGGTTCAAGAGGTTTGAGTTTAGCGCCGCTATTAGCTGAAACAATCATGAATGAGATTTGCAATATACCAAGCCCTATAAGCCAAGAAGTTAAAGAGGCTATAAGCCCCTTAAGATTTAATGATTAATTAGATTGTAAAATACTATCTACAATATACTGAAGATACTCTTCAGTTAAAGGATCCTGAGAAGCACTCTTTCTCCATTTTGTTAAACCAGTCCATACAACTTTGTCAGCACTCATATCTTTTATATTTACTCTTAAAATAAATTGCTGAGTTGTTTCAAGCTCATTCATATTCCAAGTATCATAACCATATATGTAGGGAGACCTTCTAGGATATTTTGATAATTTAAGTTTTTCTTTGGGTTCAAGTATTAATTCAATATTTATATTTGCTTCTGGATTTAGAGTAAGACCTCTATCTTCAAGAGCTTCAGTTAAAGAATCTTTTAATTTTTCAAACTTAATAGGATTAACTTCTGCACTTAAATCAGATTGGTTCATATTTAATGAGAATTCGTTATAATCTGCAAGGTTAAAACTACCAAGAGAATCAGTTTCAAAATTATAATTATTTAGATTCAAAGAGCAGCTTTGAATAAAAACTAAGCTTATAATTAGGGACAGTTGTTTTAATTTTTTATTAATCATTTCTTTATTTTAAAGAAAAAAATATATTTAGCCAATGTTCATATTAAAAGAAAAGAAATTTATACCTTTATTAAATCTTGAAGCTCAAGTTTTTAACGAAAATGAGTTCAATTGCCAACATATTCACCTAGCTTCTGAGTCTACTGAAAATGTTTTTATGGTTGCATTTAGAACTGTTCCACAAGACTCTAAAGGTATAGCTCACATCTTAGAACATACCGCTTTGTGCGGTTCAAAAAAGTTTCCCGTGAGAGATCCTTTTTTCATGATGATAAGAAGGTCTTTAAATACATTTATGAATGCCTTTACCTCAAGTGATTGGACGGCATATCCTTTTGCAACAATGAATAAAAAAGATTTTGCTAATCTGCTTGATGTTTATCTTGATTCAGCTTTCTTTCCCAATCTTGATAGTCTTGATTTTGCTCAGGAAGGTCATCGCTTGGAAATTAATGAGGAAGACAATCTAGAAATTAAAGGTGTTGTATATAACGAAATGAAAGGTGCTATGAGCTCTATACCAAGTCAGTTATGGCATGGTCTTTCAAAATACCTATATCCTGAATCAACCTATCAATATAATAGTGGAGGCAATCCAGAAAATATTCTTGAACTCAGTCATGAAGAATTAGTTAATTTTCATAAAAAACATTACCACCCGTCCAATGCTACTTTTTTTACATTTGGTGACATGGATCCATCTGAGATACAAAAAGTTGTTGCTGAAAATGTTTTAAAGAATTTTGAACCTTCATTGGAAAAAATTGAGGTTAAAAATGAAACAAGAATACAAAGTCCAATTCAAAGATCTGAAACATATAATCCACTTCCAGGAGATGATGAAAATCACCATGTAGTTCTGAGCTGGCTTTTAAGTGAAAGTCATGACCCGGTTGAGCTATTGGAAACTTACTTACTTTCAAATATCCTCTTAGATAATTCAGCATCACCATTAAGGAAAGCTCTAGAAAGTTCTGAATTGGGCATAGCGCCCTCTCCTTTAACTGGATTAGAGACAAGCCATAAAGAAATTGTATTTGCTGCTGGTCTTGAAGGGGTGTCTGCTGGCAATCAAACTGAGGTTGAGAATTTAATTCTCAATACATTAAATGATCTCATGGAAAATGGGGTTTCAAAGGATGTTATTGATTCTTCAGTTCATCAATTAGAAATCAAACAAAGAGAAGTCTCTGGCAGTGGGATGCCTTATGGGCTTGAGCTTATGCTTGGCTGTCTTCCTGCATGCATTCATAGAGATAATCCTCTCGAAATATTAGACCTAGATAAAAGCTTTACTCAATTAAAAGAAAATTTGAAAACAGATAAATATCTTGAATCTTTAATTGAAAAACATCTTATTAATAATCCTCATAGAGTAAATTATGAATTAAAGCCAGAAATTGGTTTAAATGAAAAGAAGGAAGAAGAAATTAAAAATTTTCTTGCTGAAAAAACAAAAAATTTAAGTGCTATTGAAAAAGATGAAATTAATACACTCGCAAAAGATCTCAAGAACAGACAGGATGCAAAAGATGATCCTGGAATTCTTCCGCAAGTTACCGTTGCAGATATACCTTTAACTAGAAAATTTCCAACGGCTATCCAGAATGATGTAACTGAAAAGAATAGAGACTTTTATTACAAAACTGGAACAAATGGAATTGTTTATCATTCACTAATATATCCGTGTGAAGATCTAAATCTGGATCAATTAAGCGCTACTCACACTTACTCTGACCTGTTAACGGATCTTGGATTAGGCAATAAGTCATTTGAAGAAATTCAAAAATGTCAGGCATCTATAACTGGTGGCATTGGTGCATCATTTATTTTACTTCCTGGTAATGAAGCTGAAACAAGAAAAATGGGTCTAAAGATAACAAGCAGTAGTCTGGAAAAAAATGCAGAAGCTATGCAGGAACTTATGATGGAAACTGTAAGTAATGCTAATTTTGCTAATCCAAAAAGAGTAAAAGAAATTATCGAATTTAGTTCTGCAGACGCTGAAAAATCTCTAACTCAAGGTGGTCATAGCTTAGCAATGAGCAGCGCTGCTGCTCAAATTAGCAAAAGAGCTGCTACTAATGAGCTTACATCAGGCCTTACCTACGTAAATAGTCTTAAATCACTTAAGGATTCTGTTAGTGATGATGCTAATCTTAATAGATATATTGATTCCCTAATTGATATACAAAATAAAATTTCAAGCACTCCTATGTATTCATTTACAGCCTCCTCCTTGGAGCAAAAAGGGCTAAATTTAGGCATACCAAGCTTTATGTCAGAGATGCAGTTTGATAATCAAGTATTAGCCCCTACTCAGCAAAGAGAGCTTGGGTGGATAACTGGATCACAGGTATGCTTCTGCGCAGAGGCATTTCCAACCGTAAATGGCTCTCATCCAGATGCTCCAATATTGAGTGTATTAGCAACAGTTTTAAGGAATGGATACTTACATTCTGCAATTCGTGAAAAAGGTGGTGCTTATGGAGCTGGAGCTTCTCATGATAGCAAGGCTCAAGTTTTTCTTTTTTACTCTTATAGAGATCCAAAATGTAAAGAAACCTTTGCTGAGTTCTCTAATTCAAGACAGTGGGCATTAGATAATATTTCATCTGCACAGCTTGAGGAAGGTATTTTAGGAGTTATCTCTAGTATAGATAAACCAATGTCGCCTGCAGGAGAAGCAGGCAATGATTTCATGAATTTAATTCAAGGTAAATCTCAAGATGAGCGTCTAGAATTTAGAGCAAGAGTTAAAGATTGTAAACTGAGTGATTTAAAAGAAATGGCAGCCAAATATTTTATTTCTGAGTCTAAAAGAGCTGTATTAGCAGGTGAGAGTTTTCAAGAAGCTCTTGAAGATCAAGGCTTTGAAATTAAAGTAATTTAATTAAAATATCCAAAAACGTTTTTTCTTAAGTTCCTCAGCACAACCCCAATATTGCTGTTGATACATTGATGATCTTGCTTGAACTCTATCGGATACAGCTATAAGCCATTGTTTTTTTCTATAGGTTTTCTTTTTAAAACCTCCATAACCATCGTGATATGCAAGATATAAAGATCTAGCATCAGCTTTCTGAAAGCCCTGATAATAACCTTTACTCGCATACCAGCCTATAAAATCAGTTGAGTCCTTAAAGTTATTTCTTTTAGCTCTAGAGTTCCCTGTTTCATCCATATAGTCGTCCCAGGTGTTAGTAAGAGCCTGAGAGTAACCTTGAGCTGATGAGGGTCTAAACCATGGTATAAAACCAAGTAATTTATCTCTTTCAGGTTTTGCATTAGCTCTGTAGCTAGATTCTTGAAACACAAAGGACATAAGAACATATGGTGGAATTTTCCATCTCTTTTCAGCCTGAATAGCTGCCTTATACCAGCTCGACTTTTCTTTAAAAATTTTACAAATATTATCTGGGCTTTCAGGAGGCGCGGTTGTGCATGCCTGAATAAAGCAAAAACAGATTATTATGCTAAATATATTTCGATGGGTTTTTAAGAATTGATTCATACTCATTTTCATCATAGATTCTAACATTAAGTTCAATTGCTTTTTTTAATTTTGATCCAGCATTCTCTCCCGCTATAACAAAATTAGTTTTAGATGAGACGCTAGAGGAAACTTTAGCTCCTTTTAATATAAGATTTTCTTTAATTTCATCTCTTGAATAATTATTTAGTTTGCCTGTTAGTACAACTTGAACTCCATTTAAAGGCATATTTGCTATATCAACTTCAGCTGTTTTTATTATATCTAGCTCCAGGATTAATCTTGGTAATAAAGATTTAGCAAAGTCAGTTTTGATGTAATTAATAATATTACTTGCGACTTTAGGCCCTATATCATCAATACCCAATAAATGATCAAAATCTGCATTGAGAAACAAATCAATACTTGTATATTCCTGAGCTAGGTTTCTAGAAGTCGCTTCACCAACCTCTGAAATACCTAAAGAATATATGAGTTTGTGAAGATTAACTCTTCTTGAGCTCTCAATTGAATTGAGAAGTTTTGTAATGGATTTTTGACCAAACCCATCCATTTCCATAAGTTCATTTTTAAAAGCTTTTAGGTTATATATATCTGCTACATCTTTTAAAAAACCTTTTTTATTAAAAGTATTAATAATTTCTTGACCTAAGCCTTCTATATCAAAAGCTTTTCTGGAGACAAAGTGCACAATATTTCCTTTAACAATTTCAGGGCAGGTAAACTCTGCAGAGCACTTAACAAATGCTGCCTTATTTTTTATCTCTTTAACTGAATAATCATTAGCTTCTTTAGAAATAAAGTAATTAGCTTCAATCTCTGAACCAAACTTTTTAATCTGCTGATTATTATTACCTTTAACCACCACCCAATCCGAAGCATTTTCATTTAAAGTGCTCGAGCCACATGCTGGGCATTTATTTGGAATATCTACTCTAGAGGAATTAGAAGGCCTTTTAGATAGTACAACTTTAATAATTTGCGGTATGACATCTCCAGCTCTTCTTATGATAACTGTATCCCCCACTCTTGGATCCAGCCTCTTCACTTCATCTATATTGTGTAAAGTGCAATTACTTACAATAACACCTCCAACCTTAACTGGTTTTAATCGAGCAACTGGAGTTAGTATTCCAGTTCTCCCAACTTGAAAATCAATTGACTCAATTGAAGTTGTGGCTTCCTCAGCAGGAAATTTGTGAGCTATGGCCCATCTAGGAGATCTTGATACTTCTCCAAGCTTGGATTGATAACTAAGGTTATTAACTTTATAAACAACGCCATCAATATCAAAAGGTATGCCCTCTCTATTTTTGAGTATCTCCTCATAGTATTTAAGACATCCATTAATATCTGAAACTTTTTTATTTAAAGGATTAATAGGTAAACCAAACTCTTTTAACATTGTAAAAAACTCATCCAAGCTACTAATATCAATATCTTTAATCTCGCCAATGCCGTGTGCAATAAAAGACAAGGGTCTTTGGCTGGTAATCTTTGAATCAAGCTGCCTTAGACTTCCAGCAGCTGCATTTCTTGGATTAGCAAATATTTTTTGATCATTCAAAAATGTATTCTTATTAAGCTTAATAAAATCTTCTTTGGATATATAAACTTCACCTCTAACCTCAAGATAGCTAGGCATTAAATACTTATTAGTTAATAGCAGTTTTTGAGGGATAGATTTTATAGTCTTAATGTTGGATGTTACATCCTCACCTTTAATTCCATCTCCTCTTGTAGCCCCAGTAGTTAAAATTCCATTTATATATATTAATGAAATTGCCGCCCCATCCATTTTAGGCTCGCAAAACACCTTATAGCTTTTAATATCAATAAGGCGTTTATTTACTCTGGTAAAGAAATCAATCAACTCATCTTCACTAAAGACATTAGCAAGGGAGAGCATTTGTTTTTTATGGTTATAGCTATTAAAGCTATCTAAGGGAGTTGATCCAACTCTCTGGCTTGGAGATTCGGGAGTAATAAAATCTGGGTTAAGAGATTCTAACTCAATTAGCTCACTAAAAAGCAGGTCATACTCACTGTCACTTATCTCAGGATCATCTAAAACATAATAGTTATAGTCATGCTTTCTAATTGACTCTTTTAAAGTTTCATACTTTGAATTCTTATCTTGCATGAGCTTACGCGAAGTCACTCACTTGCTTTAATCTAGAAGCTTCTTGAGCAGTTGATTTGATATGGGAGATCATTTGTTTAGTTAAAGGGAGTCTGTTTCCGTCACAAATGCTCGCATGGAAGTTTTCACTAAACTGTGTTGCAAAATCTAACATTAAATTAACTGTAAGAATGGCATCATCAACATCATTAAGATCTGCAGCAAGTAAAATTGCATGAGATTTAGTTTCTATATCAAAAGTTCCTGGTTTAAGAGCGTTAGCTACTCTAAATATTTCTTTATTATTATTTTTATAGGAAAAATACCCATTACGAAGTTTTGCATTGTAATTTGAAAGAAAGCCAAATAGTTGATCGATATCATAAAGAGAAGCATCCATTGAGATTAGATTAAATATGATGAGCTCTTGCTCATACTCTTTAGACGCTTTAGATTGTTCTGAGAAATTAAAAGATGACTGAGCGATACGATCAATGTCATCTTCAACACCTTCATAGATATCAGGAATTTCTTCAATTTTAACTTTTAAATCATTGGAGCTAGCAATTTTTTTAAGAAAAAAGAAAGTAATAACTAAAAATAGTATGATCGAAAGACCAATTAAGTATATATCTGAATTCGCCTGCATTTAATCAGTGTTAGCAAGCTCTAATGCTTGATTAACATCTACCGTTACTAATCTAGATACCCCGGCTTCTTGCATAGTAATACCCATCAGATGATCACTTCGCTCCATGGAAACTTTATTATGGGTAATAAAAATAAATTGGATAGTTTTTGACATCTCTTCAACCATGTTGATTAATCTTTGTGTATTTAAATCATCTAGCGGAGCATCAACCTCGTCAAGCATACAAAATGGTGCTGGATTTAGTTCAAAGATAGAAAATACTAAGGATAATGCTGTAAGAGCTTTCTCACCTCCAGATAGTTGTGATATAGATGCATTCTTTTTACCTGGAGGTCTTGCCATTAATACTACGCCACCATTTAAAGCATCATCATCCTGTAAAGTTAGCTCTGCAAATCCTCCTCCAAAGAGGATGGGAAAAACTTCTTTTAATCTGTTATTGACTGCATCAAAGCTATCTTTAAATCTTGATTTTGTTTCAACATCAATTTTCTTAATAGCTCCAGTTAGCTTATCCAATGCTTCGGTAAGTTCATTGTATTGCTCTTCTAATTTCTTACCTCTTATAGATTCTTCTGCAATCTCGTCAGGAGCAGCAAGATTAATTGCGCCAAGTCTAATAATTTTAGCCTGAATATCTGTAAGCTGATCTTCGATATCTTTAATAACAAAATCTTCATAATCTTCATAATTTATATCTTCTATATTGATTCCAGATTTCTTTATTCTTGCATTAGCATTTTCTAAATTAATCTCATAGGTCTTAAGTTCTAGTTTTATATTGGTAACTTTTTCAGAAATAGCTCTTAGGTCTAATTCAGCAATGGATCTTTTATTTTCAAGATCTCGAAGCTCTTGATCAACTTTAGATTGCTCTTGTCTAATATTTACAAGCACTCCTTCGGCAGAAGAGCTTTTTTGCACAAGCTCAGCAATACTTTGCTCTAATTTTTGTTTTTTACTTTCAGTTTCAGTAATTATTTTAGATAGATCATTTTGTCTTGTTAAATATTCATCAGGTGAAGCAAGGTTAATAGAGCCTAGAGCTGAAATACTTTCCTGAATTTTTTCTAACGAACCTTCTAGCTCTAATAAATTCATATCTTTAAACTCAGAGGAGTTAAGCTCAGCTGGATTAATTCCCTCTTTAGTTAAGGCGTGAGAGGCATTCTCTAGATTTACTTCAAAAGTCCTTAATTCGAGCTTTAATGCATTTATTTGTGATTCAAGAGTCCTTAAGTCAGCTGCTGCAACAGAGCGCTTATTTTCCATTTCTCTTATAAGATCATCTGCTTGTGTTCGCTTGCCTCTAAATTCCTCTAACTCAATCTCAATAGTTGATTTGCTTTGAACTAATTCACCTAACTCTCTTTCGGTTATAGACTTTTTCTCAGCATTATCTTTAAGAAGTTCAGATAAGCTATTTTGTCTATTAAGGTACTCATCAGTTAGAGATTTAGATTGAGCTGAAGCAATATTTAATATTTGAGTTAATTGATCTTTTAACTCAATAGCTTTTTGATAGACTCCATCACTTCCAGAACCCATAGCTTTGAGCGTATCAATAATCATATCTAATAAATTAATAGCTTTTTCTTTAGGGCTTAAATTATCAATATTAGCTTCTTCTTCTAGTGCGTTTGCATAACTTTTTTTAGCCTTCTCAAGATCTATTTTGCTTTGAACCTCAATCTTATTTATATTTCTAAGATCAGCTTCATGCATGGCTATATTTGAACTAATTGAAGATGCGGAAGATCTGGCTGCCTCAAATCCGGATGCAACTGAAGCATAGCTTTCTTTTACTTCTGTTAATCTTGATTGCTGCAAATCAAGCTCAGCAGTTTTTTCTGCAATACCTAACTCTAGTGGTGATATTTTTAAATTAAGTTCTGCTTTTTTATCTAAAGCTTCTAATGCTTTTAAAATAGATATATTTAACTTTAATTCTTTTTCTTTAGGCGTTAAATTTTCAAAAGTTGATTCTTTTTCTATAGCTTTTGCATAACTCTCTTTAGCTCTTTCTATATCTGATTTGCTTTGAATAAGTGTCTTGGTTTCATTTTGAAGGTCGGCTTCTTGCCTAGCTATATCTGCTCCTACTGCATAAAAGTTCTTTTGAGCTTCGTCATAAGATGCCCTTACAGACTCATGTTCAGTTCTATATTTATCTATCTGTGATTGCTTGGTATTAGCTTCTGCATCCTTAATAGTTTGATCTCTAAGAGTTACATCTAATTTTTTCTGCAAAGCATCTCTATTATTTTTAGCTTCAAGGGAAAATAATATAGCTACTTTTAATTCATTTTCTTTTTCTTCAGCTTTAAGTTGATTGTATTTTTCTGCAGCATTAGCCTGGCCCTCAAGGCGTCTAATTAGTCTTGAGATTTCGTCCTTAATATCCTTAACTCTTGATAGGTTTTCTTTTGTCTTCTTGATTCTTTGCTCTGTTTCTTTTCGTCTTTCTCTATATTTAGATACCCCTGCTGCCTCTTCAATATGTACTCTTAATTCTTCAGGCTTTGCGCTTACTAAATTTGAAACCATACCTTGTTCAATAATTGCATAGCTATTAGGACCAAGCCCTGTTCCTAGAAATAGATCTTGAACATCTTTACGTCGACATTTTGTGCTATTAATAAAATAGGTAGACTGGCTATCTCTTGTCATTAATCGCTTAATGGATATCTCATTATAAGCAGCATACTCACCGCCTAATTTACCACTTGAGTTATCAAATAGAAGCTCAATACTACATTGACCAGATGGTTTTCTTAAGTCTGAACCATTAAAAATAACATCAGACATTGAGTCGCCCCTAAGGTTCTTAGCTGATAGCTCTCCTAGAACCCATTTGACAGCATCAATTACATTAGATTTGCCACAACCATTTGGACCAACAACTGCCACTAAATTTGTAGGAAAAGATATTCTCGTGGGGTCCACGAAACTTTTGAAACCAGCCAGTTTAATATGTTTAAGCTGCATTGATATGAAAGATTTATTAAGCTTTATATTAAACTATTGTGAGTTTACAAACCAATCTTTTTCACTAATTTTTGCACTAAATAAGGCTTTATTCGTAGAGATTTTTTTAGGGAATATAGATGAAGAAAAACTCATACTATTTTGACAATTTACTAGGCCATTTAGAAGGATATCTTCATCATTAATTAAAGCTGAAGCTAAATCAAAACCAGGTATAAGAGCATCTGTATTTGTAAGTAAAATATTCAATGTACTAGAATCTTTATATAATTGTTGAGCAATTGGAACAGCAGGGCCATTTTTAATAAAAGCGGTAAATCTTATGGATACGAAATTGCATGTCTTTGGAATGGTGAAACTAGTATTTATTGATGAGAAGGCAAAGTCTGGAAATTTTTTATCTCTAAGAATACTGTATAAAGCATAAAAACGAATTTGTAGGTCTGCATCTTTAAAAATTGGCTCTGCAAATTCTACAAGCTGCTCAGCTGTAATTAAGCTATTGTTGTTGATAGCAAATAAAATAATCTCTTCTAACCAAAGAATCTTTTTATCATCCTCAATAGATAGACTAAAATCATCAAAATATTTATCTTGAAGCTTGGTATTTTCATACACAGCGTCCTTTAACTTATCTGATAGCATTTGCTCATGAATAGACCCAAGGATGGAAAACTTACTAATAAAACCAAAAAGAGCTAAGCCTAATACCATGAAAGAACAACTAAAAACAAAGGCTTTATTGGAGGATTCTCTTGCAAGCAAAAAGCCAGCTACTGGAAAAAATGCTAAAAGCATTATTAGATAAAAAATTATCATCCTAGCCTTCTTCTAAAAACAAAACCTATAAAAATAATTGCAAGAAAGATGAAGGGTCCAAACCATAATATATAAGTTGAGGTATTTACTTCAGGGTCATATAAAACCCCACTTCCAAATCTATCTTTTGCATACTGCTTAATATCTTTATCTGAATAGCCATTATTAATAAGTTCTGCAATCTTATTTTTTAGATCTTCTGATACAGGAGCATTTGAGCTTGCTATAGATCCACTAGTGCATTTAGGACATCTAACCTCATGAATTAACTTATAAAATCTTTGCTCATCAACTTCTGAATTAAATGTATAAACTTCAGATGTGAAACCAATAAATGATAAAAATATAAAGCTTAATAGAATTATTTTTTTCATTTAAACATCTTATTTTCTTGAATAATTGGAATAAAAACGCTATCCCAGATAGCCTGGTTTACTTCACCGCTATAGTGAACTAACACCACTCCATCTTTAATTAAAAAGGTTTCAGGAGCGCCTGTTACACCCATGTCTAAGGCCAATGAGCCTTTTAAATCATGGAGATTAAAATTATAAGGATTACCATAGGAGTTCAGCCAATTGATTGCATCAATTGATTCATCTTTGTAATTTAGTCCTGTTACCCTGACGCCTTCAGAATTTAATTTCATTAAAAAGTCATGTTCAATTCTGCAAGTTATACACCAACTAGCCCAAACATTAAGTAATAGCTCATTTTGTAAGTCTTCTTTTTTGAAAGATGAGGCCGAATCAAGACTTTGTAATTTGAAATTGGGAACATTGAAATTTTTAAAATTAGCCCCTGGATAAAATTTATCTTCTGTCAATAAATTATAAAAAAATAAAATACCCACAATTGGAATAATCAAAATAGAAAATCTTAACAAGGTATTCATTTTCTTTTAAGTCTCTCCATGAGGGCTGCAAAACCACCAATACCCATGATTGCAGCTGCTATCCATATCCATCTAATTAGATAATTGTATTGTATATTTACTACCCAATAACCATTATCAAGCTGATCTCCAAGCGTCATATAGATATCTTTATAAGGTGTTATTTTGATAGCTGATTCGGATGTAATCTGTCCTCTTATAAAATATTTTCTTTTTTCAGGGAACATGAAGAAAGTTTTATTTGGAGTGTAAATATTTTTTACAGAAAACTTTGCTCTTACTGAGTCGTAGTTGGGCTCATTTATTAAATCAAAATCTATTAAATAAAATTCATAATCGCTGTCTTTATAGATTTCTCCAGGCTTTATATTTATAATTTTTTCATAACTCAAAGAAGCATTTAGAGCAGTTGCAAGTATAAGAACTCCGAATCCGATATGAGCTATTGCGCTTGGTTTATTGAAATATGATTTTTTGATCATGCTATCAACTATAAGAAGGAAATATCTTATTAAAATTAATAGGCCAGAGAATAAAGCACCTACAAACCACCATTGGAAATCTTGATATATATATGAGATGCAAATCGATGCAGCTGCTGCAAATAAAATAGACATTGATAAAAAGCTTTTAAAATTTAATAGTTTTGAGGTTCTCTGCCATAAGCTACCTACTGAGAAGACTAAAAAAATTGCTGCTAAAAATGTTAATGGTGCGAAAATAGTGTTGTAGTAAGGCGGTCCCACGCTTATTCGTTTATCGTATAGATAATCAAATATCAATGGGTACATAACTCCAAGCATTACTGCAAAAATTGCGGCAGCAAAGAGAATGTTATTAATAGAAAGGAATGATTCTTTTGATTTAGCTACAACAAGGTTTTTAGAGATTAGTTGAGGCAATCTATATACATAAAATATCAAAGAAGTTGTTATTAATACTGCAGAGAAGGCTAGTAGGTATAAACCTCTTTGCGGATCATTAGCAAAGGCATGAACACTATCTATTATTCCTGAACGTACAATAAATGCTCCAAATAAACTTAAAGAAAATACTGAGATAGATAATAAGATAGTCCAGCCTCTTAAAACCTTGGATTTAGAAGATACATAAAGTGAATGGATTAATGCAGTTCCAGCAAGCCAGGGCATGAGTGCAACATTTTCAACAGGATCCCAAAACCAGTAACCACCCCAACCAAGCTCATAATATGCCCACCAGCTTCCAAGAGAAATTCCTATAGTTAGAAGAACCCAAGCAGCTAAACTCCATGGTCGAATAACATCCTCCCAATTGATCTGCATATCTCCTTTAATAAGAAATGCTGTGTTGTAGGCAAATGCTATAACAAAACCAACATAGCCTAGATACAAAAATGGTGGATGTATTACAAGAGCTGGATCTTGAAGAACTGGATTGATATCTGCTCCATTTATAGGTGCTATTGGAAGAATTGTTTCAAATGGATTTGAGGTAAATAATAAGAAGATTAAAAAACCAAAAATAATAAAAGCTAAAACACCTATAGCTGGTGCTTTTAATAAATCATTTTTAGATAATAAATAATTAAATAATTGACTCCACCCAGCTAAGAATAGTATCCATAAAAACATTGAACCCTCATGAGCAGACCAGATAGAAGAAATTTTATAAAAAGTTGGTAAGTCTTTATTGGAATGTTCGGCTATGTATCTTATGGAGAAATCGCTTTGAATTGCTAACCAGACATAAAGAAGAAATGAGATAAAAATAAAATAAAATCCATAACTAAAGATTCTGTTTACAAGCAATTCTAGATTGTGATTCCCTTGATAGGTTCGAGTAGAAAAAATGAATGCGAGAAAGAATAATCCTGCGCTCAGAATTGAAAAAAAATGCGATATTTCGACTATCATTCGCTAGGTATCTCTATATTAGGTGGCATATAGTTCTCGTCATGCTTGGCAAAGATATTTTCTGCAATAAGCCTATTATCAACAATCATTCCATAGGCAACTATGCCACTACCCTCTTTAAATAAATCAGGCACAACCCCATTATAGGAGACATTAATTGAATTACTAAAATCAGTGATATTAAAAGATATATTTGTACCATCCCTAATTACGGACTGCATTTGAACCATTCCACCAAGCTTTACTCTTTTATTATTAGGTATTTCAGCATTGATAATTTCTGAAGGTGTATAAAAATAATCCAAGTTCGAATTAAGTGCTGAAAGTATTAAGTAAACTCCTAAAAAGGAAGTTGCAATCAAGGTCATCACAGAGACTAATCTTTTTTTTCTTATCTTATTCATTAATATGCTTTTTTTTCAATTTTTTCAGTTGGTTTTTATAAAACATGAACATAGATAAGAGCGAAATAATCACAATACAAAAAACTGACCAAACATATATCCCATGACCATCCATGTAAATAAAAGTATCAAAACTATCAAAAGCAAAATTAAACATGATCTTTGACCCAGGACTTATTTCCTTCACGATTAAAAATCTGGACTTTTGAAGATAAGATTACTAAGCAGATTATTAAACCGCTAAAACCTATCATCGAAAAAAATAATGGATATAGCATAGAGGGATCAATTGATGGTTTATTGGTAAGAGTTATAGAAGCTGGCTGATGAAGCGTACTCCACCAATCAACAGATTTTTTTATAATTGGGATATTAACAAAGCCAACTAATACTAGTACAGATATAAATTTATCTGCTTTTTCAAAGTTAGTAAAAGACCCATGTAGAGAAATTAAGCCTAAATACATAATAAATAGAATTAAAGTTGAGGTAATTCTTGCATCCCATTGCCACCAAGTTCCCCAAGTTGGAATCCCCCATATAGATCCAGAAACAAGTGCAATAAAGGTTACAAGAGCTCCAATTGGAGCAATTGATTTAATCATATAGGCTGCTAATTTGACCTTCCAGACCAAAAAGACTGCTGCGGCTATAGCCATTACAAGATATAGACTCTGAGATAAAAAGGATGCGGGAACATGTAAGTACATAATCCTAAAAGAATTACCCTGCATATAGTCAGCTGGTGCATATGCCAAGCCCCACACCAAAGCGATCGTATAAATACAAAGAGAGAAATAAAAAATATAGGGATACATCTTGTTAACTAAAACAACGTAAGTTTTTGGAGATGCAAATTGATGATAGAGTTTCTTTAACACAATTTTTTTAAATTTTTATCTTATTCCAAGTGAGTCCGAATAATGAATGAGATTATAAATGGAATAAATACAATTATAAGCAATAAAACTCCAAGCATTAACAATAAAAGGTTAGAAATTTCAAAACCAAAGTTTGCATTTAAAACAATCTTGCCTAATAAAATTAAAATTGGAAATAAAAGCGGCATTGTTATTAGTGCGCCCAATACAGAGCCCTTGTTAAGACTTAGAGAATTACCTAATGCAAAAAGGTTAATAAAAATATATGTGGAAATGAGCATAGATGGAAGAGCTATATAAAAAGATGACATCTCCCCTGTCATACTTACAGAAAAAAATGTTCCTAACAATGATATTGGGATACCAATTAATAGCCAGTAGATAAATATCTTGATTAGTACCATTGAAAATAGCGAATCATTTGCAACGCTGAAGTTTTCTAAAGTGCCATCTTCATAATCCTCTAAAAAGATACCTTCAACTGAAACCATTACGGTCAAAAGACTTGCAATCCACAAAATAGAATAAAAAACATTTTTTAAATCATCACTTGCTAGCTCAACGGTTAATGGAAATGAGATTGTAATTAGAAGAAAAACTAAAATAGGACCAAGCCATGCTCTTAATTTTTTACGTAACTTAAATAGTTCTAATTTAAATAAATCAAACATTACAGGATTCCTATTATCACTTCACTGCTTGGGAGTTCTAGTGGTATATGGGATGTGTAAATAATTGATTTATTTTTACCTAGTTCTGTTGTTAAAAAAGTAGTAATCAGGCGCCTTGTTTGATCATCTAGACCTACACAAGGCTCATCTAGAATAATTACACTAGATTGATTAAGGAATATTCTTACAAGCGCTAATTTTTTTTGCTGGCCATAAGATAAATTACCCACTAGAAGTTCAGCCTTCTGGTCAAGATTAAGGTCTTTTAGTATTGATCTGACTTCAGGATGTGCTACGTCTAATCCATGAAGATGTAAATTATCTGCTACTGATAGATGGTTTTTAAGAACATTTTTATGACCTAAAAATACTTTACCAATCTCTTCATCCCAGATAACTTCTCCTTTTGAGGCAGAGGATATTCCAAGTAAAATTCTTAATAATGAAGATTTTCCAGAACCGTTGCTGCCCTTTACGTGAATAGCTTGCCCTTTCGATAAATTGAAAGAAAGATTCTGAAACAACCTATTTTGATTAATAGAAAAAGAGATATTTTTTACTTCTAACATAGCGCTACCTGACATTAGAGCAATGATACCTTAGATGAACTTCTAGATGTTAATGAAGCAAGAGGCTTTTGCGGATCAAGTCTTGAATAGAGTCTCTTGGATATTTCTGTAAAGTAGTCTGGTTTAAATTTACCCATTCCACCTATTGAGAAATATAGGTCCTTGGTAAAATAAATTCCCTGCTCAATTGATGGGGTTGTTCTTATAAATGTATTTAATTTTTTAAGATTGGATGACACTTTATCTTCTGTAAGGGTTAAGTTAAACCAACCCCAAACAGGATAGTTAATCATAGCCATTTTTTTTAATGACATTCTATTATTTTTCTTTGGTGAGGAGCTTGGTGGTAACAATACAATTATCGAGCCAAGGCTATCAGCAACAACGTTATCTAGTGTTTCTACAAACGATGTGTATTCCTTAAAGCTTAAAAAGATGCATTCCTCATCTTTGTCGACCTTAAACTTTTTGAGCTTGGCAAGCCTCGAATGAGAGCCAAGAACTATATAGGTTACTAATTCTTGGCTCAAGATTTTAGATCTTAGCTAAAGCTTGCTCGTAGTCAGCAATAATGTCATCAATGTGTTCTAGACCAATGGATAACCTGACAAAGCCAGGTGTGATACCTGCTGATAATAGCTCTTCTTCATTGAGCTGACTGTGCGTAGTACTTCCAGGATGGATTGCTAGACTTCTTGCATCTCCAATATTTGCAACGTGGTAAACCATCTCTAATGCATTAATAAATTTCTTACCAGCTTCAATTCCACCTTTTATCTCAAAGCCCATCAAGCCGCCATTGCCACGGGTTAAATATTTTTCTGCTCTTTCTTTTGAATAACCACTCATTACAGAAGGATAGATAACTCTTTCAACAGACTCATGATTAGATAAGTATTGAGCTACTTTCTCTGCATTACTTGAATGCTCGCGCATTCTTAAGGCTAGAGTTTCTAAACCCTGAATAAACATAAAAGCATTAAATGGACTCATTGCTGCACCCATATCTCTTAAAATAGTTGTTCTTGCTTTAAGAATATATGCAATAGGGCCTAAAGGCTTTACAGCTTCTGACCATATAGCTCCTCCATAAGAAGGATCAGGTGTATTCATAGCAGGCTGTCTTTCAGGAAAAGCTTCCCAGTCAAAATTACCACTATCTACAATAATTCCACCGATGGAAGTTCCATGACCTCCAATAAATTTAGTAGTTGAATGAATTAAAATAGCAGCACCATGCTCAAAGGGCTTACAGATAACTGGTGCAGCTGTATTATCAACAATTAATGGAATTCCTAGCGGTCTTCCTATTTCAGCAACTTCGGATATTGGAAATACCTCAAAACTTGGATTAGGTAAAACTTCACCATAATATGCTCTAGTTTTATCATCAGTAGCATTAGCAAAATTTTGAGGATCGGCAGGATCTACAAAACGCACATCAATACCCATATCAGACATTACATTTTTAAATTGATTATAAGTTCCTCCATATAAATGTGATGATGCGACGATATTATCGCCATTTTTTGCAAGATTCTGAATTGCATATGCTGATGCTGCTTGACCAGAAGCAACAGCTAGAGCGCCAACTCCACCTTCAAGAGCAGCAATTCTATCTTCTAGAACTGCGCATGTAGGATTCATGATTCTTGAATAAATATTACCTAACTCTGATAAAGAGAAAAGATTTGCTGCGTGATCGCAATCATCAAATTGAAAACTACTGGTTTGATGAATTGGGACTGCTACTGAATTAGTATTTTCATCCTTTCTCCAACCTGCATGAAGTCCGATCGTCTCTGGGTGTATATATGTTTTACTCATTGCTTATCTCCTAAATAATAAATTTATTAAAGATGCAGCTTGCTAAAACATTAATTAGCAAGATTTAATAATCTGCACGCTAAAATTTGTGATGACCAAGTATATACAATTTTAAAACATTAAAAAAATTATTATTAGAACTAACAATAGCAACTTAATTTCAAATCTTTATAATGATAAAGTTAATTAATATTTAAAAATAAAAATGGCTAAAAAATATGTAAATTTCCGTGTTGGCGGAACACCCCAAAAAGAGACAGAAGACTATACTGTATGGACTAATGATCTTTTAAAAAGAATTATTGCAAGTAAGACAGTTATTCAGCCTGCAAAATCTACCACTGGGCATAAATTAATAAACTCTGATGTTGCTTATGTCATAACAAATGGCAGAGGAACAATGGAAATAGTTGAATATATGAATGATGAAGATGGTCACGGATCAAATCCATCTTTTGGCGTACAGCACAAAGATTCATATGCTTTATCCAATGGAGATGTCATTCTGGTTGAGTCTGGAGACTATTGCAGAATCATTAACGATTCTGAACATGATCAATTAACTTATATAAGAATATTTGATAGAGAAGGTTGGAGACAAGACGAGTCTTAAATTTCTAAATATAACTTAATACAGTGAAAGATAAACTAGGGATATTCTTTTCAGGACTTTGTGTAGTTCATTGTATTGCTGTGACGTTAATACTTATACTTGGAGGAGCAGATTACTTTAATTTTTTAGTTTCTACTGATTATCTAATTCACCCTCTTCTTCTAATTATCGTAGTTCTAATTGGGATGATTAGTTTTCCTAGCGCTTATAAAAATCATGAAAATAAATATCCTATTATTCTTGGAGTATGTGGATCCTTTATTTTATTTATAGCTTTATTTTCTCCAGATATTTTTGAAACACTTTTCACAATTATAGGTGGTGTAGCTTTGATAAATGCTCACCTCTGGAACTACAAATTATCTCACTAAAATTTAGTTGCCTTAAAAATTAATCTTGGCAACTAGCGGAATGTGATCAGAGACTCCCTCTAACGTATCTACATCAAAACCTACTGGCTTAATATTGTCTTTATCCATGTTAATAGATGTCGTATGAAGCTTAATACTTTCAGGCATAAATGAAATATTTCTTCCCTTAGAAACAAGGATTGCGTCTAGAAATGACCAGTCATTATTAGGAGCATAATAGTAAGTACCTTTACAGCTATTACATCCAACATGATGCGAGATTTCCCAAAATATTTCTTGATTATAAAAAGTGTTTCTGCTTTTTGCCTCTGTTCTTATGACGTTGAAATCTCCAAGAGCAACTGAGGGCTCTTTATTATCTATAAGTAATTGATTTAAAGCAATAAATGCTGATTCGCGCATTTGAAAATTAAGATATGGAGCGGGGAAATGAACTCCGTAAAATCTTACATTTGTACCATTTATGTCTATCAATACATCTAGAATAGGTCTTGAATCTTTATTGCTAAATTCGCCGCTAAACTTAATGTAATGAAGCCTAGAATCTTTAATTGGATATTTAGATATAACAGCGTTATCAATACCCCTGTAATCATTACCTTCTAATAATTTATAGTCAGAATAACCGTAAGGTTCTAATAGATTAAACAACTGCTGGAGAACATTATTATTCTCTATTTCCTGGAACACTATTACATCCGGACCAGAGTCTTCATATGCAATTATTAAGTTTAATATATTAATTAATTTGGCATCTTTAACTGTCTCATTCCAGTCTAAATATAAGCACTCATTCTTCCATACTTGCACTCTAATTCTTTTACAAGATTGTTTGTGCTTGTTTAACTGTTTTTTTGATAGCGGCAAAAAAGCTTTATCATCTTTTTTAAAGTCATCCTGGGTATCAAAAAGATTCTCAACATTAAAAGACATGACGCTAAAAGAATCAGCCTGAAGATTTACAATTGAAAAAATAAGAAGAGTTAAGTATATATATTTATGCATGCTGTATTTAATAGTTTAGTTTATAAAATTCTAGATCGGTCATCATTTCACAAAATCTTGTAGTAAATTTTACTGCCTCCACACCATTAATAACTCTATGATCATATGAAAGGGAAATAGGAAGTATGCTAATTTCCTTCACGTCACCATTAATTATTTCTAGAGCTTTAAATGTTTTTGAAATACCCAGTATTCCAACTTCAGGAGGATTGATAATGGGAGTGAAGAATTTTCCACCAATAGCTCCCAAGGATGATATTGAAAAAGTTGAACCCTTTAATTCATCAACTTTGAGCTTCCGATCCTTTGCAGCATTAGCCATACGACCAATTTCTTCTGAAATTTCTATTATAGAAAGATTATTAGCTCCTTTTATATTAGGAACAATGAGTCCTTTGGGTGTATCAATTGCTATACCTACATTGATATAGTCCTTAAAAACAATATTTTCAGTATTTTCATCCAAAGAGGAGTTCATTAGAGGGAATTCTTCTAAAAGACTTGCCGCAGCTTTAACAAAAAAAGCTAGGGGTGATATTTTAAGACCAGATGCTTTATTTAAATCTGTTCTAAGTGACATCAATTCATCAATATTAGCTTCATCATGCTGAGTTACATGAGGGATATTGCGCCAGGACTGTTGAAGGTTTTCAGCTGAAGTTTTCTGAAACTTAGTAAGGGGCTCCGTCTTAATATCACCCCATTTTGAAAAATCAACACTTGGATTCTTAGAAAAAGTTTGAGCCTTAGGATCTAATCGTTGTTTTACGAAATGGTGAAGGTCCTCTTTTAAAATCCTTCCTCTAGGGCCTGAAGGTAATACTTCATTTAGATTGATTCCAAATTCTCTGGCTAATTTTCTTACTGCAGGACCAGCGTAGATACTGCCGGTATAATTAATACTAGCATTGGTCTCATTAGGCTTACTTGCAACAGTTTGCTCTTCAATCGTAGGTGTTGCCTTTTTGGCTTCTTTTTCAATTAGGGTTTCTTTTTCAGCAACTTCCTCAACAACAACTTCTGCAGCTTCAATCTCAAGAAATATTACTCCTTCATTTACTGTATCGCCATTGCTAACTTTTATATCGATAACTTTTCCAGCAACTGAAGCAGGAATTTCCATGGCTGCTTTTTCAGACTCTAAGACAATAATAGAGTCATCTTTAGTTACCATATCTCCTGGCTTTACACATATCTCTATAACCTCTACATCTAATGCATCTCCAAGATCTGGAATTTTTATCTTCTCAATAGTCATCTAAACTTCCCATGGATTTGGTTTAGCTGGATCAACTTTTATATCTTTATAAATATCATCAAGTAGTTCTTTAGAAATCTTGGATTCTTTAAACAAAGTAAATGCTGTTAACCTGACGATATGATTCGTATTGATTTCAAAAAATTCTCTAAGCTCTTCTCTTGTATCGCTTCTACCAAAACCATCAGTTCCAAGAACTGCATATGATGAATATATATATGGTCTAATCTGATCAGCATAAACTCTCATGTAATCAGTAGTGGCGATTACAGGGATATCATGATCACCAAAACACTTATCTATATGAGTTTTTTGCTTTTCTTTATGGGGGTTTAATTGATTATATCTTTCTGCCTCCATTCCATCTTTTCGTAATAAATTAAAACTAGTTGCACTCCATACCTCAGCATTGATTGAATATTTTTTTAGCGCCTCTTGAGCTGCTATAGATTCTTTAAGAATGGCCCCTGATCCAAGTAAGCGAATTTGGGGGTTGCTACATGAACTTACTTTGTATAAACCTTTTATAACATCTTCTTCTATGCCTTTAGGTTGCTCAGGTTGTTCATAATTCTCATTGGTAACAGTAATGTAGTAGTAATAATTTTTTTGCTGGACAAACATCTTCTCAATACCATCTTTAAAGATGATGGCTAGCTCATATGCATAAGCTGGATCATAAGATAAACAATTAGGAATAGTAGATGACAAGACATGGCTGTGGCCATCTTGATGCTGCAAGCCCTCTCCATTTAAAGTAGTTCTTCCTGATGTGGCACCAATAAGAAAACCTTTAGCTTGTGCATCACCAGCTGCCCAAGCTAGATCATGAATCCTCTGAAACCCAAACATTGAATAAAAAAGATAAATTGGAATCATAGGCAGATCATAATTCGAATAAGCGGTAGCTAAAGCAAGCCAGGCTGAAAATGAACCCGCCTCTGTAATTCCCTCTTCAAGCATTACGCCTTCTTTTGATTCTTTGTACCACATAACCTTATCTACATCTTCAGGCTCATATTTTTGTCCTTCTGAGGAATAAATACCTATTTGTTTAAATAAACCTTCCATTCCAAACGTTCGAGCCTCATCAGGCACTATTGGAACAATCCTTTCACCTATATTTGAATCTTTTAATAAGCTTGTCATAAGCCTTACAGTTGCCATGGTCGTGGAAACTTTTCTGTCACCCATACCTTTAATAAGGGGTTCGAAATGCTTTTCATCAGGCATCTTGAGTTTCTTTATTTTATTTCTTCGTCTTGGTATGAAGCCACCCAGCTTTTCACGAGTTTTCTTCATATAAACTATTTCAGGTGAATTCTCTGGCGGTCTAACATAAGGCAATGATTCAATTTCATCATCATTAACTGGAATATCAAAGTTATCTCTAAATGCCTTTATATTTTCTAAAGAAAGTTTTTTGACTTGGTGGGTAGTATTGTCAGCCTCTCTTGAGCCTATGCCATAACCTTTTGTAGTTAAAGCCAAAATAACTGTTGGTGCTCCTGAGGAATTAACAGCTTTATGATATGCAGCATAAACTTTATAAGGATCGTGCCCGCCTCTATTTAATTTATATATATCTTCGTCGGTAAGATCATCTACCATTTCCAAAACATCTGGATTTTTTCCAAAGAAATTTTCTCTTGTATAGGCGCCGCCTTTAGCTTTGTAGTTTTGTAATTCTCCATCAACCACATGGTCCATTATTTCTTGGAGCTTCCCTTCTTTATCTTTCGCAAATAATGCATCCCATTTTCTACCCCATACAACCTTGATAACATTCCAACCAGAGCCTCTAAATTCTGTTTCTAATTCTTGAATGATTTTTCCATTTCCGCGAACAGGCCCATCTAGTCTTTGAAGATTACAATTAATTACAAAAATTAGATTTTCAAGCTTCTCTCTGCCAGCTAAACCTATTGAACCCTTTGATTCAGGCTCATCCATCTCACCATCACCACAAAAAACCCATACCTTTCTATCATTTCTCGGTACAAGACCTCTTGCTGATAAATATCTCATAATATGAGCTTGATAGACGCCCATGATAGGTCCTAGCCCCATCGAAACTACAGGAAACTGCCAATAATCTGGCATTAGCCAAGGATGTGGATAAGAAGAAAGTCCTGGGCTACCAGCTTCTCTTCTAAAATTATCTAAATCACGTTCACTAAAGTAGCCTTCGAGAAAGCTCCTTGCGTAAATTCCTGGAGAAGAGTGACCTTGATAGTAAATTAGGTCCTCTAATTGATTTTCAGAGCCTCTAAAAAAATAATTAAAGCCGACATCATACAAAGTGGCAGAAGATGAAAAGGTCGCAATATGCCCACCTAACTCTTCATCACCCTTATTTGCTCTTAAGACTAACGCTAATGCATTCCATCTAATTAAAGACCTAATGCGTCGTTCCATGAAAAGATCACCAGGCATAGCAGCTTCTTCGTTTGAGGGAATAGTATTTCTAAAAGGTGTTGTTAAGTTATATGAAGGAACTTCGCCTGCTGCAGTAAGTTTCTTCGCAAGCTCTGTAAGAAGATAAGAAGCTCTTTCTGGGCCGGCATTTTTAATAACAGAATCAATTGCTTCAGTCCATTCCTGCGTTTCGATGGAATCTATATCTTTATTATCTTTATTCAAAAGTACTCCTTTTTAAAATACAAAGTTATGGCAATTAACAATTCATTAATTATAATACTTTTAAAATTTAATATTAAAAAATTATGTCAGACAATTTAAAAAAAACATTTCCATACAATGCTGAATCTATAAAAATAACTGAAGAGATGTGTGATCTGAATGGTCATATGAATGTTCTTTATTACAACCAGTTATTGGGTTTTGCTTTTGGAAATTTTTATTCAATTGATATGGGGTTTTCTGATGAGTATTTTGATTTAGGATTCTCATCCTTTACCTTAGAAGATAACTATAGATATATGAAAGAATGTCTATTGGGAGAAAAAATACTACCCAGATACAGGCTGCATAATGTTAATAAAAAGCTTATTCATATAGCTGGAGTTTTAACTAACGAAAGTGGAGATGTATGCGCATTGTATGAAACTGTTCTTGGACATATTGATATGAAGTCTAGAAAAACTTCAGAGATGCAAAATGATTTTCTAAACAACCTACTTTTAATCATGAAAGACAATACCAAGCATCTAATTAATATGGAGCTTAGGCTTAAAATAAAAGATCTTGCATAAAAAAGCCCGACATAAGCCGAGCTTTTAATTTATCTAATTTTAATTTAGAAATTCAATCCAAACTTGATTCCATAAGTTCTAGGATTAGCAAATGTGATATGAACACCACCACCAGCTAAGTTACCGTTTGCAGTAACGCCATGTTGAAATCTTTTATCAGCTATATTTTTAATAAAACCACCAACATACCATTCTTCAGATGCAGGTGTGAATGTAGCTAATATATCCATATATTGTGCTTCAGGAAGTTTAAATCTAGCAGAATTAAAGAGATCTCCTTCTCTTTCACCTTTATGAACATATGTTAATTTAACGTCTGTTACACCACCTGATGTAGGGAATCTTTGTGAGATTGATAAGTTATAATCAAGATCAGATACCAAAGGAACTTTATTGCCTTCAAGTTGCTGCATAGCATCACTTGAGAAGCCAGCTAATGTTTGAACATCTCCTTGAAGATTATAAATAATACCAGCGTCTGTTAAGCCCCATTGCACCAGTGATGCGTATGAACCAAAAGCATTTCCAACAGCTGCTGCTGTTCCAGCTGCTGTAGCTGCATCCATACCAGTTGCTTGAAGAATTCCTGCTAAAGCACTAGTTCCAAAACCAGAAGTGATCATAGTGGTAGCGTTATTTGGATTATTTGGATCTCTTGCAACACCGTTACCCATTGCTGAATCAGATGCTAAGAAGTTGAAATCAATTTCAGTATTATCTGTTAAGAAGAATTTCATTTGACCTTCAAAACCTTTGTTCATGTAATCAAAAGTTCTATTAACAACACCGGCTCTTTCTAGCTGACCATATTGACCATTAGTAACATCAAATTCAAAGTAAGTAGCATTTAAAAGCAATCTTCCATCCATTAGAATATTTCTGATTCCAATTTCAGTATTAATAGACTCTTCTTCGCCATAAGGTAAAGATATACCTAGCTCATTAGGAGATGTTCCACCAGCTTTTAGACCAGTTGTATAAGATGCATAAACCATAGTGTTGTCATTAACAAAACGTTGAATTGCCATCTTGTATGTAAAAGCACTATTCTCTGATTGCTCTCTAGTTTGACCAGAATTATTTCTACTATATGTAGGGTTATATGTGTAGTTAGGGTTAGTCACATCACCTAAAGTACTAAATATAGTACTTTCATAAGTATCATCGTTATATCTCATACCTAAGGTTAATTTAGTAGCATCGTCTATGTCATAGTAATACTCACCAAATAAAGCATTTGATTTAACTTTTGTATTTTGACTGGTGATTAATCCACCTAATTCATTTGGAAGAGTTCTATCACATAATCCACCATAAGCAGCACATGTGCCTAAAGTATTTTGAGTGATTAATCCTAAAGCAGCCGGAATTCCAATCGCAGGAATTGCAGGAGCTACAGCACCAAACACTCCACCGAATACTGACCAAAATGCTATTCCGCCTTTACCATTCAAAGCTCCACCAAATAGAGAAGCGCTGTAAGGGTGAAGATCAAAAGATCTTAGCATTTGATAACCAGCAGTTTGAAGGATGTAGTTATTAGCTCCATCATTTTCTCTCATGTATAGACCAGCAGTAAAGTTATGTGGACCATTGAAATCTGAGATTAAATTAATTTCTGATTGTCTGTTGATGTCAACAGCTTGAGAACACTCCACAGATTCTGAACGATCAACCATTGCAGCATTAAAACACTGGAATTGAAGTTCCATTGCAGGAACAGGACCAACCGCAGTAGAGAATGTTTCACTTGCAAACGAATGATCTTGATCATCTGTATGCTGATAGTCTCTTACTGAATAAGAATATTTAGCTTTAAAAGTCATGTCAGATAGTTCTTTTATGTACTCAATCTGCGAGTTTTGAACAACCTGTTGTCTATCCGGATCATGGTTTTTATTAACCCTATCAAGAGTTGCGAACTTTGTAGTATTTGCATAAGAATCAAAGCTAGATGATGGTCTTAAAAACGTTAGAGAATCAATAAATCCAATAATAGTTCCAGCTTCATGAGCTGTTTGGCCTAATTGACCCTTTTCAAAAGGTGAACAGCCATAAAAAATATCCTGTTCACAGTATTGACCACCAATATTCATTCTGTTGTCATCTGAAGAATATTCAGCAGTATTAAAACGCAATGAGCTTGAATCATCTAAATCCACATCAACTGATAATCTGATTGCATAAGAATCTCTTCCATCAATATCATTACCAGTACCAATATTTTTAACCCATCCATCTTTAACAAATGAACCATAAGCTAGTCTTGTTCTTACATTGTCACCAAGCGGTAAGTTGATCGCTGTAGTAATTCTTTCTGATCCATAGTTACCCATTTCAACATTAATGTATCCACCAACTTCAGCTTCAGGTCTTGCAGTTACTAAGTTAATGAGTCCACCAACAACGTTTCTTCCATAAAGAGTTCCTTGAGGACCTGCAAGAATATTTACTTGCTCGACATCAAAAAAACCAATTTCACCAAAAGCACTTCCTGCTAATGTATGACCATTAATAGCTGTTTGCACGGAAGAAGCAGTACCTGCTCCAACCGCAGCACTAGAAGCTCCTCTAATAGTATATAAAGAACCTGAACCAAGAACATTTTGGTATGAGAATCCTGGAACTAATTCAGCTAAATCCTGAACTTCAGTTACTCCAGCACTATCAAGAGCATCTGCTGAAAGAGCTTGAACTGAAAGCGCAACATCCTGAATAGACTCAGATTTTCTTGTCGCAGTTGTCAGAATCTCTTCAACTTCTTGAGCAAAAAGATTTGTTGGTATTAATAAAAATATTGATGCAGTAGCACCCATTAGATATCTTAATGATATGTTCATACTTGGTTTCCCTTTTGTGTATATAAAAATTATCGCTATATTCTCATAAAAAGAGCTCTTAGTCATAATAAAATAGATTTAAATTTTAGGTATAAAAGATAGGTTTAAAAACTACACTAATGGGTCATATCCGTTTTTGCTCCAAGGGTGGCACCTTGAAACTCTTTTAATACTTAACCAAGTACCTTTTATCGGTCCATATTTATCTATAGCCTGAATTGAATACTCTGAACATGTAGGAGTAAATCTGCAACTAGGGCCCATTAATGGAGATATCAAGTATTGATAGCTCTTAACAAGCTTTATAAAAAAAGCTTTAAGCACTATTAGTTTTATGAACTATGGGGTGATTTTGACTCATGAGAAATTTCATCAATTATATGATCAAGATCATAGGAGATATTTTTATCACTTCCAAGACGTCTTACTGAAAGACTTCTTTCCTCAGCCTCTTTTTTTCCTATGACCATAATAACTGGAACCTTTGCTGCACTATGCTCTCTAACTTTATAACTAATTTTTTCATTTCTTTTATCAGTTTCTACTCTTACACCTTTTAATTTTAAGAGTTGAGCAACCTCATCTACATAGGAATCAACATCTGAGATGATTGAAGCTATAACAACTTGGCGTGGCGCAAGCCATAAAGGTAACCTACCTGAATAGTTTTCAATTAAAACACCAATAAAGCGCTCAAAAGATCCCAGAATTGCTCTATGTATCATTACAGGTTGATGTTTTGAGCCATCCTCACCTATATATTCAGCATCTAATCTATCTGGTAGATTGAAATCTGCTTGAAAAGTACCACATTGCCATTCGCGACCTATAGCATCAGTTAAAACAAAGTCGAGCTTTGGTCCGTAAAAAGCACCATCCCCTTCTTCTAGGGTATAAGGAAGACTGAGTTTCTTAATTGCATTCTCTAATGCTGCTTCAGCTTTATCCCAAACCGCATCAGAACCAACTCTCACTTCGGGTCTTGTAGATAACTTAATAGAGAAGTCTGCAAAACCTAAGTCTTGATAAATGCTTGATAGAAGTTTTATGAATATGGCTGTCTCTGATTCAATTTGAGATTCAGTGCAAAATATGTGGCCATCATCTTGAGTAAATCCTCTAACTCTCATAAGACCGTGCATAGTTCCTGATGCTTCATATCTATGGCATGAACCAAATTCGGCTAATCTTAAAGGTAGATCTCTATATGATTTAAGTCCTTGGTTATATACCTGAACATGGCATGGGCAATTCATTGGCTTGAGAGCATTTACTCTTTTTTCATTGGCATGCTCTTCATCTATTTCAGTGATAAACATATTCTCTCTATACTTATCCCAATGACCTGATGCCTCCCAAAGTTTTCTATCAACGACTTGAGGTGTTTTAATTTCTTGATAGTTAGAGTTATTCAATCGATAACGCATATAGTCTTCTAAAGCTCTATATATAGTCCAACCATTTGGATGCCAGAAAACCATGCCAGGTGCTTCCTCTTGAAAATGGAATAAGTCCATTTCTTTCGCAAGTTTTCTATGATCGCGTTTTTCAGCTTCTTCTAGCCTAAGAAGATAAGCATTTAATTCCTTATCTGATTTCCATGCAGTTCCATAGACTCTAGTCAACATCTCATTATCTGAATTACCACGCCAATAAGCTCCAGCTACCTTAGTAAGTTTGAAGGCGCCTATATGCTTTAAATTAGGTAAATGTGGCCCTCTGCACAAATCAATGAAGTCTGATTCGCCTTGCTGATATATTTGAAAATTATCTTCTTGGTCTGAGTCATTAATAATGTCTACTTTATAACCTTCTTGTTTTGCCTTAAAAGTCTTTATAGCTTCTTTCTTTGTATTTAAAGATTTACTAATCGAATCACCTGAAGCAATAATATTACGCATTTCGTTCTCAATTTTAGGCAAGTCATCAGATGAGATAGCTTTTTCAGTTAAGAAATCATAATAAAAACCATCATCAATGGTTGGTCCGATAGCTAGCTTTGAATTTGGATATAGGTTTTTAATTGCTCTTGCTAAAACTTGAGCAGATAGTGTATGACGCATTATTTCCAATCCTTCATCAGAATCTATAGTTACAATAGATACTTTTGAGTCATCAATAATTGGGTCACATAAATCTCTTTGAGATCCATTAACTACTACTGCGATCGCTGCTTTTGCTAAACCTGGTCCAATATCATTAGCTAAATCTAGTCCAGTTGAGCCCTTTTCAAGCTCGCGAATACTTCCATCTGGCAGTGTAATGTTCATATCGATAATATTATATAGGTAAATACACAACTGTATTAGTTGAAAGTATCATTATAAAAACTAATGTTGTAACCATAGGCCCGAGATAAACTCTGCCCGTCATATAGAAAAAATATCTATTAAAGTAAGGAAGGATGAACATCATAGGAACAATTGCAAATAGTAAATTTACACTTAGCCAGTTAGTTGTCCAGAAAACAGTTCCTGTTCTTGCAAAAGTTATGTACTGAATAAAAATAATTAAAAATAGACCTAATGAGTTTGCAATTCCTGCAATTAGCATAGATTTCCATTCTTGTTGCCCTTCTATTCTCATTGCACCATTGACTCTTAGTGAATTAGAAAAAAAGAAAATAAAGAATAACGGAGCATACATTGCTAATACTAATAACATTTCAGGTTGAAATATTCTTACACCCATAAACCAGAATCTATAATCAACATGAAAAATAGAATAAATAAAAAATAAAAATATGTAGTAAATACTAAAAACTAAAATAGATAAGGCTAATGTTTTTATTATGTAGTTCATATTTACATTCAGGCCCCATGATGCAGATGAAACCCCATGTTTTTTTCCAAAGAGTTGGTATGAAAGCGTAAATAAGAGCAATCCTACAAGCCCATTAAATGAAGCCCATAACATAACAGAATTATTCATTCGTTGAGGGTAGAACCATGTCATTTCTCGACTTGCAGCTGCTTGAAAAATATTTTTAGCAGCATCGACCATCGGTATATAAGACAAGCAAGCTATAGACGCTCCTAAGAAAAATATTAACCAGAAGACTACTTTTGAATTTCTGGTTTGTTTTGGAAGTGCATCTGGTATCTCTTTTACTAGTGACTTAAATATTTTTAATGATAATAAAAATCGTGATAGCGGAATCAACATAACCATCGCTGTAATCATTGATATTAAAGTCATTAACTCTTTCCATTGCCAAATCTGATTTGATGAGGACATGGATGAATTCAGATTAAAAACTTTTTCAAAGTACTCTATTTGATTAGCAGTAGCTATATTGTTGTAGGGTTGAAAAGGATGGATCAACTCCTCATTATGTATAACTCTCAAATTACTGTCTGCTAAAGAACCATAATACTTTCCTAACTCAACCTCTTTAAGATCTTGCTTTCCTTTATTGATTCCCCAATTAATAACTCTTAATGACTCAGGTGCAATTTTCATATTTGATGCATCCCAACCTGATAATTCATTTCTAAAAGCTCCTTCATCATACAAAGCGTAGCTAACGCCTACATTGGAACGAATATCCTTAAGAACCTTATCTTGCAGAGTTAAAACATACCCAGATACAAAAACAGAATGAAGTTTACTTAGCTCATTATTGTTTATAGCCTCTTTGCCAAAATAATTTGCTCCCCTAATAGCAGCATTGCCACCCATAGAGTGACCAGTAGATGCAATTTTACTAGTATCTATATAATTTAAAAAATTTCCAGAATGCGCTTGTTCAACTAAGTGAAACATTCCATAACCCTCGGTGGTTGCTGATCGTTTGCTTCTTGAGGAACTAGAAAGACCCTGTGCATAGGGATCAATAAGAGCTATAACCATACCTCTTCGAGATAATTCTATTGCAATATTTGATAAAGCTTCTTTTGATCTTTGGAATCCAGGTACCACCACTACAAAAGGAAGTTTATTTTCTTCAGTTGCAAGATTGGGTTTGTATAAATCAAAAACTAAATGTTGCCCTTTTTGGGTAGACAATTTTACTGAATTAACTTCTACGCGACCAAAGTCTGATTGAATTAATGAGGCAATTAAGCTGCACGTCAATATGATGAAGAAGCAGGTAAAAAGAAATCTTGTATTTGAATATTGTTTCATTTTATTTGTAGTTTATTTTACTTGAATTCATGAATACGCACTGCTAGTCTTAGTTAATTATATTATTTAGGAGACATTATGGAAGTTTATATTATCTTAGCTTTGGTTCTAGCACTACTACAAATTTGGATTATCCCAATGGTATTAAATTCAAGTAATCTTGAATGGATGCTCTCTAATAGAGAAGAAGTTTTAGATGACTCACCAGTCCTTATTAGATCAAGAAAAGCTTATGCAAACCTTCAAGAGACTTTGCCTATATTTTTAGCTTTAGCTCTTTTGTCGATGATTAAAGGAATTGATGTTACAGACATGGCATGTTGGTGGTTGGTCTTTAGAGGGGTTCATGGTATTTCATATATGGCAGGAGCAACCTACATGAGAACGCTTTCTTGGTTTGGAGCTTTAGGAGCACTTATAGGTATGGCAGTCCAAATTATTCAATTCTCATAAGAGATATCTACTTAAAAGGCACCTCTAGGGTGCCTTTTTTATATCTAATGGGTTTATTTATTGGCATGTAAATTGCATCTTTATGTATGTAAGGGTAATAAAGCTTGCAAAATATATAATAGACATTAGTATTTTGTGTATACATCATTTTTTGGAGAAACAAATGAATAAATTAAACACTAGCCTAGCGCTGCTATTTGTAACTATTTCTGGAGTAAGTTTTGCTCAAGAGGTTGAAGAAATAATAGTGACAGCCAATAAGAGCGAACAAACAGTTCAAGAAATACCTATGAATATTTCAGTGATCACAGCTGGAGATATTGAAGATCGCGGTATTTCAAATCCTGAGGATTACTTGAGGACCCTTGCTGGCGTTTCAACGCCTGGAGGAGATTCATTTTTTATTATTAGAGGCTTAAATACCTCGGCTGCTCAAAGAAGCTCTGGAACAACCAATGTTTATACTGATGAAATCAACATGGCCATGGTAAATATTTTTGATGTTGAGAGAATTGAATTACTCAGAGGACCTCAAGGAACTCTTTATGGTTCTAATGCTATTGGTGGAACTTTAAGATACATAACTAAAAAACCAGATCCTTCTGGTTTTGATGCTTCGGTTGAGTTTATAGCTGGTAGTAAAAAGTTTGCCTCCAAGGCTGTAAAAAATCTTAACGCAATGGTTAATATTCCATTAGCGGATAATTTAGCTATGAGAGTTATTTCTACTTCATCTTTTGATCCCGGTATATATCAAAATGTTATGACTGGTAATAAGTCAGTTGGTGATGAAAAAGATGAGCAAAAAACTGCGACTTTGGGTTATATGGATGGCCCTCTTAGTGTCATGGTTAGGTACAGTGAAAAATCAAGAAAAGATAATGGTGTTCAGGAGACAGGAAACTCTTCCAAACCTGGCTCAGCAGATGTTTATGACCCAAATTGCACTTCAGATCTTTCTTATTGGTATAACTGGGATGGCTTGCCTAATTGCTCAAGAGTAGCTTCGATAGCAGCAGAGATTGGAGTTGATACATCTGGCTATAATCCTCTTTTATGGTTTGCAGATGCAGCGGATGAGATCGGAATGACTGATATGAGTATGCTTGCAACAACAATAACTTATGACTTTGATATGTTTACAGCCACATTAGTTAAATCAAGTTCTGAAACGAATGTATTTGAAAAAACTGAATGGGGAAGAATTGATATGGATGACCTCTACAGCGCTCCATTATATAACGTTTCAACTGATGAGAGAGATACCACTGAATTAAGGATTTCTTCGAATCCTGGAACTATTGAATGGGTTGTGGGTTATTACAAGGATGAAAAAAGAGGCCTACCTGGTAATAGACAGGATCAATTTGGTATAAGCGATGCAGCATATGATTACATAGCAAATGTAATTATGGGTTACACAGGCTCAGCACCAACAGAATACCTTCCTTGGCAGAATTATAATCCTGGATATCCTGGATGGGATAATTCAAGGTTATATTATGGTTTTTATAGTTATGGTGATTATGCAGATGAGGAAGCCTTCTTTGGCCAACTTAGTTACAACATGGATAAATTTGAATTTACTGCTGGAATAAGAGATTACGAGTTATCTGATGGATTTAAAGGTGAAAACTATGGTGTTTTCTATGAAGGTGAGTACGCTTGTGATGATGTAGATCAAACAGGGCCTGACGGTATTTCATGTGGTGAAGAGTCAGGATCTGAATCAGACTCAAGACCTAAATTTACAGCTAGCTATATGCCAAATGATGATCTTACTTTTTTTGCAGTAAGCTCAGCTGGCTATAGAACCGGTGGTAATAATGCCGCACTTCCTTATTTTTGTGCAGAAGACCCAGAGGCAGCTTCATCATTTAAGAGAAGATATACTTCTGACAAAGCTGAAAATACTGAATTTGGTGTTAAGGCTAGAGGTAATGGTTTCTCTATAAATGCTACATATTTCCATATTGATTGGACTGATATTCAGATTATTGTGTCTCCAGCATGTGGATGGAGTTACTACTTTAATGGAGCTGAAGCGACCTCTCAAGGTATAGAGTTAGATGTATCTTATGCCTTGGCTGATAATTTATATCTAGACTTCACTGGAAGCTCAATGACAGCTGAAACAAATACTGACATTGTTAGTTTGGGTGCTAGCAAGGGAGACAGATTACCTAATACAGTAGAGAAGCAATACAACATAGGTCTTACTTATGAATACTCATCACCATTAATGGGGTTAGCTTCATTTATAAGAGCTGATTATCTTTACTACGGTGATAGTTTTGCTACTTTTGAACAAAGCGAAAGTATGTTTTCTCCTGATTACACTAAACTTAATATTAACTGGGGTATGGAGATAGATGAGAATAATAGTATTCAATTGTCTGTTGATAATGCTACTGATGAGAGAACGGAAGCCTTTAAGTATTCAGTAAGCTCACCTAGCTGGAGACCTAGAGATTATATGCAGTGGATACCGCCTAGAAGTGTTACTTTTAGTTACAGATATAACTATTAAGAGCGCAGGTAGATTAAAAATGCTGGTTAATACCAGCATTTTTTTTGTCTGCTAAATACTCTTCCAAATAGTTCCAGAAGATGTATCTTCTATTTCTATTCCCATAGAGCTCAGCTGGTCTCTGATTGAATCAGCTAATTTGAAATCTTTATCAGCTCGGGCTTTATTTCTAGATTCAATTAATTTATCAATAGCTTCTGGTTCGATAGTATTTTTAGTTATGCCGATTTTTAGCCAGCTACTTGGGTCTTCTTGAAGTATCCCCAATATATTTCCGGAGGATAAAAGACTGATCTTGATATTCTTCTTTTCATCATCTGTTTTATTAGAAATATCACCAAGCAAGGTATTTAATTCCATCAAAACTTTTGGTGTATTAAGGTCATCACAAAGGGCTTCAATAATATTATTAGGAGGATTGATTAAATCAGCTTCACTTAGTGCAATATTCTCTAAATCTCGTAGGATTCTATACATCTTATCTAGTAATTTTTTTGCTTGATGTAAGATTCCATCATTCCAATCAAGACCTTGTCTGTAATGAGATGATAGTAATGCTAAGCGAAGAACTTCGCCTGAGTAACCTTTAATAAGGTCATCAACTAATAAAATATTATTTAAAGACTTAGACATTTTTTCACTATTAACTGTCACAAAGCCGTTATGCATCCAGTAATTAGAATAAGAGTTAGGATTCTCTATATCAGCACTAGAGCAGCAGCTTTGTGCAATTTCATTTTCATGATGAGGAAAAGTAAGGTCTCTTCCGCCACCATGGATATCAAAAGGTAATCCTAAAGTTTTTTGAGACATTGCTGAACATTCTGTATGCCAACCAGGTCTTCCAAAACCCCAAGGTGAATCCCAACCAGGTTGATCTTTTGAGCTAGGCTTCCAAAGTACAAAATCTGCAGGATCTTTTTTAAATGGAGCAATTTCAACTCTACTTCCGGCTATTTGCTCATCCCTGTTTCTATTTGATAAGAGTCCATAATTTGGATATGAAAGAACATCGAAAAGAACATGCCCTTCTCTCTCATATGCATGATCTTTATTTATTAAGTCTGAGATTAATTCAATCATTTCTGGAATATATTCAGTTGCTTTGGGCTGAATATCTGGAATTAAGACTCCAAGTTTTGCCATATCGGTATTATAAATATCCGCATACTTCTCAGTAATATCTTTAAAAGGAACATTCAGTGTATTTGCAGCATCAATAATTTTATCGTCTATATCAGTAATATTTGATACATAGGTTACCTTTGGATATAAATATCTAAGCAGCCTCACAAGATTATCAAAGACTACTGCCATTCTGGCATTACCTATATGAGCAAAATTATAAACAGTTGGCCCACATGCATAAATTTTTATGTGTTCAGGGTTTAAAGGATTGAACTCCTCTTTTTTACCAGAAAGAGTATTATGTATTTTTAAAGACTGCACTATTTGCACCATGTTCAAAGACTTCTACAGAGAGTAATTTAACTCTTCCATTGGTTTGTTCATTTATATATTGGTTTGAAAAGTTATAGGTCATTTCAGCAAATTTTTCACACCCTACTGCATCTAGCTCAATGATATTTGCAACTCCTTTATTACCAAGTTCTTTTAACAGCTCTAACTCAGGATCATCTTTGGATATAAGAAAGGTATGATCAAAGTGATCTTCAATCCAGTTCTTAATATTTATAAAGCCACCAAAATCATAAACCCAAGACTTATCATCAAGGTCTGCTGCTTCCAAGGTCAACTTAAAGCCTAAACTATATCCATGAATTTGATTGCATGCAGAATCTGCTTTCCATTGTCTAAAGGCACAAGAAAAGCCTCTATCAGTTCCAAACGTTTTTATTACTTGATATGTTTTCATTTTAAAGTTTCTATAGCTTCTAGATTTATTATATCAAGTTCTCTTAGTTGATTGAGTAATGGAAGAAGAGGCATCCCTCTAACTGTATATGAAGAGCCTTCTACTGATTTAAATAAATTACAACCAAGAGATTCAAATTTGTATGCGCCAGCAGCTCCAATTGGATCTTCTGCTTGAACATAATTGATTATCTCTTGATCTGAAAGTTCATGCATTGTCATAATTGCATATTCTGAATACTTCCATATAGGTATATTATTTTGATATATACAAATACCACTGTATTGAAAATGTGAAGTACCAGAAAGTTTCTTTAAATTATTAATTGCATTTTCCTGGGTTCCTGGCTTATCAAATATAGTATCCTCATGAATACACATCTGATCTCCACCAATAACAAATGCTTCGGGAAACTGAGAGCTGACTACAGATGCTTTTGCTGCAGCTAATGCAATAACTTGTTCATTAAAGGGCAATGCGCATATTTTTTCTTTTAAGATTGCTTCATCAACATCAGAAGTAACTACTTTAAAGTTAATGCCTGCATCTTTAAGCATAACTTGCCTGCTGGCTGAGCCAGAAGCAAGAATGAGAGGCTTTTTAGTTTGAATAAATAAAGAGGCAGACCTGCTGGTCATTAACTTGAAGCATTACCAGAAGCTATTAAGTTCATAAACTCAGCTCTTGTTTTAGGATCTGCTTTAAAGAGCCCTAACATTCTACTGGTTACTGTGCTTGCTTCTGTTTTATGAATACCTCTTGTTGACATACATTCGTGTGCAGCATCAATTACCACCGCAACTCCTCTTGGCTGAAGAACTCTTTCAATGGTATCTGCAATTTGAGCAGTCATTGTTTCTTGTGTTTGAAGACGTTTTCCAAATATATCAACAACTCTGGCTAATTTACTTATACCAACAACTCTTTTATTTGGTATATAACCCACATGAGCTATTCCTATAATTGGAACCATGTGATGCTCACAATGAGACTCAACTCGAATATTTCTTACGATAACCATTTCATCATAACCCTCAACCTCTTCAAAAGTTTTAGCTAATACGGCTTCTGGATCAATATTGTAGCCTTCAAAAAACTCATTATAAGATCTTACAACCCTATCTGGAGTTTCGAGTAATCCTTCGCGAGTTGGGTCATCTCCTGCCCATGAAATTAAAGTTTTAACTGCTTCCATTGCTTCTTCTTTAGTAGGCCTGATCATATCTGACATATTTTTTTCCTAAATGTGTAATCGGTTTGATGCCATTTTATCTGATATGAAATTAAATAAAAGTCTAAATTACATACCTTTACTAATAATTTATATTAAATAAGGTTTTTAATAGGTTTTTCATTAATAATATTTAATAGATTTTCACAAAATAATGCATTCATCCTAATAATTGCATGTAATGAATGAGCTGAATCATGAGGTGAAATATAACAATTATTAGCATTCCATAAACCTGATTGACTGGGTAATGGCTCTATTTTGGTTGTGTCAAGAGCGGCGCAGGCTATTTGGCCTGAATTTAGCGCTTTTATTAGATCGTCCTCATTTACTGCATTTCCTCTGCCTACATTAATAAACATAGCTGTATCTTTCATTAAAGATAAAGTTTCTTTATTTATAATATTGTCATTTTCTTGAGAAGATGGAAGACAGGCAATAACAAAGTCTGCATGCGGTAAAAGCTCTAATGTTTTATCTGGGTGCTGAACTGAGTCGGCAAAAGCACATTCAAAACTAGAGCGCTTAGTTGCAGTTACATTCATGCCAAAGCTTTTAGCTAATCTTCCAACTTCTTGACCTATGCCACCATAACCAAGAATTAATATGCTTTTGAAGGTAAGTTCACCATCTCCACCCCAAGCCTCCCAATTAGTGTTTTTTTGTAATTCAATATGTTTATCAATTCTTTTAGTCCATCTAAGCATTTGAGCAAAAACATAATTAGCAATAGGTATTGCATGAATACCACTAGCATTTGCTACTCTTGCATTTGTTTTAAGAATATTCTGAATAAGTGGGCTGTCGGTACCAGCATAACCAGTTTGAATAAAATCCATTTGTTCACAAAGTTCAATAAGTGGTTTTGCTATAGCTGGATTTAAATCAGCCGCAAACATAAATTCATAAGTGAGAAAAAAAATATCACATTTTTCTATACCTTTCCATGAAGGGTTTGCAGGGTCATTGGGGTCAATTGCTATTAATTCTATAGAAGGATCAACTTGTTTTATTTGATCACCAAAGAATTGCTCTGTGTTGTTAGATACTAAAACTTTCATAATTAATCTGTATCGATGTTCATGCTAATTTGTTGCTCAACCTTAAATCCAGCCTCTATATTAATAGGCTCAATTGCGTTAAGAGATTTTTTAGCCAAAACTAAAGAATGTCTTTCTTTGCCCGCTATTGTTTCTGCTAATATAAAAGCAGCTTCATGAAGTTCCTGTATAGAGTTATGCAAAGAGGTAATAGCACCATATTTATTTGCCTCTTCAGCAGAAATTGGTTCACCAGTTAAAATCATCTGTCTGACAACATTTAAAGGAAATAATCTTGTCATATGGGCTGCACCTACGATGACTCTAAAGTTAATACCAGGAAAACCGAAATAGGCATCCTTCGATGCTAATATAAAATCACCGGATGCAGGAATAAAAACTCCAGCACCTAACGCATAACCATGACAGGCTGTAATTACTGGAATATTGCACATATGAATACTTCTTGCTGCTTTCCAGAGATGATCCATTAAAGTGGGGACTAATTCGATACTGTCTCTAGTTTCAGCTTTATCAGCGCCACCACAAAAACCCTTACCAGAAGCCGTTATGACTATAACGTTTACTGATTTATCTTCAGAAAAATCATTTATAATATTACAAAGATTGAGCCATTGAGTTGAATCAATTGCATTAACTGGGGGACAATCGATATTAATTTTGGCAATTCGTCCTTCTTTAGTATGATGAATTGGCATAAAGCTCCTTAATTTTTAATAAAGTATTTTAATTGTAACAATGTCAAAGATAAAAGCATTAATAAATCCCGTAACTCCCTTTCAGCAGAATGCTCCAATAATTTACTGCACTGAAACAAGAAAGTGTGCATTTGTAGATCCAGGTGGAGATCTAGAAATCTTGCTTGAAGCTGCAAAGCAAAATAACTTAATACCTGAAAAAATTCTTTTAACACACGCTCATATCGATCATGCCGGAGGTGCTCATGAGCTTTCAAGAATTCTTAATCTCAAAATTGAAGGTCCGCATAAAGATGATCAATTTCTAATAGATACTATTGAAGAGCAGGGGCAGATGATGGGAATACCAGCTAAGAAATTTATTCCTGATATTTGGTTTGAAGATGGTGATCAAGTAAGTGTTGGTAACTTAACATTAGATATTTATTTTTGCCCAGGACATACACCTGGTCATATAGTCTTTGTTCATAAAGATTCAAAATTTGCAGTTGTAGGAGATGTTTTGTTCAGAGGATCTATTGGAAGGACAGACTTACCTGGCGGCAATCATCAAGACCTGCTTGATTCTATTACTTCTAAGTTATGGCCACTTGGCAATGATATTAAATTTGTTTGTGGCCATGGGCCTGGATCAACTTTTGGACAAGAAAGACTTAATAATGCTTATGTATCAGATAGAGCTTTAAGCTAGAAAGTTAGCCTAAAACCAATTTCAAAAGAGCTATCAAGCACATCGCTTGAGATGACTTTAATATTTACAGCTGAATGCTTGCTAATATTAAATACTGCCTCTGCTCCAAATTTTCTATCCGTTTCACCATTTAAAATAAATGAGACTTCTTGTGTGCAGACATCGCCTTCTGCGCATTTAAAGTACGCAATTTCAGTTTCTTTTGAGAAGTCAGCAAAAATTTTACCTTCCCATGCATTGCTATTACCAAATCTAATTCCTGCGATAACATTTGCTTGAGTATCATCTTCAGAAAATTTGTTAATGTCATTCTCTAAACTTGTAGATTTAACACCAACCTCTGCGTAGATATCTAAAAAATTTTCGATGCTAAAAGATACACCTTTTGCAGAAACTGAATTTAAAATATCGCCTATACCAACATGAGCACCAACTCTTACAGAATTAACTACTTTGTCATAAGTTTCAGAGTCTAGATCTACACCATCAGCCCTTCTTTCTAAAACCGCATACAATGGACCAGGCAGGGCTAAAGAAGCATTAAAAGCAATACCCTCATCTTCAGCACTAATAAGACTAAATCCAAAAGATGTGTATTGGTAATCATTTGTATCTCTTCCAAACCTTCCTTCTTCAGCAGCTGCTGCAGAAAATGATAATGTGGCAATAAGAACTAGGTAAATGTTTTTCATATGTAGATTATATCTTGATTAGTAGATTAAAAGAATCTGTTCTAAAAACCATTATTGGTTAATTCTGCTTGTAAAGCAGCTTTTCTTAATTCAATAAACCTTTTGATTGAAACGTCATTATAGTCACACAATGAAGTTCCAGCGCTTGCATCTATAGCTGCAGGATTGTAAATAAGCTCGCACCCATCAGGTAATCCCGCTTCCGTTTCATTGATGGCTCTTTCAACCAAAGCATTCCTTGCAGATAAGATGCTTCTAAGATTTTCCCAATCCATATGATTATTTAAAATTGACTTTATCTCTTTATAAAGTAAATCTTTATTCACTTGTTCAGCAAAAACAATATTCCATAAAATAGGATTAACATTGCCGAGCTCTCTGCTAGCCCAGTCAACTTTTCCATTTTCAGGAAAAGCATATGTTCCTGCAATATCCCTAAAAGCTGCAGACCAACCTTCATTTCCCCATGTAATAGGATGATTATTTCTAAAGACAAAATCAAAGTCATTGACCATATAAATCCATTTTTCAGTAAGCGGATTGAAATAAAGATAATAATTGTTAGCGACTCTTACATAGTGGTCAACCGCTCCAATAGCTACTTCTGCAGCTTGAGCTTTTATAAATCCTTCAACATCAAATTGCTCTGCAAGCATAGATGCGCTTGGATAAGTTTGAACAAAATTAATGAAGTCTTGAAGTAGTATTCTTCCATCAACGATGCTTTTTTTCTTTGATTTTAGGTCATAGTTTGGTTTATAGGGTCTAAACTGAGAGTCCTCACCATCATCATTAATATCAGAATTTACAAAAGCAGGATTAAGATAATTATCACTTCCAAGCCACTCTTCTCTAGAATCTGGATCAGATTTTTCAACTCCAATCTGACAAAAGTTACTGTCTCTATAAGAAATCGTATCCTCATAAAATACACAGTTAGGGTTAACCTCAGTAGATCCGGCTAAATCTCCTCCACCTATTTTAAATAAAAAACCATTTTTACCAAAAAATCTCTTTAAAAAAGGTTTATCTACCTGCTCTACCATTTGATAGATACCCATATTAAAAGTTTGTGGTAAAGAGTTCCCATAGAAATTTCCTTCGCCAGTTATATAAAGTTCTACATTTGCATGAGCTACTCTAGATGCAGGGACTCCGATAGAATTTAAAATATCATGTGCCAACAGTTCTCGCTGATAAGAAGGGTCATCTCTATTATATCTAAAAGATATTTTTTCAAGATCCATAAATTCTCTTCCATCATTCTCTGGAACTTCCTCAAGATCTTTACCAATTCTTTCATAACAAGGGCGGCCTGGAACTGCTCCAGGAACTCCTGTTGCGTCTATACAAGAGTAAACTCCCTCATTCTCATCAAACTCTTCATCAAATTTAATTCCAAAACTAAAACGTTTGGGTTTTGCAGTTAAGTTTCCGTCATCGTTGTAGTAAAAATATTCTGGCCATTGCCTACTCGTATTGCCCTTCATCTTAAAACCAACTTTGTCATGTCTTTCAAGCGTATTACCCTCAGCATCAAGATATTCAAAATCAACTTGTCTATATATTTCACTATGGCTCCATGTGTTCCATGTTGAAATATTTCCATTAGCATCGCCATTTGTATATCTAGCTCTTTCTGTATCTAAAACAAATCTATTCCATTCATCGATAGTCATAGTTAGTCGGATTTTATGCATTTTATCTAGGGCAAATAATGCAGCTGATGCATCAGGCTGACAAGTTGCAACTACAGTTTGATCTTCTGATCCAACAACACCCTCTTCAATCTCTAAAGTGCATTCTTGTCTTCCAGGATCTCTATCTACTTTCAGTTCATATGAAGATCCAGTTTCAATTCCAGCTTGAAAAGAAAAAACGCCGTTTTCATCTATCGTGAGAAGTTCGTCATCATCTATACATTCAGCATCACCATTAGTAATAAAACAGCTACTGAGCTCGAAATCCATATTTCTATATGCATCGATCGTGTCCACTCCAATACTTATAAAAAAAACAGGCTCTGTAACAGTAAGATTAAAGGGCCCAATTGAGGCATTAAATTCTCCATCTGAGACAGCAATCGTTATAGCTGCTATAGAACCAAGATCCTCAGCTAAAGGTATCCCAGTTAACAAGCCTGAGGAAGAATTAAAACTTGCCCATGCAGGCATGCCTGTAATACTAAAAGTTAATACATCATTATCTGGGTCATTGGCAGTAGGTAAAAAATTTAAAGATTCGCCAACTCTAATTTCAGATATGCTTCCAGAAATAGTAGGTGTAGAATTTTGAATAACTGGTGCTGCTGTGCTTCCGCCTCCTCCACCTCCACAAGAAATAATGAAGACTAAAACTAAGAGAATTTGAAAGAAATTATTTTGCATTAAGCTGGTCTTTTGCAGTATGCCTCAAAGTTATTTGCATAATGTGAAGCCATTTCTGCTAAGTATTTTGCAGCAGCGGCTGTTTGATCTGCTTTCAAAGGATGACCAGCTTCTCTGTGTTTTCTGCTCTTTTCTAGCTCTACGCCTGAAGAGTAAAGTAATTTACCCGAAGACTCGCTGATTTTTCGGCAGTCTTCTTTTTTCCAATAACCAAAGACTCCAACTTTTGATTCCTGCTCTAAAGCCTTCTCAGAATGTGAGTCTGCTGAGATTGATGGTAAAAAAGTAAAAGTAAGTGCCAAAAGAAATATATTTTTATACATAAGTAATATGTTAATTGGTTCTAATGAAGTTTAGAAAAAAACTCCTTCTTTTGCAAGAAGATATTTTTTAGTTTGAATGCCTCCAACCCCACTATATCCGCCAATGGTTCCATTAGAATTTATTACTCTGTGGCAAGGTGTAGCGATTGGGTTTGGATTTTTACCACAAGCATTAGCTACAGCTCTAGCTGCATTAGGTTTGCCTATTTTTATAGCAATTTTTTTGTAAGTAAGAGTCTTACCTTTGGGTATTTTATCTATTTCAGCCCATACAAGGATTTGAAAAGTTGATGCCAATTAACTTTTCTCTAGTGCTACCAGGCCATGCTCAATAACAAAGAAGATAACGGATTCTAGAGATTGATTATGATTATCTGATAGATCTTTCATCCTTTGTAGTTGTTCGTCAGTTATATCGATTGATTTGATTTCTGGATTAATAAATTTATTCACCATTATTACTTAAGCCATTCACCAATCTGAGTTTCAGCAGTGGCTGCATCTGTCATTAATCGAGCGTATTTGGGAACATCCATACTTATCATATGCTCAGCAATTACTGATACTTCTATATCAAAATTAGCTAAGGATTCTGCCAGCTCTGTCTTAGCTTCAATGTTTTCATTTTCAGAGACTAGTTTTTCAGAATAGTTATTAGTATTAAAAACTATTTGAGCTATAGCTAATAAGCCAGGCTGTTTCTCTTCAGCTGCATCATATTCGTCTATAGAATTTAGAATCCAGTAATGGGGTTTAGCAACTTTCTTTTTTGCATCCTCAAGATCTGGATAAAGCATTGCATGTGATTTATCTTTGTACCAAGTATCCTCATGCTGAATAATACATAACTCTTTTATAATAGAGATATATTCTTCAGTTGTTTCATCATTAGCTTTAAATGGAAGTCTCATAATTTTTTCTTAAATGTTTGTATTTTATTTATCTTAACAAAGATCAAAATAAAATTAATGGGTTATTTGAAATTTTCTGTATGAAAGTCCTGAATATCAGGATCTACCATGGCATCACTTATCCTTAATTCTCGATAAAGATTTAATGTATTCATCGTCTTACATCTACTTAAAGCTACATAAGCTTGCCCTGTAGCAAATGCGCCAGTGCCTAAATCAACTGAACAGCTCTCAAGAGTTAATCCTTGAGCTTTATGAATGGTTACTGCCCATCCAAGTTTTAAAGGAAACTGTTTAAATGATGAGACTACTTCTTCAAACATTTCGTCATCATCGTCATCATAGATATATCTAACCTTATTCCATTCCTCTCTTTCAACTTTATGGATATCTTTACCAACTTTAACTTTTATATATTTTTTAGTTTTTTCTGAACATTGAGTAACTACACCAACTGTTCCATTTACCCATCTGCCTGCACTATCATTTTTAATGAACATGACTTTTGCATCAACTTTTATTTTTAATTCTCTTGGAGCAGGAAGATCATTTTCATTTAAATCTCCAAATTCTTTTGATTTTGTTGACACTTGAGTGCCCTCTATTCTATTTAACATCTCCTCATTGATATGTTCAGCTCTATTTTTTCTTGAAGTTATAATCATAGATGATTCGGTTTCAGATTCTGGACTAAAGCAAGATCTATTAAAGCTATTAATAGTATTTTCAAGATCTTCACCTAGCCGAATATTATTAAGCAAATCATAAAAATCACTGTCATCTTCTTGTCTAAATGATTTTGTTAATTCAAAAAATTTGGGTTGAGTAAATTCTTTAAAGCTATGACCACTAAAAAAATAGATTGAATCATATTTATCAAAAATAATTTTTTCTTCGTACTCTTTTACTACTGGTGGTAATTGAAATAAGTCTCCACAGGCAAGAACGCTTACACCGCCAAAAGGCTGATCATTACCTCTGTGTATTTGTAAAGTTTGTGAAATAGCATCAAGCATCGGCGCTCTAACCATTGACACTTCATCAATAATAAGCACTTCAAGTTTTTTTAAGAGTTTATTAAACCTAGGATCTTTAGATTTAGTAATTTCAGGAAAGGTATCAAAGCCAATTCTAAAAGCAGAATTAATGGTTGTTCCACCTATATTAAGTGCTGCTATACCAGTTGGAGCAACAACTATCATTTTTTTATCTAATTCAGACTTTACAACCTCTAGTAGAGTTGTTTTACCAGTTCCCGCTGCACCGGTTAAGTATATAAATTCTTGCTCATCGCCGTTGAGTAGTTCAATAACCTGATCTTTTATATCATCAAAACTGTCGAATGTTTGATTATGATTATCCAAGTAAAGATTCCTTTTAGATTAAAAAATATTAAGGATAGTATAGAGATATATAAATGTATTCCTAGACTAGAATACAAGAATCAACCCATCAATTTACTTGATGGATTGATTAAAGATAGAATTATTTTACGAAGCGTCTGACATTAAGCTTCTGAATTCATAGCTATCATATAGATCAGGTGCTCTGCATGAAGCGACTTCATTAAAACTTGCTTGCATGTCTGCACCCTTTTCAGCAAAGTTTGTATTTCCTGCCTCCCAACCCTCAAAACTCTGATGGAAATTTGCCCATAAAAAATCAAACATAGCATCATCATCTAAAGCTTCATAAATACCATAAAAATATGCTTCTGCACTAGTATTTTCTGCAACCCAGTTGTTATATTTTTCAGCAACAGCCATTAAGTCTTCAGTTGTTTTTCCATCATTTAAATTACATGGATTTGTTTCAGTTGCAAAATAACTAAAATCAAAATCAGGAGAATCTACTCCAGGAGTATTAAATGTCCATGAAGATACAGCAGAATTGTCACATGCTAATATTGAATTATTCTTTTTGTCCCAAGCTTGAGCTTCTTCACTTGCCATCCATACTTCCCAGCCAGCATCTGCGGCTTCTTTTGATGACCATTGAAGTTCCCACCAACCATTATCCTGACCGTTATTGTCTCCTTTGGGAGCATAGCCACCAGCCCATACTAAATTATCTGACATAGCTTCAAGCTCATTCCATTCTGCAATCATCTTCCTCATATTTTCTGGAGAGTAGTCAGGTCCAACTGTACAAGGCATAAATTGGTTATAGTATGTTACAGGTGCTAGTTCAGCGCTTGTGCTCTCTTGATCCATCGAATTATCAGAACAACCAGCAATTATAAGCATGGCAGTAATTGAAAAAAGCGACGTATATTTAATTTTATTCATTATTTGTGTCTCTCTGTATTTATTTAAGTACTAGTATAAATATAACAAAGAAAAAATATATTGGAAGTAATATTATAGTTAATTTATAAACATAAATTACTGGCGGAGAGTGAGGGATTCGAACCCTCGATACAGTTACCCATATACCTCCTTAGCAGGGAGGCGCTTTCGACCACTCAGCCAACTCTCCGGAATCGATGGAAGATTATAACCCTTTGCTCATATAAAAAAATACCTAATTATCTATTGAATTCTATTTGAGAGCCAAAAGGTAGATTTTGATTTACTTGTCCATCTTTAAAGGCAATATTACCGTTAATGACAGTCATAAATACTGAAGATTTAAAGGTAGTATTTAAAAAGGGAGACCATCCACACTTGTATAGAATGTTAGATTGGTCAACTGTATAAGGCTTATCTATATCAATAATTGCCAAATCAGCATAATACCCTTCTCTTATAAAACCTCTGTCTTTTATTTGAAATCTGGTAGCTGTATTGTGACTAGTTTTTCTGACAATTTGCTCAAGAGAAAATACTCCATCATGGTAAAAATCTAAAAGTATCTGAAGAGAGTGTTGGATCAAAGGAAGTCCAGCTGGAGCATCGACATACTTCATACTCTTTTCATCCCAAGTATGCGGCGCGTGATCTGTAGCAATAATATCAATCTTGTCTTGGTTGACTGCATCAACTAAAGCTTGCCTATCGGATTCTTCTTTTATAGATGGGTTGCATTTAATCTGATTGCCTAACCTTTCATAGTCACTGTTATTAAAATGTAGATGATGAACACAAACTTCAGCTGTTATCTTTTTGTGATCAACAGCGCCGCTTGTAAATAAGCTCATTTCTTTTTCAGTTGAAAGGTGAAATACGTGAAGATGTGCTGAATGTTTTTTAGCTAAATCAACTGCTAATGAGCTTGATAGATAACAACTTTCAGCATCTCTTATGTAAGGATGATGTTTGGCTGATAGCTCATCGCCATATTTAGCTAAAAAAGCTTTTTCATTTGCTCTAATTCTTGGAGTATCTTCACAATGAGTAACAATATTTAATGGTGAATATTTAAAAATATCCTCCAAAGCATCGATGCTATCAACAAGCATGTCTCCTGTTGATGCTCCCATGAAAACTTTTAAGCCTGCTGCTTTATTAATATCTACATTCTTAATTTGTTCTATATTGCTATTAGTTGCTCCTAGGTGAAAAGAGAAATTTGAAAGAGATCTTTGGCTTGCTAATGCAAATTTTTTATCTAAGTTTTCTAGTGTAGTGGTAGCTGGGTTTACATTTGGCATTTCAAAATAACTAGTTACTCCGCCTGCTAATCCTGCAAATGATTCTGATGCTATATCACCTTTATGAGTAAGACCTGGCTCTCTAAAATGAACTTGATCATCAATTAGGCCTGGCATGACATATCTTCCATTTATATCAATAACTTCTTTAGATTCAGCCTGAATATCTATACTTATTAATTCGATTCTGTCATTTTTAATTGCTATATCTGATTCAAAAATAGAATCTTCATTAATAATATTGCAGTTTTTTAAAATTAAATCGTACATTATTTATCCAAGTTAAAGGCTTTATGAAGAGTCTTAACTGCTAGCTCTAGATACTTATCTTCGATCACCATTGTTATTCTTATTTCAGAAGTGCTGATAAGCTGAATATTAATACTTTCATTAGAAAGAGCTTCAAAGGCTTTACTTGCAATGCCTGCATGAGATCTCATTCCTGCTCCAACGATAGAAACTTTAGCAATATCTGCATCTATCAATAAATCTATATAATCTAATCCAGATTGCTTGCTTTTTAGAATAGATTTTACTTGCTCTTCATCTTCTGAATCAACTGTAAAAGTAAAATCAGTTTTTCCATTAACGCTTATATTCTGAACAATAACATCAACACTTATATCCTTATCATTAAGTGGTCCTAAAATCTTATAAGCAATTCCTGGTGTATCTTCGACACCATGAAGAGTAAATTTAGTTTGATCTTTATTAAATGCTATTCCTGATATTAATGCATTTTCCATATTCTCCTCCTTAAGGGATATAAGTGTTCCATTTCCATCCTTAAAACTTGAAAGAACTCTAACGGGAACTTGAAATTTGTTTGCAAATTCTACAGCGCGGATTTGAATAACCTTCGCTCCCTGTCCAGCCATCTCCAGCATTTCTTCCATCGTTATAGAGTCTAATTTTTTTGCTTCAGGGACCACTCTAGGATCTGTAGTATATATTCCATCAACATCTGTATAAATATCACATCTAGCTGCATTTACATGTGCAGCAATAGCTACTGCTGTTGTATCGGAGCCGCCGCGGCCAAGAGTAGTGACATCTCCACTTTCTGTAACACCTTGAAATCCTGTAATAATAGGTACGACATCTTCCTCTAAAGTTGAAAGAATTTTTTCTCCATCAACATCAATAATTTTGGCTTTAGAATGCTGATCAGTTGTTTTCATTGAAATTTGAGATGCTGAAAAAGATTTAGCCTTAACTCCAATTGAATTCAAAGCCATTGCTAATAATGAAGCGCTTACTTTTTCACCAGTTGAGATTAATGCATCGAACTCTCTTCTATCAGGATTATCACCAAAGCTTTTTGCAAGATTAATCAACCTATTGGTCTCACCACTCATTGCAGAAACAACAACAATTATCTGATTATCTTTTTTAGCTTTTTTGATTATTTGAGCAACAGCAGCAATTCTCTCATCAGAGCCAACAGAAGTTCCACCAAATTTTTGAACTATGATATCTGACATAAGACTATTTATTATTTAGCGAGAGATTTTACGATATCTGAGATAGATGTCACGAACTCATTAATATCTTTTGTTTCGCCTGCGCCTTGAGCAAAATCAGATCTGCCGCCACCTTTGCCACCTAAAGATTCTGCAAGTGACTTAACAACGTCGCCTGCTGATATTCTAGAAGTCATGCTTTGAGTGACTCCACATACTAATGCTACTTTTAAATCTATAACATTTAAAAGAACAATAACTCCATTTTCTAAAGCGGCTTTCTTTTTATCTACTAAGCCTCTAAGTAATTTATTGTCAGTTACAGCTACCTGTTCAAGAACAAGGCTCCAATCGCCGTGATCAAAAGTCTCTGTATAAATAACCTCTACAGAGGATGATTGAACTCCACCTTTTTTAAGTTTTTTATTCTCATCTATTAAGCTTTTAATTTTATCTTCTAAAGAATCTTGTGGTGAGTTTAATAAGCTTTGAATTGAATCATTTACCGCCCTTAACTCTTCTAAATAGGAAATAGCTTGTTTGCCTGAAAGTGCTTCAATTCTTCTTATGCCTGATGCAACACTAGATTGATTAACTATAATAAATAACCCCATATCGCCAGTTCTATCAACATGAGTTCCTCCACACAGTTCAACTGAAAAAGATTTTTTACCCATACTTAAAACTCTTACTTCATCATCATATTTTTCACCAAATAAAGCTTGAGCTCCAGACTCCATGGCTTTATCGAGTTCCATAATTTCAGTAGTGACTTCGACATTAGTCAGCATTTCATGATTAACTATTGTTTCTACTTGAGATATTTCTTCTTTTGAGAGCAGCTTGCTGTGTGAAAAATCAAATCTAAGCTTATGTTCATCAACTAAGGAGCCTTTTTGTTGGACATGCTCGCCCAATACTTCTTTTAAAGCTGCATGCATTAAATGAGTAGCAGAATGATGTATTGCTATAGCTTTTCTTTTATCTTTTTCAACACTCATATCAATTACATCACTTTTATTTAAAGTGCCTTTATCTAAAATGGCTTTATGAATAAAGACTTTTCCTTGTTTCTTGCAATCTATAATAGCACCACTAGAAGTTTTAGATGCAAAGGTTCCTCTATCACCAACCTGGCCACCAGATTCTGCATAAAATGGAGTTTCTTCTGTGGCAAAGAAGATCTCGTTATTTTTTTCAGTACTTTCGACAGCATCTAGCCCTTCCCATATAGCTATAACTTTGCTCTGAGCTTCTAATAACTCATATCCCAAGAATTGAGTTTCTTTTACTCCCAAGGCTGCTGGTAGCTTTGATGTAAAGCTACTTCCAGCTTTAGAGGCTTGTTTTTGTTTAGCCATGCACTCATTAAAACCATCTAAATCTACTAATAAGTCTTTTTCTCTAGCTATATCTGCAGTTAAATCAAAAGGAAATCCAAAGGTGTCATGAAGTTTAAAAATAACATCGCCTGGAATAATTTTGTCATCCATATTATTAATAGCATCTTCTAATATCTGAATACCTTTCTCTAAAGTTTCAAAAAACTTCAGCTCTTCATTAAAAATAGTAGTGGTGATAAATTCTTCTTTCTCTTTTAAGACTGGGTAAGCATCTGACATCAAGGAGGCCAATGTTGAAACTAGGCTATTTAGAAATGGTTTTGTAGCGCCCATTTTATAACCATGGCGAATCGCCCTTCTTAAGATGCGTCTTAAAACATAACCTCGACCTTCATTTTCCGGCATAACACCATCGGCAATTAGGAAGCTGGTTGAACGTATATGATCAGCAATAACTTTATGAGATACATTGCCAGCATTACTTAAAAGCATCTCTGATGCATCAATTAAGCTTTTAAAGAAGTCAGTATCGTAATTTGAATTTACGCCCTGCATTACTGCAGCTATTCTTTCTAATCCCATACCAGTATCAACAGAGGGTTTTGGAAGCGGAGTCATTTCACCTGAGCTATCTCTATTAAATTGCATAAAGACTAGATTCCATATCTCTACAAAACGATCACCCTCATCACCATCACTACCAGGAGGTGTTCCTGGAATATGGTCTCCATGATCATAATAAATCTCTGAACATGGCCCGCATGGCCCCGTGTCCCCCATAGTCCAAAAATTATCTTCTTCACCCAAACGAACTATTCTGTCAGGATTTATCCCTATCTCATCCCTCCAAATAGCTGCGGCCTCATCATCATCTTTGTATACAGAAATCCAGAGTTTATCTTCAGGAAGCTTTAGTACATCCGTAAGAAATTCCCATGCAAAGGCAATAGCATCATGTTTAAAGTAATCACCAAAACTAAAGTTACCAAGCATTTCAAAAAAAGTGTGATGTCTTAATGTATAGCCTACATTCTCAAGATCATTATGCTTTCCACCAGCTCTAATACATCTTTGCGATGTTGTAGCTCTCACATATTTACGCTGCTCAGTCCCAAGAAATGCATCTTTAAACTGAACCATTCCTGCATTAGTAAAAAGCAAAGTATCATCGTTAACCGGAACCAATGAACTAGAATCAACAATCGTATGATCTTTTGATTTATAGAAATCTAAAAATGCTTGTCTTAACTCTTTAGTATTCATGATAATTAAAAATTATTTTATGTTTTTATATTTTTTATAGTTCTCAATATAATGATGCGCATTAAGTGCAGGCATCATTTGCTCTTCTTCGGTAAGTTGTTTTTTAATTTTACCTGGCATCCCTAAAACCATAGATCCATCAGGCACTACCATATTCTCAGTAACAAGAGCTTTTGCACCGATGATACAATTTTTACCTATTTTAGCTCCATTTAAAATAACCGAACCTATACCAATAAGAGAGCCATCTCCTATCTCGCAACCATGCAGCATTACCATATGACCAATAGTTACAAATTTACCAACGGTACATTTAAAACCAGGGTCTGTATGAATAATAGAACCATCTTGAACATTAGAGCCCTCTCCTATAATGATTGGCTCATTATCTGCTCTTAGAGTGCAATTAAACCAAACACTAGCATCTTTAGCTAAATGAACTGAACCAATGATATTGGCATCTGGTGCAATCCAATAATCTTCATTATCAGTTGTTAATTTCTTGTCGCCTAAGCTTGTAATCATCTTATTACTCCCATCCCAATATTCGCATCAAAGCATCTATTTAATAGATCTGCAGTGATCATAGCTGTAAGTCCCCATATCTTTTGTTCATTATAATACCAAGTAGGCATTTCTAGCTTCATATTATCTCTTTGAAATGTTTGAGTGGTCATATTATTTTTATCTAATAAGTACTTAATAGGCACGTCAAATATTTCTTTAATTTCAGCATTACCTACTAAATTAGGCTTTTCACGGATAACGCCAACAAATGGATTAACCTCGATATCATATCTTGAAACTAAATAATCCAATCTGCCAATTTTATCTACTATTAAGGGATCAAGATTCATCTCTTCACTAGACTCCCTTAAAGCTGTTTGATATAGATCTGTATCAACCTCCTCCATCATGCCACCTGGAAAACTTACCTCCCCGGAATGAGTTGAAACTATAGAGGATCTTTGGGTGTAAATAATAGAAGGTGAGTCGATATACTCTTCATAATTAAGAATTGCTATCAAAACACCTGCTTTTTTTAAATTTGTAGGCTCTCTAGGATTTAGTTTTGTGAGCTTTTGCTTTATGCTATCGATCATGTTGATAAGTTTAACTTTTTAAACTTACTTAATCTTTTTTTTAGGTAGAAAATTGAAATACTGTCCAGATTGCGGAAGCTCAAATATAGAATTTAAAATCCCAGCAGATGATAATTTAAAACGTCATATTTGTGCTGATTGCAGTGTTATTCATTACACCAATCCAAATATGGTAGTTGGGGCGCTTTGCATTAAAGACAATAAAATCTTAATGGCAAAAAGAAATATTCATCCTCGTAAAGGTTATTGGACACTGCCTGCAGGATTTATGGAGAATGCTGAAACGCTTCAAGCTGGAGCTTTAAGAGAAACCTTTGAGGAGACTATGTCTGAAGCTGAAGTTAAAATGCCATATACGATGTTCAGCCTGCCTCATATCAATCAAATTCATTTCTTTTTTCTTGCTGACTTACTCGATGATAATTACGGACCCACATCTGAAAGCATGGAAGTTAAATTATTTGATGAGTCTGAAATACCTTGGGATGAGCTTGCTTTTCCAACTGTTAAAAAGACTTTGGAGTACTACATTCAAGACAAAAAAGATAACAACTTCAGTTTCAGAGAAGAAGATATTACTATTTGGTAATTATGAGCCTTCGCTAAATAATTTAGCATTTATAAACATTTGCATCCAAGGAGAGAAATCTTTCCAAGTATCTGGCTTCCACGAAAACTGAGCTGCCCTAAATACTCTTTCGGGATGCGGCATCATAATCGTTACTCTTCCTTCTGCGGCAGTAATACCAGTAAGCCCATCAATAGATCCATTAGGGTTTAAAGGATATTGTTCAGTAGCTTGTCCATGTGAATCAACGTATTTCATAGCAATCTGATGTGAGGCACCTAATGAGGCAATTTGACCTTTATTTGCAAAAGAAGCTCTGCCTTCACCATGAGCTGAAGCGATTGGAACTTGCCAGCCATCCATCGAATTAAGTAGAACTGAGTTACTTTTATTTATTTCAACTTGAACTAACCTAGCTTCAAATTGATCAGAGCGATTCTTTACAAAACTTGGCCAATTGTCTGCTTCAGGAATAATATCTTTTAAATTAGAAAGCATTTGGCAGCCATTACAAACGCCTAAGGTAAAGGTAGAATTATTGGAAAAAAATTGTTCGAATTGATCCTTAATTCTTTGATTATGCAGTATGGTTTTTGACCAACCTCCACCTGCTCCCAATACATCACCATATGAGAATCCACCACATACAGCCATGCCATTAAAAGCGTTGATATCTTTAGAGCCATTCAATAAATCCTGCATATGAACATCTACAGCATCAAATCCTGCCAGATGAAATGCCGCTGCCATTTCCATTTGCCCATTAACCCCTTGTTCACGAAGAATAGCTACTCGGGGCTTGCTTGATTTAATGCTAAAGGTATTTAAATCAGTATCAATAAAGGAATCTTTAGAAAATAGTCCTGAATAACCATCACTTACAAGACTTAACTCTGAGTCAGCTGATTCTTTGTTATCACGAAGACCTTGAATAGCATGAGATGTTTCACGCCACATAATTTCTAAGCTGGAAATAGATTCAGAAAAAATAGCTTGATTGTCTGAATATATCTCTAATGCATCATTGGTGTTTATTGCTCCAATAATATGAGCACCTAGACCTTGATTAACAAACTGATCAATAATATTGCTAGCTTTAGATTTTTTAATTTGTAGAACTAATCCAATTTCTTCATTAAATAAAACTTCGTTTATAGAATCAGTATCTGTAGCCAAAGAATCTAAATAAATGCTAAGGCCTGTTCTAGCAGTAAAAGCTAATTCACTCATAGCTGCTACCAGCCCACCATCAGAAATATCATGCAAGGCATGAATAGAGCCTTCTTGAATTAAAGATTGGGTTAGATTAAACATCTTAGTAAAGATTTCAGCATTATCTACATCTGGAGTTTCTTGAATATCTTGCTTGTAAACTTCTGAGAAAATTGAACCACCTAAACGATTTTTGTTGTTCATCTTTATTAAGATTAATTGTGAATCAATATCTTTGTTAAGAAGTGTTGTGACTGCATCCCTTACATCATCAACTGGTGCCATGGCTGTAATAACTCCTGAGAGTGGGCTTTTTACAACATACTGGTCATTACCTTCTTCCCATTTTGTTCTCATGGATAAAGAATCTTTACCTACTGGAATAGAAATCCCTAACTCTATAGAGAAATCAGACAAAGCTTGGACACCATTTCGCAGGGCTAAATCTTCTATATTTTCTCCCGAAGCTGCCATCCAATTTGCAGATACTTGAATTTGATCCATTCCTACAATAGGAGCTGAAACCATATTAGTAAGAGCTTCTGCCATTGCCATGCGCATAGAGGCAGCAGGATTATTAATAGCTAGCGTAGGCTTCTCACCAATAGTAACAACCTCACCTGAATGATCGGTAAATGACCTTAAGCTCATAGAAAAATTGGATGTTGGAACTTGCCAAGGTCCCACAAACTGGTCTCTAGCTGTCATGCCTCCAACAGTCCTATCCCCAATGGTAATTAAAAATGATTTACATGCCACTGTTGGATGTCTTAGAACAGAGTGAATAGATTGATCTAAATCATAACTTTGCATATTAGAAATATGCGGTTCATAGGATTCAGATTTAACTTTCATGTTACTAATAGGCAATTCACCAAAAAGCATACTTAGAGGAACATCCACAGGATAAGAGTCTGTTGAAAAATCATAAAGCTTTACAAACTTCTCTTCTGTTGTATATCCAACTAATGCATAAGCACATCTTTCACGTTCACAAATGGCAACAAAAGCTTCTTTGTTATCGGGATGAATTGCTAATACATATCTTTCTTGAGATTCGTTCGACCATATCTCCATAGGTGACATAGACTCATCTGATAATGGAATTGAATCAAGATTAATGAGAACACCTAGTTCAGAATCTTTGGCAAGTTCGGGTATTGCATTAGATAGTCCGCCTGCACCTACGTCATGGATAAACTCTATATAGCTCTCATCCATTGATGAGCATCTATTAATAACCTCTTGGCATCTCCTCTCCATTTCTGCGTTATCTCTTTGTACGGATGCAAAATCTAAATCTTCATCACTATCCCCAGAGGAAACTGATGAGGCAGCTCCTCCACCAAGACCAATCAGCATGGCTGGGCCCCCAAGCACCACTACAATATATCCATCTTCAATTTGTAGTTTAAAATTATTTTTATCTCTAATCTCACCAATGCCGCCAGCTAACATAATTGGTTTGTGATAACCAAAAGCAACCTTGTTATTATTGAATGGGGTCTCAAAAGATCTAAAATAGCCCAAAGTACAAGGTCTTCCAAATTCATTATTGAATGCTGCTGCTCCTATAGGTGCTTCAGTCATAATGTCTAAGGGTGAGGCAATCCTTTTGGGAGAATGTTCATCATCTTCCCACTCTCTTTGGAGGCTTGGTATTCTTAGGTTAGAAACATTAAAACCAACTAAACCTATTTTAGGTTTAGCGCCTCTTCCTGTAGCTCCTTCATCTCTAATCTCACCACCTGAGCCTGTAGCTGCTCCAGGATATGGAGAAATAGCTGTAGGGTGATTATGGGTTTCAACTTTAATAGTTGAATTTAATAATTCCTTCTTAAAGGTGTAAAGATTTTTTTCATCCTGATGTAATCTTTCAACTTCCCTTCCCTTGGTAACAGCAGCATTATCTTTATAGGCAGATATAATTCCATTTGGAGAATGTTTACTAGTTGCCTTAATCAGATCAAAAAGAGAATTTTTAACTTTAATATCATCAACAATCCAATCTGCATTAAAAATCTTATGGCGACAATGCTCAGAATTAGCTTGAGCAAACATCATTAATTCTGCATCAGTTGGATTTCTATTTTCAGCTGAATAAAAATTAAATAAGTAATGTATCTCGTCTTCGCTAAGAGCAAATCCAAAAGTTTTATTAGCGCTAACCAGCGCTCCCTTTCCATTAGCTATTATGTCTATATGATTTATAAGTCTCTTAGGATTAGGTTTTAAAATAGAAGAACAATCTGCAGTTGATGGATAGACATCTTGAGTCATTCGATCAAAGAGCATTGATAGATCTAAACTGCTTATTGGTTTATTAAAACCTTCTATTGAAAAACCAAAAAATCTTTCTACTCTTTCAATATTTTTAATGCCAACATTTTTAAAAATATCTTCTGTTTTCGAAGACCAAGGAGTAATGGTTCCACTTCTAGGGCCTACTAAGAAAGAAAATTGGTCTAAATCTTTAGACCCTTTTACTATTTGTAAAATCTCATCAAGTTGGCTGTCTAGGTCAGATTCACTAGCAATTAAATATATTTCATAACAAGAAATAGAGGCTTCTTGAGCATTGGCTTTATTAAAAGCGTGGTTGAGTTGGTCCAATTTGGAGATAGAAAAACTTTTTTTACCTTGAAGAAATAGGCAACTAGTCTTTGACACTTGTTCCGGTCTGAAATAATGTATGCACTAATTATAGTGATGTTTTGAATTAAAAATATATAAATGAGTAATTTCTTTCAACATTTTTTGGTTATTTCGATAATTCTAGGTCTCTCTAGCTGTTCTAAGGTGGAGGAGGTAAATCCTATTATTAGTGAGTGCGCGCAATATACAAAAACTGCAGCTGAGACTTTAACCTTAAATAATTTTGAAAGGAATAAATTTGCCGAACTGCTCGATACTAGGTTCTATAAATTTAAAGATTTATTTCTCGAAGCAGAAGAACTTACTCAACTTGATTGGGAGTTCTTGGCAGCAATTTCTTTTCAAGAGTCACAATGGGATCCTAGGGCTAAGTCTAATATGGGAGTTCGTGGAATGATGATGTTGACCCAGCAAACTGCTAAAAGTCTTGGAATAACAAATAGAATAGATCCAAGAAATAGTATTATGGGTGGCTCAAGGCATCTAGCTGACATAACAGCCTCAATAAATTATGGCCTTACAGAATCAGATAAAATTAACTTTACTCTTGCTACTTATAATCTTGGTGCAACCAATATCAATAATACGATTGCAACAATTGAAGTTGCTCCAGAGTCTTTGACCTGGAATGATTTGAAAACTGCACTAATGGTTCT
>Ga0114995_10000002_pt1 | contig 177720 bp, 164 predicted proteins | sample ArcticOcean_MG_C_11_FD_87038 | JGI IMG/M metagenome (GOLD analysis project Ga0114995, IMG submission 87038) | Marine microbial communities from western Arctic Ocean - ArcticOcean_MG_CB2_154 | ecosystem: Environmental > Aquatic > Marine > Oceanic | place: Arctic Ocean: Canada Basin | collected... | reverse complement strand
TATTTGCAGAAGTAAGCTTTGGCTTAGTAGAAGACATAGAACATACCGATAAGGATATTAACTTATTCTCTCCCGATATGTCTAGTAGTCACTCTAGCGATGCTGAACTAGAAAATGGTTTTGATATAAGCATTGGTTACCAGTACTCTGAAAAAATAGCAGTTGGGTTTAGTTACTTAGATGCAGAAATTTCTGGCTCTAATGATGTAGAGTATTTTCAAGGTGAATTTACTGACATGAGTGCTTTTATTCAGTACGATTTGTACCAAGTGAAAAACATAATGTTTTTTGCTGATGCTAGTTTAGGCCAAGTAGAATACGAAGCAAGTCGTTTTTTAGTATCGGATGATTCCGAATTACCAATCAACTCCCCTGACGGAACAGCCAACAAAATGGCACTGGGTTTAGGAGCGAAAATGGCTATTAAAGACAATATGACAATAGTAGTTAAATACACTTTAAACGAATTAGATGACGATGGATTTGATGGTTGGGACTACGGTTCGGACACTGATCGTTATGCGTTTATGTCAGTTGGCTTAAGAATGAAACTGTCTAAATAAAACGACCGAAAATCGAATAATAAAAAAGCCCTTACAATAATTGTGAGGGCTTTTTTATATTTTATTTCAAGCAAAAGGTTTATTATTATATTTGTGGAGTTGATCAACAATTACAAATATTAAAAAAACAATAAGATGGGTAAAGGAAAAGACAGTAAGAAAAGCGTTAAAAAAGTAGCTGCTAAATCACCAAAAGAAAAAAAAGCAGAAAAGAGATTAAATAAAAACAAATAGGCCTGTTTCCGAAAGAAAACACAATTATTTAAACCAACAAAGCGGAATTTCCTTGCTCACTTTGAGTAAGATTTCCGCTTTATTCTTTTGTTGGCTAGCTAGAAAATTAGTTTCCAAATAAAGGACTCTCTTTAAGATATATCTTTATTACTTTGCAAGATGAATACTTTCGAAAATTTAAAACTTAAGAAACAGTTAAAAAATGCTATTGCAGATTTAGGAATTGAAAAATTAACTCCTATTCAGCAAGAGTCTTATTCTTCCATTCTTGGAGGTTCTGATTTTGTAGGAATTGCCCAAACAGGTACAGGAAAGACCTTTGCATACTTACTTCCTATCTTGCAAGAATTAAAGTTTTCGGACCAACAACACCCTAGAGTGTTAATCTTAGCACCTACAAGAGAGCTAGTTATTCAGATTGTAAAAGAAATAGAAAAGCTAACCCCATACCTTAGCATACGAGTAGCAGGAGTTTATGGAGGGTCAAGTAATATTAAAACACAAAAAGCAGCAGTTAATGATGGCTTAGATATTGTCGTAGGTACGCCTAGAAGATTATACGACCTTGTTCTTGCTAATGTGCTTAGACTAAAAACGATAAAAAAATTGGTAATTGACGAAGTCGATATTATGCTTGACTTTGGCTATAAAACCCAATTAAAAAACATTTTTGATCATCTACCAGAAAAACGCCAGAACATACTTTTTTCTGCAACAATGACAACTTATGTAGATCAGCTAACCGATGATTTTTTAATTAATCCGACTAAAAAAACAATCTCTATTAGCGGAACTCCGCTTGACAATATTGATCAGGAATCCTATGCAGTTCCTAATTTTTACACCAAAGCAAATTTATTGAACCTACTTCTTCAAGACAAAGAAGAATACAATAAGGTTCTAATTTTTGTGGGTACTAAAATAAATGCGGATAGACTATCAGAAATATTAGAATTTGAATCGGAAGTTTCTACTATTCATTCTAGTAAAGAACAAAACTACCGTACTAAATCTATAGAAAAATTCGAAAACGGAACTAGCAGAATCCTAATCGCAACAGACGTAATTGCTCGTGGTATTGATATAGATAAAATTAGTACCGTAATAAGTTTCGACACTCCTTTCTACCCAGAAAATTATATCCATCGTATTGGACGAACAGGAAGGGCTGAACAGCAAGGTAAGGCAATCCTCTTTTACAGCGAAAAAGAGAGCGTTTTAAAGGACGAAATAGAAGGTTTGATGAACTACACCATCCCCATTACAGAACTGCCTGCAGAGCTAGAAATATCGAGGCAACTAACTCCTGAGGAAAAAGCAAAACCTATTGATCTTGACGCTCAACAACTCAATAAAAACGAAGTTGAACCAAGAGCATCAGTTCACAAAAAATCTGCTAAAAATAGTAAAGAGAAAACCAAAAAGGTTCCTTATAAAACAGTGCTAAAACAGAGGTTTAAAAAACCAATCAGAAGGGGAGATAAAATTCAGAACATGAAAAAGAAAAATAAAAAAAGATAAAAGGAACAAACCAATATGACCAATAATGATATTCTAAGACGTGTTCGTTATTTATTTAACTTTAGTGAAAACAAAATAGTTAGCCTTTTTAAACTAACCAATTTCGACATCCAAAAAACCGATGTAAGCGCTTGGCTTAGAAAAGAAGAAGACCCCATATTGGTAGAAATTAGCGACAAAGAACTTGCAATATTTCTGAATGGATTAATTATCGAAAGACGTGGACAAAGAGAAGGCGCTCATCCAGAGCCTGAAGAATCGTTAAGTAATAACATGATACTTCGTAAGTTGAGAATTGCCTTGGATTTGAAATCAGACGAAATGTTACAACTTTTCGAACTAGTAGATAGAAAATTAAGCAAACACGAATTGAGTGCATTCTTTCGTAAACCAGACCACAAGTCTTACCGCAATTGCATGGATCAATATTTGAGAAATTTTTTAACCGCATTACAATTAAAATACAAGAACAGTTTAGCTACTCAATCGACAGATAGCACCAATTTATAAGACAAATCGATTAGTATTTACTAAATTAGACAAGCAATCCAATTAATCTTACACCAAACGTAAACCTCAATATGGAACAATCAGAATTTTTAGAAAAAAACGTATTTAATGATTTGAAAAATCTTAACCAAGGATCGGACAAGGAGACTGTTCACCATTTTTCTGAAGCAGATTTTGAAGCCTTACTAAATAGAATAGAACATTTAGGAATAGGAATGTATATAATGGAGTCTTTTCTAGACGGAAAATCTGTAACTAAAGAATCTCACGAAGATTTCAAAAAGAAAGCTACTGACCCACGTTGGTACAAGAAAGCATTTTTAACATCAAAATCTCGTCAAGCAGGACTTACATACAGTGGAACTTATAAAGTTTCGACTAAGCTATTAGCTAGATAGTTCTTAACCAAAATAAACTAACCTTAATATGAAATTATTAATCTTTTTTATAGCATTATTCATGTCAGTAAATACCTCCTCCATATTTGATTTTAAATCGAATTCTGACATTCAAAATTGGTTTGTTGTAAACGATGATGTTATGGGAGGAAGGTCGACAAGTACCTTTACTATAGATAAAGATGGATTTGGTGCTTTTCAAGGAACAATATCTTTACAAAACAACGGAGGGTTTTCTTCTGTACGTTACCGTTTTGATAGCCAAGAAGTAAAAGACGACAGCAAAATAGTTATTCGTTTGCGTGGCGATGGAAAAGCATACCAATTTAGAATCAAACCAAACACCACAACCTATTTTTCTTATATATACAATTTCGAAACTTCCAAAGAATGGCAAGAAATAGAAATTCCTGTAAAAGAAATGTATCCTTCATTTAGAGGAAGAAGATTAAATAAATCGAATTTCTCAGATGATAAAATCAAAGAGCTGGCATTTCTAATTGGCAATAAAAAAGAAGAAACCTTTAAGCTTTTGATTGATAAAATTGAGCTAAAATAGGCCTTATCAACTCTTATGAAATATAGGCAGGACATCATCACATTAGCAGTCGGCTTGTTAGGAGCTTTAATTATCTCATTTGGGATTGTGGTTTCTAATATCTATTTCATTGGATGCTCCGATCAAAATTATAGTATTTTAAATCATTTTATTTCAGAGTTAGGCCAATACCAATGTTCTGAAAAAGCATTCCTATTTAATATTTGCTTAATTATTGGAACACCATTTTTAATTTATTACTACTTAAAAATATTGCCAGAATCTGTAAAAAAGATAAAAAATATTTTTACCATAATTATTGTGCTAATAGGTGTTTCTGCAATTTGTATTGGAATGTTTTCGATGGACAAAATAGTAATGCACATTATTTCTGCAATTATCTTTTTTTACCTGTGCTTTTTCGCTTCACTAGCTTTCAACATTTACGCCTTATTTTTTGATAAAAAGAATATTCCAAAATACTTTGTGATGTCGAGTATTTTAATGTCTGTATCTTTATTAGCAAACATCATAGAATTTCAGCAATTAGACCAAAATATGCTGGAAACACTAAAAGACCGACCAAATATATTATTAGTTTGCGTATTGGAATGGCTCTCATTAGCAACTATGCTACTATTTTTTATTTGCTCTCAAATATTCTTTTATAAAAAATCTATTGCTAGTCAGAAATAGCAGATTTTACTTTTTCTTTTGGTGCTTTACAACTTTAGACTCAATTGAAAAAATGAGCTCTTCAGCTATATTTTTATTTAAGTCCCCTGCCCTCTCTAACTTTCGAACGCAAGACAATAAGAAGAACAAAGATTTAGCATCTTGTTCATTGTAATTTTTAATGATGTTTGCACTTCCTCCTTCATTAATTTCGTTTAGAAATTCGTCTTTTTTAAATACTTTTCTGGCAGTAGAAGTATCCTCATTTTCGAAAGCTACTATTACATCCTCCATCATCGACTTACACTGAATAAACATTTCTGCAATACGAACATCTTCTACAGCTTTAGACGGAAAGGGCTTAGACAATCCGTTTATATATTTACAAATACCTTCAGTAATATCTGCTATTCTTTCTAGCTCGTGATTGATTTTATAAACCGATAATACAAAGCGTAAATCGACAGCTACTGGCGAGTATAAGGCAAGAATATTCTCGCAATCTCTATCGATTTTTAATTCTAAAGCATTAATTCTTTTTTCTGCATTATAAACCTCATAAGCAATATCTTTATCAAAATCGAAAAATGCTTTTTCAGTTTTAAGCAATTGCTTATTTACTGCTATAAACATATTTAGCAACTCTATTCTTAGGTCCTTTATTTCTTGTTCTAACTGTGTCATAAATTTAAATTTTAGCCAAACCTACCGGTAATGTAGTTTTGAGTTCGTTCCACTTTAGGATTTCTGAAAATTTCTTCTGTTTTGCCAAATTCGATTAAATCACCCATATAGAAAAAGGCTGTATAATCACTAAGTCGGCTAGCTTGTTGCATATTGTGAGTAACAATTACAATAGTATAATTTTGTTTTAACTCATTTATTAATTCTTCTACTTTAGCAGTTGAGATAGGATCTAAAGCAGAAGTTGGTTCATCCATCAACAAAACTCTAGGTTCTACCGCCAAAGCACGAGCAATGCACAAACGTTGCTGCTGACCACCAGAAAGAGCTAAAGCTGATTTATTTAAATCACTCTTAACCTCATCCCATAAAGCTGCTTGTTGCAAAGATTTTTCTACTCTATTTTGAATAAATTCTTTGTCTTTTATCCCTTGAATCTTTAAACCATAAGCTACATTCTCGAAAATGCTTTTTGGAAAAGGATTTGGCTTTTGGAATACCATTCCGATAGATTTTCTAAGCTCATCCACTTGCATTTTTTTATGATAAATGTTTTTTCCTTCCATCAACACCTCTCCGTCCATTCGGAAAGCTTCGATGTAATCATTCATACGGTTAAAGACTCTCAAAAAGGTTGATTTTCCGCAGCCTGAAGGGCCAATTAAAGCCGTTACACTGTTTGCTTCCAACTTCATGCTAATATTCTTTAAAGCGTGCATATCGTCATAATATACGTTGACGGATTTCGATTCTAAAATATGGTTATCCATTTTCATTTTTTACCAGTTAATTTTCTTTTGCCATTTGTTTCTTAAATAAACCGCAATTCCGTTCATAACAAAGGTGATTAATAATAATATTATAATTGCTGCTGCTGCATTTACTGTAAATCCATGCTGTGGTCTTGATACCCAATTAAAAATTTGGATTGGCATTACTGTAAACTCATCCATAGGAGAAGATGGAGCAAATGGAACATATGCCAAAGCCCCTACAATTATTAAAGGAGCAGTTTCTCCGACAGCTCTTGAAATAGCCAGTATCACTCCTGTAAAAATACCCCCCATAGAAGCTGGCAAAACCTGATTCCAGATGGTTTGCCACTTAGTTGCCCCTAATGCATAAGAAGCCGCACGAATACTTGGAGGGACTGTTCTAATCGCTTCTCTTGTTGCTACAATAATGATAGGCAGAATAAGCAAAGCCAAAGCAAATGCTCCTGCTAAAACACTATTGCCCATTTTAAAAATACGCACAAATATTTCTAAACCCAACAACCCATAAATAATAGAAGGAACACCTGCTAAATTAGAAATATTTACTTCTAGCAATGAAGACCATCGGCCATTACCTCCGTATTCTTCCAAATAAATACCTGCCGAAACAGCTAAAGGGAAAGCAATAATAGTTGTGAAAACTAAAATCCATAAAGAGCCTGTCCAGGCTGTAAAGATTCCTGCTTTTTCTGGTTTTCTAGAAGGAAGGCTTTTTAAAAAATCCCAATCAATTCTAGAAAGACCATCCGCCAAGATATCTCCAATAAAAATGGCTAATACTACTAACCCGAATAGAGAGCAAGCGACACCTAAGTATTCGAATCCCTTATCTTTTAATCTGTTTTTTCTAGAATTAGTCATATTTTTCTCTGAATTTTTTTCTTATCCAAAAACTGATATTGTTTAGTATAAATGTGAAAACAAACAATGTCATCCCAGCTGCAAAAATGGTTTTATATTCTAATGATCCGTGAGGCACATCTCCTAAACTTACTTGAACAATGTAGGTAGTAATTGTTTCTATAGGCACTAAGGGATTAGCAGTTAATCTTGGCTGCTGACCGGCAGCAATAGCAACAATCATGGTCTCCCCAATAGCTCTTGAAAAGGCTAAGATTACCGATACTACAATACCTGAAGACGCTGCTGGAACCATCACTCTAAAAGAAGTTTGCAGACGAGTAGAACCTAAGGCAAAAGCGCCATGTTTTAATGATTTAGGTACTGCTTGCAAAGCGTCTTCACTAAAAGAAGTAACAAAAGGAATAATCATTATCCCCATAACTATACCTGCAGAAAGAGCGTTAAAGCCAGAAAGGTTAGGAATTATAGTCTGCAAAAAAGGAGTAACTACCATAAGAGCAAAAAAACCATAAACTACAGTTGGTACAGCTGCCAGAATTTCCAACAAGGGCTTTACGGTTTTACGAAACTTTTTAGGAGCATATTCGCTTAAATAAATAGCAATAACCAAGCCAAGAGGCAAGGCAACAGAAACAGCTATAAAGGTGGTTAGCAAAGTTCCACTTACTAAAGGCATTATACCAAAATGTTTGTCCTTATACAGGGGAGTCCATTGTGTATCGGTCAAAAATTCTATTATGGATACTTCTTGAAAAAAAGATACACTTTCAGACAGTAAAACCCATATAATCCCAATGGTTGTAAGAACAGTTACAAGCGCACTTAACCTCAACAACCATTCAATAATTTTTTCTGTATTCTTATTACTCATTTTATAAATTATTATATCCGGATAGCAAAAGCTATCCGGATATTTATTAGCGGCACTAAACCAAACGCTATATTTAAAATAGGCCTGCTAAAACTATTTGCCAGAAAAAGCATTAAATTTTTCTTTTTCTATTGCATACTCATGATCCTGTAGAGGAATATAGCCTACTTCGGAAACCAATGAAGGAGCGCTATCTAGGTAAAAGTTTACAAATTCGTTCACCTCTTTTTTGGCTACAGCAGCGCTACTCACATAAATAAATATTGGTCGTGACAATGGCGCATACGTTCCGTTACTAACCGTCTCCATTGATGGCAGCACTGTACCATCTCCGTTGTCAACACCAACTAACCTTAATTTATCTTTGTTTTCTTCATAATAAGCTAAGCCAAAAAATCCTAACGCATTTTTATCCGTTGCAATACCTTGAACTAAAACATGATCATCTTCTGATGCAGTATAGTCACCACGAGTACCTACTTTTTTACCGCAAATAGCTTCAGCAAAATAATCATAGGTTCCTGATGCTACTCCTGGTCCGAACAAGTGCAATTCTTCGTGAGGCCATCCTTCTCGAACCTGGTCCCAGTACATTACTGTTTCTTGAGCTTCAGGATTCCATATTTTTTGTAATTCGTCTACTGTAAAAAAGTCTACCCAATCGTTTTCAGGATTTACCAAAACAGCTAATCCGTCATAGGCTACAGATAGTTCTACAAAACCCATATTAATTTCAGCACAAGCATCAGCTTCCTTAGATTTTATGGAACGAGAAGCGTCGTTAATATCAATTTCTCCTCTCATAAATTTTTTGAAACCTCCTCCAGTTCCAGAAACTCCAACCGTAACATTTATATTTGGTTGTACGTTTCTAAACTCTTCAGCAACAGCTTCTGTAATTGGGTAAACAGTGGAAGATCCATCAATTTTAATGTTCCCACTTAAGTGAGATTGATTTGACGATTTTTCCTGACCACCACAAGCAACTAAAGTTAGTGTAGCAAATCCTAAAAATATTTTCTCGAATGTTTTCATTAAATAAATTATAAATAATTAATACTTTTTTATTCAAAATTTTGTGCCATGGTGACTACTCATTTTGATGTCACAAACATAAAACCTCAATAAAAAGTAAAGTTTAGGGGAATATTAATTAAAAGTTAAATTGAAGAGTAGAAATGTTAAGAAATTGTTAGCTCTAAAAATTACTTTTAAAGAAATGGTGAACTAGTAAGAGGCTACCATCCAAAGAGCCAATATAGTTTTGTTGAAATTTTTTCTTAAATTTACATTGCAGAAATCTTAAACTCTGTTCTTACATGAAAACACCCTACTTACTGATCACCACCTATCTTTATTATACTTTCACTAATTAAAAACACCATGAAAAAAATCACTTTATTTTTAACTTGCACTTGCATTAGCCTACTCTTTGTTAGCGCTCAAACAGTTGGAAGCTTCCAGAAAACAATCACATTTAATTCTAACAATCATAGCTTAGAATATTACGTGCCTAATGATTATGACAGTAATGAAAGCTATCCATTAATTGTAGCCCTTCATGGCTGTGGTGGAGATGCAATAAGCTTCAGAAACAGTCTAATTGAAATATCTGACTCATTAAATGCTATTATTTTATGTCCGGATTTTATGGGAGATCAAATCTCTGGCACTAACGGTCAAATAATACCAAACTCAATAGATACAACAATTATAGATTTAGGATATAATATTGATACTACATCTGTATTTCTTACAGGCTTTTCTTGCAATGGCCAAAAAACATTTAAACATGGCTTAAATGCTATTTATCCGTTTGCAGGAATAATTCCTTTTAATTCGTGGATACCATCAATCACCAACGACTATAATTATGATTCTAAAGTTCCGACTTGTATTTGCAGTGGAGATCAGGATGCTTCCTACCCAAACAATGTGACTTTGTTTAATAATTTAACAGCTAACGAAGCAATAGTTAAACTTAACACACTAATAGGAATTAATCACGTATGGAGTTATAACAATACGACAGAAGAATTATTAGAATGTTTTGACTGGATAAAGTCATTGGACCAGACAGTTGCAACTATTTTTGATCAAGAAAATAAAAACAACATTTTTACCATATTCCCAAATCCTACTTCCGACAAATTAAGCGTTACTAATTTCCAAGAAAAAGAAGTGGAAATTGGCATTTACAATCTGGAAGGAAAAACGGTGTTTAAAAAAACATCTTCAAAAAAAGATATTTCAATCAACACTTCCGAATATAGTAACGGAACGTATTTTATCAAAATCAGAACAGATCAAGAAAATAGTTGGACAGATAAATTTATCATCCAAAAGTAAACTTGTAAATTAAAGAATAATCTTTAACTTCCTTTAAAAGCATGACTCTATCTTAACATAAGAAAAAGTCATGCTTTATCATTTGCGATCATAAATCATTAATTTATAACACATTAGATGGTTGTCATCAGAATATTGATAAATTTGCAACATATAATTCCATTAAAGGAATTACCATAATATGAAATTTGAAGATTTAAATCTACACCCCACTTTATTAAAAGCAATAAAGGATCAAAACTATACTCAACCTACTGCAATACAGGAAAGAGCAATCCCTATCATTCTTAAAAAGAATGACGTACTTGGAAGTGCCCAAACAGGAACAGGAAAAACAGCAGCCTTTGCATTGCCTATCTTACATCATTTAATTAATGAAAAAGAGCAAACTGGCAAAAAAAGAATAAGAACACTAGTTGTAACTCCTACTAGAGAACTTGCTATACAAATTGGAGAAAACTTTACAGACTATTCAAAATATAATGATATTTCTAACACCGTAATATTTGGTGGTGTAAAACAAGGAAATCAGACAAACATACTTAAAAGAGGCGTTGATGTTTTAGTAGCTACTCCAGGAAGGCTGCTAGACCTTATGGGTCAAGGATATATCTCTTTAAATGACGTTAAGTATTTTGTGCTAGACGAAGCAGATAGAATGCTAGACATGGGTTTTATACATGATATAAAGAAACTACTGGAAAAGCTTCCTAAGCAAAGGCAGTCATTGTTTTTCTCAGCGACTATGCCTAAAACTATTTTAGAGCTTTCCAATACTATTTTACAAAACCCACAGAAAGTAGAAGTTCATCAGACATCTACTACTGCAGAAACTATTCAGCAGTATATTTATTACACTAACAAATCAAGTAAAAAAGATTTGTTATTCCATATTTTAGACAACCAAGAAATACAACAAATTCTTGTTTTTTCTAGAACAAAACATGGTGCCGATAGAATCGTTCGTAATCTAAAGCAGAACAATATTGATGCAGCTGCAATTCATGGTGACAAATCTCAGAATCAAAGGCAAAGAGCTTTAAAATCTTTTAAAGACCACGAATTAAGAGTCTTGGTTGCTACAGACATTGCTGCAAGAGGAATTGACATTGACCATTTAAGTTTCGTGCTTAATTATGACATACCTAACGAGCCAGAAACTTACGTTCACAGAATCGGAAGATGTGGTAGAGCAGGAAAAGAAGGTATTTCTATCTCTATTAGTGATGCTGAAGAAAATGCATATGTAAGAGATATCGAAAAGCTGATCAACAAAAAAATAAAAGAAGTTATAGAAAATCCTTTTGTACAGACCGATAAGCCGATGACTACAAAAGAGAAAAAAGAATTCGAAAAAGAAAAGAACAGAAAAAAACAAGAGTTCTTTCAGAATAGAAACAAAAGAGGAGGAGGAAATAGAGGGGGAGGTAACAGACGTTAAAAAATTAGGCTAGAGAGTATTTATTTAAAGCTTTTTAGCCTAATTCTTTTTTTATTTATAAAAGTAAACATCCCTCTAAATCCATTTTCTTTTCCAAGTTTAGCTATTAAGGTTTTTTGTAGTAAGGATGGTATTTCAATTTCGATCTCATCCATATAAAAATAAGTACTATCGTTGAGTTTTTTTAAGCTGTAATTATCTAGTTCGTCCTCTTTATTATATAAATCTCCCGCCACTATTTTATGGTAATACCTTAAGGGGTCGATATGCATTATAAAAGCCAAAGAATCTGGGGCTTTTTTCTTAGAAATAATTTTAGACAAATAATAGTTATATCGAGTGCCGTCAGACAATGGAATAATCTTTTCTTGTTTTACTTTTAGAGTATAACAATAACCCCACTCAAAATCGAATCCTTCGATAAATTCTGGAAATGGGTCTGATGAATTAAGTACAAACCTTTTAAAATGTTCGTAATTTTGAATAATCTTATATGGCTCGACAGTTACCTTTTTGTACGATATATTTTGGCCAAATAAAAATACGGGCAAAAAAACAAACAACAAACACTTAATTTTCATACTACAAACTTAAGCAAGTATATTAAAAACTCGTTATAGATTTTTGTTATCTTTGATACGGATAAACTTTCCACACAAAGCTAAACTTACTAACCCACACCTCAAATCTCATGATACGTCTATTCTTATTTGCTGTTTTTTCTTTTATTTTTTCATTCTCAACTTTAGCTCAAACTAAGCGCGTTTTAATCGAAGAAGGCACTGGAACATGGTGCCAATGGTGCCCTAGAGGAAATGTTTTTTCTGATCAAATGACACAAGACTATGATGCTATTCCTATAGCAATCCATAGAAATGATGACATGGAAATACCTGGGACAGTTAGTTATTTTGCAATGACTAATATAACTGGTCTTCCGAATGGAAATATCGACAGAACACAATTATTTATAGACCCGTTAAACTGGGGCATAGCAACCGACCTACAATCAAACATATCTCCTGCTGCAGATATTGAAGTAACAACCGAATTTGATTCAATAACAAGATCTATAGCAATAAGCATTACTGCAACTATGTACTCTAATCTAAACGGAGATTACCGATTAGGAGCCGTTGTGTTAGAAGACGCTGTAACGGGCCCGGCACCATCTTACAATCAGTCTAACGCATACGCTGGTGGTGGAAACGGCCCAATGGGTGGCTACGAATTATTAGCTTCTAGCATTCCTGCATCTGAAGTTGCCTACGATCATGTTGCTCGTCAGCTAGTTTCTGAATACCAAGGAGATCCTAATAGCTTACCCACAGAATTAAATAATTCAAACCAATATACTCACAATCTAAGCTGGGAATTACCAATAGAACAAGACCAGCAATATGTATATGTAGTAGCTTATATGACAAATGCTACAACAGGAGAAATTATAAACGCAAATAAAAGCGCATATCTAATGGGAAATACCAATGCAAAGCCAAAGTTCTTATCCCAACCCCTTGTTTATGCTACTCCAACTAACTTATACCAATATGATGTGTTATGTCATGACCCAGACAATGAGTCTGTTACTATCACAATAGCAAGCGGACCCGACTGGCTAAGCATAAATCAAAACTCAGATAATAAAGCAACTATATCTGGAATGCCAATAAATACTGGCGTTTACCAAGTGGTATTATCTGCAACAGACGGAGAGAATAATTCCTTACAATCTTTTGAGCTAGAAGTAATTCAAAATAACGGAGACTGGATTTTTGTAGGCGATGAAGCATTTACTTCTACAGAAAATGTAACAATAGATATCGCAATTGACAGCAACAACACAGTGTACTTGGCATACACCAACAAAGCAGATAAGATGATTATACAAAAATTTGAAAATGAAACTTGGAGTGTCTTAGGGAATGTCATTAATGGGAATTCGTATACATCAGCTATTGAAATAGACAAAGACAACAATCCAATAGTAGCAACTATAGACAACAATATCGCCAAAGTATATCAATGGAAAAATGAAATATGGCAGCAACTAGGTGAAAACTTAGGGAGCAGCTCTGGTGATATTGACATAGCAGTAGCAAATGACGGTACCATATACGTGGCCTACAAAAACAACAACGATGACTCAAAAGGATTTTGTAAAAAATGGAACGGAAATAACTGGACAATCGTAGGAGAGACAAACTTCAATGTCTTAATAGAATCTCTAGCAATTTGGCCCAGAATAGTCACAGACTCCCAAAATAATCCGATTGTGATTTACGCAACAAGCGAAAGTGGATACGGACCGTATTTTTCTAGAGTCTCCTCATTTGATGGACAAAGCTGGAATATCTTAGGAGAAGGAAATATTGATACAATAGGCTCAGCTTACAATCATAGCATTGCTATAGACAACAACGATAAACTTTATATTTCTAGCACTATAGGATATCAAGATCACATATTAAATGTGTATACTTTCAATCAGGATGAATGGCAAAAAATTGGAAGTAATGTCGCAAACGAGGCGGTGTACTATAATAACATATCAGTTAATTCTAATGGAAATATTGCTGTTATATATGAAAATGAGGGAAATGGCAAAACAACTGTTTCGGGATACGATGGGGAGAACTGGGTATATATAGGACTACCATTATTTACCAATCACTCGGCAGGTCATGCCATAGCATATAGCAACGAAGACATTCCTTACATTGCTTATATAGACGAACTTCAAAATGAAAAAATATCGGTGAAAAAATATTCCTTCAACTCAGGAAATCCTTCGAACATTAATACAAATACTAACAATCAAAACGCTATAATTTATCCTAATCCGAATAATGGCAACTTCACATTAGAAGCTAAAGAATTTTTTACCTACAATATAATTGACATACACGGAAGAGTATTAATTAAGGATAAAAAAATTAAAAATAAAACAGAGGTAAAATTAGAAAACTTGAAATCTGGAGTATATTTTATTGAGCTTAAAGGAAATAGTAAAAAGGAAACAATCCAATTTTTACGTTACTAAAAAAAGGATAGCAACTTATATTTATTGATCTATCATTTTAGTATTTTTAAATTATTAAAATACAATGAAAGTTGAAAATTCTATCTCATAAAAATATAGATCAAATTGTTGAGCTAACCACTCAGCTAAATCCTAATTTGAATATCTCTGTTTTAAAAGAAAGACATTATGAAATGTTTAATTTTAAAAATCATACTTGTTTTGGCTTTTATAAAAAAGGTAAATTAATAGGTATTATTAGCGGATGGATAACAGTTAGACTCTATTCTGGCAAACAGATAGAAATCGACAATGTAATAATTGATAAAAACTATCAATCAAAAGGCTATGGAGAAAGCTTTACTAAAGAAATAGAACTTTGGGCTAAAGAACATAACTGCCTGAGTATAGAACTAAATACCTACTTAGAAAATCGCAGATCTCATCAATTTTATTTCAAACAAGGATTTAAAATATTAGGCTTTCATTTTCAAAAACCACTATAATGCTAAAACTCTATACTCTACTTTCTCTATTATTTATAATCAGCTGTAAACAAGAAATAATTGAAACAACTTGCGACCAAGAAGTCTTTATAAACAGTAACGCATACAACAACAATTCTTCTGCTAACTTAACTATTAATAGCGTAGAGATTGTAGACAATTGCCTTATAATTAATTTTGGAGCTAGTGGATGTGACGGAAGTTCGTGGCAAGAAAAACTAATTGGTTCAGAAGAAATTCTTGAATCATCTCCAGTCCAACGAAATTTAATTTTTAGTTTAGATAATTGGGAAATATGCTTAGCCTATTTCACCAAAGAAGTAAGTTTTGACATTTCAAGCCTTCAGATTAACAACGAATCAAGCATGGTGCTTAATATCGAAAATGACACAAACAATTTTGAGGTTTTATACGAGTACTAATCTTTTGCAATGATTAATTGCTCCTTTCGCTCTACTCCATTAGCGTACACTTTAACAATATAAGTTCCAGAATAAATTGTTTGAACGTCGAAATATGCTATGGTACTTCCTTTTAAAATCTTAGTTGACTTAATTACTCTTGCGTTCATATCGATCAAATCAACTAATAAATCTTCATTTACTAAATTGTCAATTTGTATGGCAATTAATTGAGAAGCAGGGTTTGGAAAAACTTCTATGGAAACTTTTTCTAGCTCTTTAGAAATATTTATTGTTGGAACATATTCTGTAGTTACCTCATCAACTGTATTTACCTCTAGATTATTGAATTCTCCATAAAATGTTGGCCCAACTACATAAGGATAAGCGGAATTCCAGTTTTCATCAACCGTAGCAAAATAGGCGTATATACCATCAGGATATTCTGGAGTTATGCAAAACCTTCCGTTATGACTATCTAAATAATCTGGCTCAGAGTAATCTACAAACTCGTAATCTTCCCTAAAGAAACCTAAAAAATAGGTCTCATCTACATCAGGGCCATCATCTACATTCGTTCCGTTAGCATGCTCGGTTCTAATTGTAATGTCTCTCAACTGATAAGAAGATTTTATTCTTTCTACACCTCCGGTACCATCGCTATTTTTAAAGCCGTAAGAACCATAAATAGGAAATCCATCGTAAGCAAAACCTATTAAAGGGGAATGTTGGTTTTCATTAATAACATATAAACCATCAGCATCGTACAAATTACATATGTTCGAAACCACTTCTAAATCTAACTTAAAAGCAGATGGATTCTGATGGTGGTGATAATTACCCATAGCAGGATGACCTTTACTACAATCAAACCCTTCCATTTCTGCTGGAATAGCATCTCTGTTCCAGTCCATTGTGGCCATAGGCCCACCAGGACAAGGAGGATTTCCTGGCCCACCGCAAAGAGAATTAGTTGCTGAATTCCAAGCTACACCATCTCTATAATCAAATAATGAAACTCCATTAATAAACACCCCAATATTTCCGCCAATAGTTGGATCTTGAGAAGAATTGATTTGAGGATTTAAAGGGATTTGTAAAATCTTATTTTGAGAAGTCGCTTGAGAAGGGTTTCCATCTTGGAAAGGACCAGTAGGGTAAGATGGAATTCCTTGTGTGGTTACGTAAGAATAGTCTTCTGAGTATTCCACTTTTTGACAATTCACTAATATTCCGTTATCAATAAGATTTGGGTTTCCAGCAATGTAATAACTTCCTGTTTGACTAGTGTTTTGCAAAAAAGAGGTGATAGCCGGGTTTTGTGCTAATGCAAACAAAGCCAAGAATAACATAAAAAAGGTTAATTTAAATCTCATAACTGAATGATTAAGCATTTGCTAATGTAGTTAATATAAATACTGCTGACCAATTAACTCTAAAGGAAAACGGTGCTTTTGGTCAAACACAAATATAGAATCGTTTAAAGTTAAAAGAAAAGATATTAAATCTACTTTTTGAGTTTGATTTAATTGAATAGATTGAAACAAAACAGTGTCAGTATCATAATGATTAATTACCTGATTTAAAGAATTAAATCTTCCATCGTGCATGTAAGGATAGGTATAAGACAAATTCCTTAATGATGGAATTTTGAAAAGCAAACTATCTTTTGGATTTCCACTAATTTCAAATTTTCCATAATCGTTAAGTGTAGTGTCTATTGCTAGTCCGTTAGTCTCAAAATCATAGCTGGAAAACAAAGGTTGTGTATGGCACTGAGCACAATTATTCTGATAAATCAAATATCCTTTTTTTTCTTTATCCGTAAATCGCTTCTCTCCTTTTAAGACTTTATCAAATTTAGAATTAGACGAAATCAGAGTTAAAAGAAATTGAGATAATGATTTCAGCATTTTAGGCGTATCGATAATACTATCGTTATAAGCATCATAAACCTTTTTTTTATAATAATTGGACCGACGGAGTTTAACCAGAATATGTTCTAGGCTCTCCTCCATTTCTAATTCAGAAGTCATCGGAGCCAAAGACTGCATGTCTAAATGATTTATTGCTCCATCCCACATAAAGGACTTATGCCAGGCTAAATTAAAAAGAGCAGGAGCATTTCTCCTTCCTATACTATCATTTATACCATGACTCAAGGAGTGGTCAGTATGAGCAAACGCATTAAAGGAAGAATGGCAAGACGCACAAGAAATAGCGCTATCCTTAGAAAGAATAGGATCGTAAAAAAGCGACCTTCCTAAACTTATTTTATTTTCATCTATCGGATTGTTTGAAAAATTATATTCGGTATCAGGAAAATTATAAGGTGTAACTATTCCTATGGATGAATCATAAAAAGCGAATCCAACAAAAACAAAAAAGCAAAACAAAACTCTAGACATTACTTTATAATAAAAGAATTAGATAAAGTAGCCGATAATCGAACTGACAACTCTGAGGGAGACATTAAAGAAGGAATAGTAGATAAATCTATTTCATTCATCCACTTTTCTAAATTCAACAACACTACAATATCCTTATTGGAGTGGGCTTCTAACTTAACTGATTGAATACAATTAAAAGGAAATTGATAGCCTCCTAAATGAATTTGAAATTGATTTTTTCGAGTTTTACAAACAGGCGAGCTTCCTTCAATTTTGAAATTAATATATCCACTTTGCCATGTCCAATACATTCCATGAATAGGATCAAGATTGTCACCGAAAGCACCAGAAACATTGGTCAAACTATCAATACCAAGATCAAAACTTAAATGAGTAAAGTCATAATCCAGATTAAGATTCAACTCATTATTTTTAGTCATATCTACTAAATAAAAAATAGAATCAAAGGATTGAACTTCAATACTATCCTTTAAAAAAGTTAAATTGGAAATATAGAATTGCAACTTAGTAAATTGAATACTGTCAGAAGTGTAATTCTTATTCAGCTCCAATGATTCATCTTCAAACAACACATCAAACTTCAAGTAAGTAGTCTGTGAAAAAGCGCTATTTAAAAAAAGAAATGCAAAAAGCAAATAAAGAAAACTCTTAATTTTGAGCAAAATAATATGTCTTATTTATTAATAAAAAGATTTTAAATAATAATATAAACCAGACAAATGAGAATGAATAATATATTTTTTCTTAGTATTAGGTAAAGAAAATCTGTCAATAGTATGGCTATTATTACTGTTTTTAAAGCTCCATATATTCATGAAAGAATGGGAAAAAGGAGACTTTTCTAATGTGTCAACAACAGATTTATTTACCTCACTATGGCCTCCAAATGGATAACTAAAATAAGTGCTATTGTAAATTTTCGACAAATTAGAGACGCAAATTTCTAATTCATCATCAAGTTGTTCCTTTGTCAATTTAGATAAAACGGAATGAGTCTTAGAATGGCATGCAACCAAATGACCATCCGCTTTTAGATCGTTAATTTGCAAACTAGTCAAGCCTTCAAATCGTAATTTATAATAGGTGTCATTTATTGAAATAGCGCAAAAAGAATACACTTTATCAAGTTCGATTAATAGGCTATCTAAGCTCCCGTAATTATTAATAATATGATTGTAAAATAGACTATAATTAGATTGACGACTGCTCTGAGAAATGGCAAAATGAATTCCGTCTATAGTATATGTGCCATCAGGCACATACGAAAACCAAAATAAGACTTTATCTATCCATAAAGGTTCTTTGGAATCAATCAAATCGGATGTTATAAAAAATACTGCCTTAATGTTTCGCTCATTTAAAATAGGCCTGGCGCTTTCGAATTTATTCTTGTAGCCATCATCAAACGTAATCATGACCGATTTTTCTTGATTTATTTCAGTGCTAAAATTAAGCTTTGCTTTAGCAATTTCCTTTAGATGAAAACTAAATACACTTTGGCTATGACACACTCCAAGATGCAAAGCATCATCGAAATACATATCATCTACAACATTATGATAAGTGATTATTTTTTGTCTTTTACTAGTGATTGCATAAAACAATCTGTTAAATCCTAAATAGTGTAATACAAATAAAACAAAGTGTACCATCAGAATATTTTTGAAGAATTGATTGCTTGAAAACCCGTTTTCAATATTGCTTTATTAGAAGCAATATTAGATTTAAGAGCATAAATATAAGCTATTGAGTTAGGCTCAAGGTGAGTTAAGATTTTCTTTAATAACTTTTGATAGAAGCCATTGTTTCGGAACTCTTCATAAGTAAAGAAGTCATAAAGAATGACGCCATCTTTTATGTCTAGTGTTTTATTTTTTTCAGAAACAAATAGAGGTTTTTTAGTGGACCATCCGTAGCAAATAATCTTTTTATCTTCTGACAAAAAATACAATTCCTCCTTGTTCATTATTCGGTTGTAATGGTATCTTTCTATAAGAGTACCAGAATCTCTAAACGCTTCAACTAATTGAGGGAAGCTAGAGCAAACGCTAAACTTTATAGAGGATGAAAGCACAACTCCTGAATCTTGTAATGTTAGAGCGTTATAAAAAGAGAGCTTGTTTGTTAAAGAAATACTAGAACGATAAACCTTTTTCAAAAAGAGGAATAAAAAATCTAGTTTTGATTTATTCTGACTTAGTATAAAAAGAAAATAAAATCGCAATTTATTGAACGTCCCTACAGGATAATGATAGGTGTAAGATAAAGTGAAAGAATTAGTAAATCGATTTTTATAACTTTCATCTCCAAGACCTAAATTAAACTCATTTAAATGATTGTCTTCACAAAAAATGGCGGACTCAAATAAGAGCATTGCCATAGGAGAATATTGGTAATATTTAATGTTTATAACCGGAGTATGAAAGATTAATTTTTTATCGACAATCATCCCATAATGCATTGCTAGAATATCATTGTCCGCATAAATAATAGTTAAAAGTTTATTGGAAGTATTGCTATTGTAAAATACTATTCTGTTTTCTTCAAAAAAACTGCTTTTAACATTATCAAAAGCCCAACGTTCTTTATGTAAACTAGCTAACTGATTTATTAAATCTTCGTTTATTTCTTGACCTCGAAAATGTTTTACTTGGTAGTTAAATTTTTTGACAAGGGTATTCCTATCTCTCTTTACTCCTTTTTTTGAATAGATATAAGAAAAGTCATCTATTGAATTATCTAATAACGCTATTTCTTCCTCTAATGTAAAGGAAGATTGCAAACGGTTATTTTGATATAAATTTTCAAGAGTTAGGAAATTGAACCCTTTAGATTGAGCAAAATTTTGTAGAAATGAAGTATAATTTATTGCATACTTATCATCGACATGTAAAGAATTAAAATCGAAGAAATCATAGCCATATAAAAATAAGCAAGAATAATTAAGACCTGCAATTCTTCTTTTTTTCTCAGAAAATATAGCTCCACTAAAACAGTGATTATTATCAATAAATGCTAGAAAAAATACTTGGTCTCTCCTATTGCTAGAAATCAGGAGCAATTCTTTCCATTGCGTAATAGGAAGATCTGGTTGATTAGAAAGAGAGTCTATCTTTTCAACTATTTCAGCATTAGAATTTAAAATTACTTTTTGCATTTATGTAAACCGTATTAACACAGACAAACATAAGGATTAAATATGTCTACTAAGAAAATCGATTAATCGAAATCTGGTAATTCGGATGTTCTTGCGTACGGGAAGTGGCCTATCTGGCTTAAAGCATAATAGCTATTAAGACCTCCTATGGCAACGGTGTCAAGTTTTTGCAAGTTAACTTGTCCATTCTCTTCAATAGCCTCTTGATCTACGTGCAAATGCTCTATAGAACCAATTATTAACTTGCAGGAATTAATTTTAATATCTACAACTTCTTGCAATTTGAGAGCCATCTTCAACTTGCTTGCTTTAACAAAAGGAGCGTTAAACTCATTTAAATATTGAGCCTCTAGTTTACACTTTTCAAATTCGGACTCATCCACAGAAAATTTTGCTGATGTGTAATGTGCCTTATCTATAAATGAAGCATGAATGCTATTAATAGTGTAAGATTCGCTAGCAATAATATTATCATACGTATGTCGTCTTACATCTTTGTCTGGTCTAAGTACAAAACCCAAAAGTGCAGGATTTGATCCTAAATGAATTACAGAACTAAAAATGGCAAGATTTTCTTGACCTGACTCTGACTTAGAGCCAATCAAATTTGCAGATTTTGTTCCTGAAACAGAGTTGATAAGATTTAATCTTTTAATTTTATTTGTATTAATAATGTCTTCTTTACTCCAATACATAATTTATCTTTTTAAAAATTCTTTTTTTGCTTTGTTCCAAAACTTAAAAAAGGATGGATAATATCCTTTGACATCGAACATCCAATCGCGCTCCATTTTACTTCCCTTATAATGGCTATTTAATGGGTGTTCTTTATATATAATCTCATTGCCATTAGCCTGCATTAGTAACTGCTCAAAAGAACCTACAAAAATCTGAATGTTATCTATATTCTGACTCAAGCCAAGCATAAAATCAATTGAATTTTGTGAGATTGGATATTTCTCAAAAATAGATGGTTCCAACAGTAGCACTCTGTTTCCATCAATGGACGTATACCAATCAGGATCCAGGTTATAATAATTATAAATAAAGATAGGTCCAGACTTTATTATTAAAGGATCGGAGACTTTAGGCAAAGGAGTTTGCAAATCTAGATTAGCAGATTTTAAAAGCTCTTGAGGAACTTCTAAAGAAGCAAATTTTTCGTAATCGATATCTAAAAAAGTTTCCTTTTGACTAGACCTACAATACTTATTTATATTTTCTTGATTAGCATAATATAATTTACTGCTATTAGTGCCACATACCCATTGCCAGCTTAGACTATTGCTTGCCCAATCTCCGTCTAATAAATGATAGTACATCCATTTAGCAGGGTTTTTCCAATGGTACTTTCCAACATTACAAACAATGGAAGCAATATACATTCGGACATGATTATGAATGTAACCAGAATCGTAAAAGCTTTTCGTGGCTTGATCAATTGCCTCTATAGAGCTAGAGTTATCTAACAAAAATGAAGGAACCGAATAATTTAACACTCCAACTTGAGCACTTTTAAAATCACCATCAATTAAATCGCACTTTTCTACCCAAATATTTTGCCAATAATCTCTCCAAGCTAATTCTTGAACAAATTTTTCCATTTCAGAAAAACCATATCCTTTGTCTAACAAAAACTGAAACACTTGCTTAGTAGAAATAACGCCTCTAGAAATATAAGGCGATAATTGACTAACCGAACCATCAATAAAATTTCTAGTACTAGAATATTTAACGGGATCAAACTGATCCATTGTAGTAAAAATATGATTTAATGATGTTTCCATTGTTTATTAACTATTTTGTATAACTTTTTTAATACTTTTGTTATACAAATATAAAGTAATGCTATTTAAAAAAAGTCAAGATCAAAAAAAAATTAGCCAGAAAGTAGAAGAAATTTCAGGATCATCTTTTAGTGTCTTAGAAATATTAAAAGAAAAACTAGACGGTTCTCCAAAATATCAACTGCAACAAATAAGTAAAAACGATTTTGATATCGATATAGAAAACTATACTGATTTGGTTTATGCTGCTATAGAATTAAGAAAAAAAGGGATTGTAATTTATTTTAGACATAAAAACGAAGAGTACCAACTAGCCTGCAACTACAACCAAGTAAGCTATATCTCGAACGATGGTAAATTTGATTTACAAACAGATAGCCATCAACTAAAATTAAAAGTGAAGGACTTGAAGCGCCATCACTTATTTATAAGAAACTTAATAAAGTGTAAGGCAGAATTTATGAGTAATTAAAAAAAAGGGATTCAAATTTGAATCCCTTTTTTTTAAAAATTTATTTACACTCACAACCTAAATCTTCAATCATAGCAATTCCATCATTAAATTCTTGTTTTGAATCAGCATCATCTTCACAAAATTCTGCCGTAGAAGTCTCAACACCATTAAGATCGGTAAATGAGATTCCTTCAGGACAGTCACCACAATCTACACAAGTAGAGCAAGAAGTTAAAGCAAAGGCAAAAATTGCCAATAATAAAATAGATAATTTTGAATTTTTCATAAAGAAATTTATTAAAGTTAATTAATAACAAAAATAAGCCTTAGTGCCAAGATGTCAATCATAAAAGACTAAAAACTCACGAAATGGCAGTAAACTAAATTTGGCATGCTTGTTGCAACTAACAATTTAAAATCTAATATACTATGTCTAAAAAAGGAAATATAAATGTTCAAACGGAAAACATCTTTCCGATTATTAAAAAATTCTTATACTCAGATCACGAAATATTTTTGAGAGAATTAGTGTCAAATGCAGTAGACGCAACACAAAAGATGAAAACACTTACATCTATTGGAGAACTCAAAACAGACGTAGATAAATTAAAGGTCGAAGTAATTCTTTCTTCAGAAGACAAAACCATTACTATTAGAGATAATGGAATTGGAATGACAGAAGAAGAAGTAGATAAATATATTAATCAAATTGCATTTTCTGGAGCAGAGGAGTTTGTAAATAAATATAAAGATGCGGATGCAAAAAACTCAATAATCGGGCATTTCGGATTAGGTTTTTATTCCTCTTTTATGGTTTCTAAAGAAGTAGAAATCATTACTAAAAGCCAGAAAGCAAATAGCGTTCCTGTAAGATGGGTTTGCGATGGATCGCCTAATTACACTATTGAAGAAACTAAAAAGAAAACAAAAGGAACAGATATTATTCTTCACATTGATGATGACTCTGCAGAGTTTTTACAAGAGTCTAGAATCAGCGAAATACTAAACAAATATTGCAAGTTTTTACCAGTAGATGTTAAGTTCGGAACAAAAACAAATTTTGTAAACGACCCTGAAGGCAAGAAAGATGATAAAGGTGAAATTATTAAGATTGAAGAAAAAGTAGACAATATTATAAACAACACTCTTCCTGCTTGGACTAAAAAACCTCAAGACTTGAAAGAAGAAGACTACAATTCTTTTTACAGAGAGTTGTACCCAATGGAGTTTAACGACCCTATATTCAACATTCACTTAAATGTAGACTACCCTTTTAATCTTACAGGAATACTATATTTTCCGAAGTTGAAAAATAATTTAGAGGTTCAGAAAAACAAAATTAATCTTTACAGTAATCAGGTTTTTATTACCGATAATGTAGAGAATATTGTGCCAGAATTCTTAACCCTTCTTCATGGTGTTATTGATTCTCCCGACATACCGTTGAATGTTTCAAGATCTTATTTGCAAGCAGATTCTAACGTTAAGAAAATTTCTAAATACATCACTAAAAAGGTAGCGGACAAATTAAGCGCTATGTTTAAAAGCGATAGAGATGAGTTCGAAAAAATATGGGATGATGTTAAAGTATTTATAGAATACGGAATGCTAACAGAAGAGAAATTCTTTGAGAAAGCGAGTTCGTTCACTCTTTACAAAAATACGGAAAACAACTATTCTACTCTTGAAGAATTATTAGAAAGAGTTAAAGAAAATCAGAAAAACAAGGATGGAAAAACTGTTTTACTTTACACTCACAATAAAGAAGCGCAACATAGTTACATTCAGTCTGCTATAAACAAAGGCTATGAAGTACTTAACTTAGAAGGGCCCCTTATTAGCCATTTAATTTCTAAACTAGAATCTACAAATTCTGATCTTACATTTGCAAGAGTGGATGCAGACACTATTGAAAATTTAATAGCAAAGGATGATGTGAATCCATCATTATTATCTGAGGAAGAAGAAAGCAAACTAAAAGAAATAATTGAAGCTGAAGTAGATAAAGAAAAATATACTATTCAAGTTCAGAATCTATCCTCTGATGATGCTCCTTTCATGATTACACAAAGTGAATTTATGAGAAGAATGAAAGAGCAGCAACAATTATCGGGAGGAGGTATGCAAATGTTTGGAGATCTTCCGGAAAATTACAATTTGGTAGTAAATTCTAACCATAGCCTTGTTTCTAAAATACTTGTTGAAGGAAAAGAAAACAAGGAAATGATACAACAGTTTCTAGATTTAGCACTCTTGTCACAAGGACTTCTTAAAGGAGAAAAGTTAACCGAGTTTGTAAAACGAAGTGTAAACTTAATTTAAATAAAAAAAGCCCTTTAATTAGGGCTTTTTTATTGGACTACTATTTTCTTAAGTAAAACTTGATTTTGGTAATTAATTCAATATTTCAGTCTATAATTCTAAGGAAATAACAAACTCTTGACTCCCCAAAACATCAAAATCAAAAATAGAATTATTACAATAAGCAACTTAATAAAGTTACATTCACTAGATTAAAAAAATATAAAAATTAAGAATATTTATTGCACTTTAAATTAAATAAACCTAAAAACATCTTTGAACTAGTAAGAATAGAGAGCTTAAACAAATAGATAAAGTGAATAATAAATTATATTTGTACCTACTTAAATTAACCTTAACAAAGAATCTATTATGAAGTATTTAGTTTCCATTTTTATGTTTTTTTGTTTTTCATCCTTTTCACAAGTGATGATTAACGAATATTCAGCGGCTAACTATGATAATAATACCGACAATTATGGTGATTATGAAGATTGGTTTGAACTTTATAATTCTGGTGTTAATGATGTAGACTTAAACGGTTACTACTTAAGTGATAAAGACGATAATTTAACAAAATGGCAATTTAACAGCCCTACTGTTTTAAATGCTAATCAGCGTTTACTTATATATTGTTCTGGAAGAAACGAAATTGTAGGAACATCCGTTCATACTAGCTTTAAACTTCATCAAACAAAAGGAAACGAATGGATAATCTTAACAAATCCGGATGGAGTCACAGTAGAAGATTCAGTGTTTATTCGTCCGTGTTTAACCAATCAATCTAGAGGAAGAACTACTGATGGAGACCCTAACTGGGGTGTTTTCACAACACCAACTAACGGGAATCCTAATACAGGAGCAATGACTTCTTATTCTGCAACTCCACAATATTCCCTTCAACTTGGAATTTACCCAAACCCAATCGACGTATCAATAACGGCTAACGCAGGTGCTCAAATATTTTACACTATTGATGGTAGTTTACCTGATAATTCCGATATCTTATATACTGGGCCAGTAAACATTGCAACAACTACTGTTTTGAAAGCAGTTGCATACGATGCAGACCCAAACATATTGCCAAGCTTCATGAATTACGGAACTTATTTTATTGGAGTAAATCATACCATGAAAATACTTTCCGTTTCAGGTCGAGAATCGAACAATCCTGCTATAGCTGAACTATTTGAGTTAATTGCTGGAGGAGTGCTAGCGGAACCAAATGGAACTTTTGAGGTTTATAATAGCGATGGAACATTAGTTGACAAAGCAAGAGGTGAATTTAACGAGCACGGAAATGATTCATGGGCTTATGCTCAAAGAGGATTTGATTACATTACAAGAGATCAGTTTGGCTATAATTATGCTATCCAAGACGAATTATTTAATGGCCAAGATAGAAGCAAGTTTCAAAGGTTAATTATTAAATGTGCTGCCAATGATAATTACCCTTTTTCTTATGGGAACTCTGGTGCTCACATCAGAGATTCTTACGTTCAGTCTCTATCACAAGTTGCAGACCTAAGAATGGACGAACGCTCGTTCGAGCCATGCGTTATGTATCTAAATGGACAATATTGGGGCTTATACGAATTTAGAGAAAAAGCAGATGATTTAGATTATACAGACCATTACTACGATCAAGATTCTGTAGAATTCCTTAAAACCTGGGGAGGAACATGGGTAGATGTTTTAACGACAGATCAAGCTACAGGCCCAGTTTTTAATAGTTTGAACACCTTTGTTAATTTTGTCACAAATAACGACATGACTGATCAAGCCAATTATGATTATGTAAAAAGTGTTTTCAATGTTGGTAGTTTGATGGACTATTTCATACTTAACTCTTACACCGTTAATGCCGATTGGTTAAACTGGAATACCGCATGGTGGCATGGACTAAATGAAGACGGAGACAAGAAAAAATGGAGATATGTGCTTTGGGACATGGATAACACTTTCGATCATGGCGCCAATTACTCAAATGTACCAAACACTGGAAGTGATGCAGACCCTTGTGATCCTGAGTCCCTTGGAAACATTGGAGGTCAAGGTCATATTCCCATTTGGAATGCTTTATCTGAAAACGAAGAATTTTTTGACGACTACATTAACAGATGGTCTGACCTTTCTAACACCTATATGTCTTGTGACTTTATGGTACAACACTTAGATAGTTTAATTGGCCTTATAGAACCAGAAATGCAAGGTCAAATTGATAGATGGGGAGGAACATATGGAGAATGGCAATCGAATGTAGCTTTCATGAAAGATTTCATGTTAGAAAGATGTGATGTTCTTAATTCTTCTCTTGTAGACTGTTATGACATCGAAGGACCTTATAATATTACAGTAGAAATTGTTGGAATAGGCGAAGTTCAACTTAATAGTATTGACATAGATAACGACAATGCTCCTTGGAATGGCGAATATTTTGGTGGAGTAGATATTGATTTTTCAGTTCTTAGCGGCCAATTTTCAACTTATGAAATAGTAAGTACTGACGCATACGCATACAACCCAACGGATACAGATTTTAGCTTAGATCTTTTAGGAGACATCACAATCATTTTTTACTTTGACGCTATAGATCTTTCTTTTGTAGTTAACCCTGTCGGATCGGGAAACATGGCAATTAATGGAACAGGAATTCCAGCTTATCCACACACTCAAAGTTTTGCAGAAAATGAAAATGTTTCGCTTACAAGCACCCCTAATATTGGCTGGGTTTTTGATTCTTGGTCTAGTCAGAACCATGCATTCAACCCAAATAGCAATACTGCAGATGTAGATTTTGATGTGAATTCTGAAGACGTAATTGTATTAAACTTTGTTCGTCAAACGCATGACATTACATTTATTGTAGAACCTAGTAATTGTAATGTGCCTATAGATATAAACGGAACATCAATAAGCACCTTTCCTTACACAACTACAATAAACTATAGTGATCCAGTAGATATTCAGGCTCAATCGAGTACTCAATGGAATTTCCAATATTTCAATTCAAATTTCCATATTAACGGAAACTCAACATCATTAAGTCAGACATTTACAGTTCAGCAAAACGACACCATATTCATATTCTTTGAAGAAAACATTACCTTCCCTATTACTTTCGACGTAATTCCACAAGAAAGCGGAAGAGTAAGTGTGAATGCTTTGCCACAAGATGTGCCATACACAGAAGAATTTTCAAGCGAAGAAATTATCAATTTCGAAGCACTTGCAAGTTACGGATGGGAGTTTAAACAATGGACAGCACAAAACGGAGAAATCATTCCTGTAAATACAAACCTCTTAGGTTATTCGATTGTTAATTCAATAGACACCATTACAGCAGAATTTAAAGAGATTTTTGAAGTTTTTGTTCCTAATTCGTTTACTCCAGATAATGGGGACGAAACCCACGATTCATTCGAAATTTCAGTATTCACACTTCATCCATTCGAATTTGAAATCGAAGTTTATGATAGGTTTGGAGCTATAGTATTCATGAGTAAAGACATTAGCAACTCATGGGACGGTTTACATTACTCAACAGGAAAAGAAGTTCCAACAGGTGTGTATGTATACAAGCTTAACATTGTGTCGGGGGAATCGAACAAGATTTACAACAAAAACGGAACAATAACTATTGTTAGATAAATTCAATTTAAACTAAATTATACATCTCATTTTCCTATTTTCGCTAAATGAAGTCTCTAATAATAGCATGGAAATATCTTAATTATTTACTGCGTTCTAAAACAAAGTATAGCATACACTCCCCATTTGTATACAAACTTACAACTGAGGTTATAAACAGTAAAGAATCTTCTAATTTAGTTACTAAAGTAGAAGCCTTACGAAGCCAATTATGCAAAGACAATAACACCATTAGCATTACTGATCTTGGAGCTGGCTCAAACATAAACCACTTAAAGACAAGAAAAATAAAAGATATTGCTAAAAATTCGGCAAAATCACAAAAATACGGACAGCTTTTATTCCGTCTTTGCAATTACTTGCAACCAAAAAATAGCTTAGAATTAGGAACTTCTTTAGGAATTAGCGCTAGTTATTTAGCACTATCTGAAAGCCAAAAGGTTTACACACTAGAAGGGTGCCCAAACACCGCACAAAAAGCTAGAGAAAATATTGACTCTTTACAAATAAACAATGTAGAAATTGTAGTTGGAGATTTTAAAGAAACCCTTACCCCTACTCTTGAAAAAATAAAAACCTTGGACTTTGGTTTCTTAGACGGCAATCATCAGCAAAAACCAACAATAAAATACTTTGAGGAATGTCTTAAATACTGTGACGAAAATAGCGTTCTAATATTTGATGATATTCATTGGTCGGAAGGCATGGAAAATGCATGGAAATACATCAAAAACCATGAGAAAGTATTTGTTTCTATTGACTTATTTTTTGTAGGAATTGTTTTTCTTAACCCCAATCAAAAGAAAGAACATTTTATAATTCGCTATTAACTAACTTTGAGATATGAGTAATCCTATAATTGAAATTCAGAATATAGCCCGTCATTTCAAGGTTGGAACAGAACTAATCAAAGCTTTAAAATCTATAGATTTAACTATCAACAAAAACGAATTCGTAGCGCTAATGGGTCAATCAGGCTCAGGAAAATCAACTCTAATGAATATATTAGGTTGTTTAGACACTCCTACTGAAGGGGCTTACACTTTAAATAATAAAAGAGTAAGCGATCTTGATGACGACAGTCTAGCAAGTATTCGCAACAAAGAAATAGGATTTGTTTTTCAAACTTTTAATTTATTGCCAAGATCAACCGCTTTAGAAAACGTAATGCTTCCATTAGTATATTCTGGCATAACAAAAGATAAACGCATTGCAATGGCTACAGATGCCCTACACAAGGTCTCTTTAGCAGATAGGATGAACCATAGACCAAACGAACTTTCAGGAGGTCAAAGACAAAGAGTTGCGATAGCAAGAGCCTTAGTAAACAATCCATCTATTATTTTAGCTGACGAACCGACAGGAAACCTAGACTCTGCTACTTCGGTTGAGATAATGAAACTTTTTCAAGACATACACGATAACGGAAATACAGTAGTTTTAGTAACTCACGAAGAAGACATAGCTCTTCATGCTCACCGAATTGTAAGGCTTAAAGATGGTAGTATTGAAAGTGATATTTTAAATAAAAATTAAGATGAAAATATACACGAAAAAAGGAGACTCTGGCACAACACAATTACTCGGTGGAAAAAGGGTAAGCAAAAGCCATTTAAGAATCGAAGCTTACGGAACAGTTGACGAGTTAAACTCTTATTTAGGATTATTAAGAGATCAAGATATCGATCAAAAATCTATTGAAATGCTATTAATTATTCAAGATCGATTATTTACAATAGGATCGTTATTAGCTTTAGAAAACCCGGACTCTAAAATAAAACTACCAGAACTTCACGAATCAGATGTGACGATTCTAGAAAAAAAGATGGATGAAATGAATGAACAATTAGAAGACATGAAGTCATTTGTTCTTCCTGGAGGCCATCCCTTTGTTTCTTATTGCCATATTGCTAGATGTATTTGCCGAAGAGCAGAAAGAGTTACTACCTTGCTACCACAAGAAACAATGCAGTTCGAATTGATATTAAAATACCTTAATCGTTTATCGGATTATTTATTTGTTTTGAGCAGATTCATTACAAAACTTACCGATTCTAAAGAAATTCCTTGGCAACCTAAAATATAAAGGCTTGCTGTTCTCATAAAAAAAATTACTTTTGCAAAAATTATAAATTATGTATTGGACATTAGAATTAGCTTCAAAACTAGAAGATGCCCCATGGCCAGCAAACAAAGATGAGTTAATTGATTTTGCTATTCGTTCTGGAGCACCAATGGAAGTGGTTGAAAACCTTCAAGAATTAGAGGATGATGGTGAAATGTTTGACTCTATAGAAGATATATGGCCTGATTATCCGGATAAAGACGACTTTTTCTTTAATGAAGAAGAATATTAAGTTTTAAAAAAGTCGCTAACGCGGCTTTTTTTTCTTTATTTATTAAAGCCATTTTCCTCTTAAAAAACTAAATTTGTGTAATCAATTTCAATAAATTTACTTCTCCTATGGGATTATTTGATTTTACTAAAAAAATATTTGGAAATAAGTACGATAAGGACTTAAAAGAAATTACTCCTACGATCAATAAAATCAAAGAAGTATATCCTTCCGTACAAGCTCTTTCTAATGATGAGTTAAGATCTAAAACTGCTGAATTTAAATCTATAATAAAAGAAGGCACTGCTTCTATCTATAAAGAAATAGAAGAGCTAAAAGCTAGCACAAAAAACGATACTTTAAGTCCTTCTGAGAAAGAAGGTGTATTCTCTAATATAGACGAACTTGAAGTTAAAATTGTTACGACTACCGAAGAGATTTTAGAAACTATCTTAGCTGAAGCTTTTTCTGTAGTTAAAGAAACTGCTAGTAGATTTAATAGCGGTCCAATTGAAGTGACAGCTAATGAATTCGACAAAGACTTAGCTTCTCGATATTCTAATGTTACCATAAAAGGAGACAAGGCTATATTCGACAATAAATGGATTGCCGCTGGAAACGAAATAAAGTGGGAAATGGTTCACTATGACGTTCAGCTTATTGGTGGTTATGCACTTCATAAAGGACGAATTTCGGAAATGCAAACTGGAGAAGGTAAAACACTATCTGCTACCCTACCAGTATACCTTAATGCTTTACCAGGAAAAGGAGTGCATTTAGTTACTGTGAATGATTACTTAGCTAAAAGAGATGCCGAGTGGATGGGCCCATTATACCAATTCCACGGACTATCCATAGATTGTATCGACAAACACCAACCTAGCTCTGAAGAGAGAAGAGAAGCATATTTAGCAGATATAACTTACGGAACAAATAACGAATTTGGCTTTGACTACTTGAGAGATAATATGGCACGAAGACCTATTGACTTAGTACAACGACCTCATAATTATGCTATTGTTGATGAAGTAGATTCTGTTTTAATTGATGATGCCAGAACACCACTTATTATTTCTGGACCCACTCCGTCTGGAGATATCCACGAATATAATGAGTTAAAACACAAAATTGAAAGTCTAGTTAATATTCAGAAAAAATATATAACTACCGTATTAGCAGACTCTAAAAAACTTATAAAAGAAGGAGAAGATAAAGAAGGAGGTTTTAATCTTCTTAAAGCTTATAGAGGTCTTCCAAAAAACAAGGCTCTTATCAAGTTTTTAAGTGAAGACGGAATAAGATCTTTGCTGCAAAAAACAGAGAATTTCTACATGCAAGACCAAAGTAAGGAAATGCACAAAGTAGATAACGACCTATACTTTGTTATAGACGAACAACACAACTCTATTGAGTTAACAGACAAAGGTATTGACCTTATCACATCTGATTCTGGAGACTCTTCTTTCTTTATCATGCCAGATGTTGGAGCTGAAATAGCAGATCTTGAAAAGTCAACAATGGCTGAAAAGGAAATGCTAGTAGCTAAAGACGAATTAATGAGAGACTACTCCATTAAAAGTGAAAGAATTCATACGGTTAGTCAACTTTTGAAAGCATACACCCTTTTTGAAAAAGATGTGGAATATGTGTTAATGGACAATAAAGTAAAAATTGTTGACGAACAAACCGGCCGAATCATGGATGGTCGAAGGTATTCTAACGGACTACACCAGGCAATAGAAGCTAAAGAAAACGTAAAAGTAGAAGCAGCAACTCAAACATTTGCGACTATCACTTTGCAGAATTACTTCCGAATGTACAACAAGCTTTCGGGTATGACAGGTACTGCCGAAACAGAAGCTGGCGAATTCTGGGACATCTACGAATTAGACGTAGTTGTGATTCCTACCAACAGACCTATTCAAAGAGACGACAAGGAAGATTTAGTATACAAAACAGTAAGAGAAAAATACAATGCTGTTATTGATGAAGTAGTAAAACTTAGTAAAGAAGGAAGACCAATTCTTGTTGGTACCACATCGGTAGAGATTTCTGAACTCTTAAGTAAATTACTTAAGATGAAAGGCTTAAAACACAATGTGTTAAATGCAAAAATGCACCAAAAAGAAGCAGACATTGTTGCCGAAGCTGGTAAAGCAGGAAACGTTACTATAGCAACCAACATGGCTGGTAGAGGTACCGACATTAAACTTTCAGAAGAAGTAAAAAACAATGGTGGTTTAGCTATTATTGGTACCGAACGACATGACTCCAGAAGGGTTGACAGACAGCTTAGAGGTCGTGCCGGTCGTCAGGGTGATCCTGGTTCATCTCAGTTTTTCGTCTCTTTAGAGGATAATTTAATGCGATTATTTGGATCGGAGAGAATTGCTAAGATGATGGATAGAATGGGATTAGAAGAAGGCGAAGTAATTCAGCACTCTATGATTACCAAGTCTATCGAAAGAGCTCAAAAGAAAGTAGAAGAAAATAACTTTGGAACAAGAAAGCGTCTTTTAGAATATGATGACGTAATGAATGCCCAAAGAAAAGTTATATACCAGAAAAGAAAGAACGCTCTTTTCGGAGACAGGCTTTCGGTTGACATTGACAACATGATTTATGATACCGCGTCGGTTATATGTAGCGAATATCAGTCAGCATCCGACTACGAAGGATTTAAATTAGACCTTGTAAGATTTTTGGGAATCAATTCTCCAGTTACTGAAGAAGAATTTAAGCAATTACCAGAAGAAGAGTTGTGTGAAGTGATTTATGAAAAGTCTATAGAAAATTATAAATCAAAATCTGAAATAATTTCTCAAAGAACCTTCCCAGTTATCAAGGATGTTTTTGAAAATGAATCGAATAATTATGAAAATATAGTTATTCCATTTACCGATGGCATTAAAACACTTCAAGTAGTAACAAACTTAAAAGAAGCATTTGATTCTGAGGGAAAAACAATACCATTGTCTGTAGAAAAAGGAGTAACACTTTCTATGATAGACGATGCTTGGAAAGAGAACCTTAGAGAGCTTGATGATTTAAAGCAATCAGTTCAAAATGCTACTTACGAGCAAAAAGACCCATTATTAATCTACAAGTTCGAATCATTTAATTTGTTCAAACAAATGATGGAAAAAATTAATAAAGAAATTGTTTCTTTCTTAATTAAAGCAAACCTTCCTTCAGGATCGAAAGTAGAGAACGAACAAGTGCAGCAGAATCAACAACTAAAAATGGGTAGATCAGACAACTACTCTGGAAACAAAAGAAACCAACAAAAAAGAGTCGAACCCGTTCGCGTAGAACAAAAGGTTGGAAGAAACGAAGCGTGTCCGTGTGGAAGTGGTAAAAAATACAAGCAATGTCACGGTAAATAATTTACCCTGCCCAGCTTGCCCTATCTAATGATCTAAACTGAATTGCTTCAGAAATATGGTATTTAGAAATGTCTTTGCTACTATCTAAATCAGCTATTGTTCTTGCTACTTTTAGAATTCTGTCATAAGCTCTTGCAGATAACTCTAACTTCTCCATTGCTGTTTTAAGTAGTTGCTGACTCTCTAAATCTAGCTTGCAATAGACTCTTATTAGCTTAGAGCTCATTTGAGCATTATTATGAACATCTAATAGATCCTTAAATCTCTCTTGCTGCACTATCCTAGCCTTCAACACCCTTTCCCTTATAGATTGACTGCCTTCTGTCTCTTTCTTGCTGCTTAGCTCATCAAAATGAACGGGAGTTACCTCCACATGAATATCTATTCTATCTAACAAAGGTCCTGAGACTTTATTTAAATATTTCTGCACTACACCAGGGGCACACAAACAATCCTTTTCAGGATGATTGTAAAACCCACAAGGACAAGGATTCATTGATGCAATCAGCATGAAACTAGCAGGATAATCCACACTAAATTTTGCTCTTGAAATAGTTATGGTTCTATCCTCTAATGGTTGACGCATCACTTCTAAAACTGTTCTTTTAAATTCTGGAAGTTCATCTAAAAACAACACTCCATTATGAGAAAGAGAAATTTCTCCTGGTTGAGGGAATGTGCCACCACCGACTAAAGCAACATCAGAAATAGTGTGGTGAGGAGATCGAAATGGCCTCTCGGACATTAAAGACTCGTTGTTTTGCATTCGACCAGCAACAGAATGAATTTTAGTAGTTTCTAATGCTTCCCCTAAAGATAAAGGAGGTAGAATTCCGGGCAATCTTTTTGCCAACATTGTCTTTCCAGAACCAGGAGGACCGATCATAATAACATTATGTCCCCCAGCAGCAGTTATTTCTAAAGACCTTTTTATATTTTCTTGACCCTTAACATCTTTAAAGTCAACATCTAATAAGTTTAAAGATTTGAAAAATTCTTTTCTGGTGTCTATTTTAGTGATCGGAATATCTTTTTTTCCGCCGAAGAAATGGATTACATCGAGTATATTTTCAGCACCCCTAACATCTAAACCATCCACGATAGCTGCTTCTTTAGCATTTGCTTTTGGCAAAATAATTCCTTTAAAGCCTTCTTTCCTTGCCTGAATTGCAATTGGAAGAGCTCCTTTAATAGAGTTCAAGCTTCCATCAAGAGACAATTCACCCATAATAATATATTCATTTACGTTGGAAGATTTGATCTGTTGTGTGGCAGCGAGTATGCCAATTGCCAAAGGCAAATCATAAGCAGAACCTTCTTTACGAATATCAGCAGGAGCCATATTGATTATAAACTTTTTACCAGGAATTTTATAACCAATATTTTTTAGAGCTGCTTCAATTCTGTAATGAGATTCTTTTACAGCGTTATCAGGCAATCCTACTAAGAAAAATTTAATTCCAGGAGAGACATTTACTTCGATAGTAATAGTGGTAGCATCAATGCCAAAAACGGCAGAACCAAAGGTTTTTACAAGCATTTTTATAAACTTTAAGGAGAGAAAAAATCCCCTCTACTTTTTAAATAGAGGGGAGTAAATATTAATTATTGAAAGCGTCTATGCCTTCTTGCAGCCAATTCTTAAACAAATCTACTTTACCATGATCTTGGTAATTTGCTGGAGATCCTAATTGATTTTCATCATGATCTAAAACAACATAATATGGCTGAGAATTAGTCTTGTAACGCTCTATTTGTAAAACAGTCCATTTGTCACCAACCGTCTTTACCTTCTTTTTCTTTCCAGCAATGGTAGTTTCGTATTGATCTTCTTTAGCGAGTTTAGTACGTTCGTCAACATATAATGATATTAAAACAACTTCTGAACTTAACATTCTTTTAACTTCAGAGTCGGACCAAACTTGCTCTTCCATCTTACGGCAATTTACGCATGCCCAACCAGTAAAATCTAACATAATTGGCTTACCAACTTCTTTAGCATAAGCCACTCCTAAATCGTAATCATGAAAAACCATGATACCTTGAGGTCCTAAATGCTGACCACTTTGCTCCTGATGAGCATCTCCGCTAATAGTAATGGTAGAAGTATTTGCAAAACCGACTCCTTGAGGAGATTCACTATAATGCATTGGAGGAGGGAAAGCATTAATAATTTTTAATGGAGCTCCCCATAAACCAGGAACCATATAAACAGTAAACATTCCTGTAATAACAGCTAAGAAAAATCTACCTACTGAAAGATGTTTTAATTCGCTATCGTGAGAAAACTTAAGGAAACCTAATAAATACATGGTAAGGAATGCGAATATCACAATCCAAATAGCAATGAACAATTCTCTTTCTAAGAAATGAGTTTGCATAACTAAATCTGCATTTGACAAGAATTTAAATGCTAAAGCAATTTCAAGAAACCCTAAAACAACTTTAACAGAGTTAAGCCATCCGCCCGATTGAGGCAAAGAGTTAAGCCATCCTGGGAATGCAGCAAACAATGCAAAAGGTAAAGCAATAGCTAAAGAAAAGCCTAACATTCCAATAATAGGACCGATATAACTACCGCCAGAAGCAGCTTCCACTAATAATGTGCCAACAATAGGACCAGTACAAGAGAATGATACGAGCGCTAACACTAAAGCCATAAAGAAAATTCCAACCAAGCCGCCTTTATCAGATGCTTGATCGGCTTTATTAATCCAAGAATGAGGAAGTGTTAATTCGAATGCTCCTAAAAAAGAAGCAGCAAAAACAATTAACAAAACAAAGAATGCTAAATTAAAATACACGTTGGTTGCCATACTATTCAAAACCTCTGGACCAAATACAGCAGAAACTCCAACACCTAAAAGAACATAAATAATAATAATACTTAGACCATAAAGAATGGCGTTTGTAATTCCTTTTGCTCTAGTTTTACTTTGCTTAGTAAAGAAACTAACCGTCATGGGAATCATTGGAAAAACACATGGCGTCAGTAAGGCGGCAAATCCGCTTAAAAATGCAATAAAGAAAATAGACCACATTCCTTTTTTAGAACTAGAATCAGAATCGCTAGTAGACGAAGTATTCTCCGAACCTTTAATGTCAAATTCGAACTCTACATACTCGGGAGGCAAACATTTAGAGATGTCGCAAACCATGAAAGTAAGCTCGCCTTTTAATTTAAAGTCATTATCTGTAGTTACTTTTATTATTTGAGAAAAAGTAGCTGACTTTTTAAAGTAGCTAAGAACCATGTCAAAATTAGGATCAAACTGCTCTATAGGAGTACCTTCTTTTGTTGTACCAACTAATTGAAAACTATCGGCTTCGAAAAAGATAAAAGAAGTAGGAACTGGTCCATCATCGGCGATATTCTGAGAATAAAGGTACCAACCCTCTTCAATCTCTGCACTAAATGTTAGTTCTATCTCATCAGAACTAATTTGTTCTTGTGAAAATGTCCAAGAAACTGGATCATAAATCTGGGCACTTATCAAAAAAGGCAGTGCGATTAAAAATAAAATAAGTTTTTTCATAATTCTAGTTGTTGTTTGTAGTTTTAAGTTGCTTTTCAATAAGTTGGACTAATTCGTTAGCTCTTTGACTTCCTATATAATAAATTAATCCGTCTTTATCTGTAAGTTTAGCACAGTCATTTCCTCTAGTATAGAATCTGATTGCACCTTTTGAGTGTAAGTTAAACACCGACTTATTAAAAAGGAAACGACTATATTTCTCTTTTGTTACACTTTTGATAGATGACAGTTCAATTTTCACTGTTCTTGTAGTCCACAAACGCTCTAACAAGATACTGCCGTTCCTTAGTGATGTCTTAAAGTGCTTAACGTAAATTAAAATTAAAGAAATCGCAATTATGGATATTCCAATTATAAAAAACAAATTTCCAGAACCAACATTCAATCCTTTATAATCTGACCAATAGTAAAAAGAAAAGCAAAATAATGCTAAAATGGTTCTAACAATAAAAGAAGATTTATTAAATCCTAAATACTGCAGTTCTTCAAATAATGTAGACTTATCCATTAGACCAATACTTTTCGTTAATTAAAATTTTATATGCAAATTTAGTCTTTTTGTCTATTTTATAATGCTCATCAATTCTATGCCCAATTATTGCAAGAACTTTATTTTCTCGACAAAGCAACCAAGTGTTTTCCTTTTGTAATGTAGAACATTTTAAATCAATTAAAAAATCGCTTACTTTTTTGGTTCCCTTCATGCCAAATGGCTGGAAAACATCCCCCTTTTTCCACTTCCTTATCTCTAGCGGAAATGATAGTTTAGAGTAATCTAAAAGATGTTCGTCATCTTTAAAAATACAATCTTGTATAGCTACTTTTTCAAACTTTAAACCAATATGAGCCAATTCAGAATCTTCAACACCCACCTTAAACGAATTGAAATTAAGATCTTTAATCTTAGAAATTTCTAATCCCTTTCTTTCTTTTACTACTCTATAAATATGGTTTGATACCAATTTTCCGTTTTCTGCTTTTAATAAACTAAAAATATCTTTCCAGTTAAATGGCCCGAAATCTTTTAAAATTTGATAAATAATTTCTTGATGATTTTCCTGTCCTTTAATCCAGCTAGTTTCTAAACGATATCCAAAAGGAATCGAATAGAAAGAACCCTTAATTATATTGTTTGCCTCTGTCTTAAGTAATTCGAATTTCTCTTGATTAGATACTATTTCTTGAGCTAGCTTCTGGCGAATAGTACTGTCTTTTTGTTCCAAATCAACAAGAGATACATTTCTGATATAATTACGCTGATAGTTTAGAGAAGTATTTGAAGAGTCTTCTCTAAAAGTATAATTATTTTCTTTTAAAAAATCAATGATTTCTTTAGATGAGAAACATAATAAAGGCCTAATAATATTGCCGTTAATGGGCAGAATTCCACGCAAGCCCTCTAAACTAGCTTTCCTGCTTTTTTTAATTAATAGCGTTTCTATTGAATCATCTTGATGGTGAGCAGTAACAATTTTATCAAAATTGTTTTCTTGCATCAGCTGATCAAACCATTGATATCTTAAGTCTCTAGCTCCCATTTGAATAGAAACCTTAAATTCAGTTGTGTACTTTCTAGTATCAAAATTTGAACTGTAAAAAGGAACATTTAAGTTATGCGCTAACTCTTTTACAAAAACTTCGTCTTGGTCACTTTCCTCTCTTCTCAGTTTAAAATTACAATGAGCAATAGCAAAGTCATATTTTAAACTTGAAAAAAGGTGAGCCATTGCAACGCTATCTTTTCCGCCACTAACGGCTAAGATTAGCCTTTCGTTAGAGCCAACCAACTTGTGTTTTTGTATGAATTTTTGCAGTCTACTCAGCATCTAACACTTTTAACATTGCATTAGCTTTTAACAAACATTCGGCATATTCTTTTTTAGATTCCGATTTTGAAGTAATCGCTCCCCCAACCATAAAAGAAGCAAAATTTTTGCTCTCATTGTAGATAATACTCCTAATTACAACATTAAAATCAAAGTCGCCATCTGGAGTAACATAGCCAACAGAACCAGAATAAAGTCCTCTTTTTGTAGCTTCAAATTTTTCGATTAGTTTCATAGCCATTATCTTAGGGGCTCCAGTCATACTTCCCATAGGAAAGGTGTCTTTTATAATATCAACCCAATGAGTGTCATTTTTAATCTGAGAAGTAACTGTTGAAATCAAATGGTGGACTTGAGTGAAAGAATAAGCTCCGTATAATTCTTCTACTTGTACGCTTGCTTTGGTTGCTGACTTTGACAAATCGTTTCTTACTAAATCGACAATCATTACGTTTTCACTCCTTTCTTTGGAGCAATTAAACAATTCGTTTTTTAAAGCAACATCTTGTTCTTTAGTTTCCCCTCTTTTTTTAGTTCCTTTTATTGGTTGCGAAATAATTTTACGGCCATTTTTCTTTAAATATCTCTCAGGACTAGCACAAATTAAATGGTGATCTTCAGCTCTGAAATATGCAGAAAAAGGAGGATTTGAAATGGTATCTAAATCTTTAAAAAGCGAGTAAGTACTTAGCTCTACATTATGAGCATAGAACTCAAAACAATAATTCATTTCGTAGATATCACCTCTATCGATATGATGGATGATTTTATCAAATTGTTGTAAATATTGTTCTTTACTTATTCTTTGTTTTAATTCGACAACATGCTTTTTAGATGGCTCTTTTAAATTAGTCATCATAATTTCTTTAAAAACCAATCTCATTTCAGATCGATCTAAATCAGATGGGAAATGAAAAACAACATCATTACCAATAATTTCAAATATCCATTTTGGCTGAAAGAAAACTAAATTAGGAAATTGATGTTCATCCTTGTTATTCGACTCTAACTCTTCAATTTCATTTTTTAGATCGTAGGAAAAAGCACCAAAAAGCCAGTCTTTTTTTTCATCGTAATACTCTTTTAGACAATCTAGAGAATTATTGGTGCAAGTAATAGTAGAAATAGAGTCTGCTCCGACAAGCATATTTTTATCTAAATACAAGCCTAAAGAAGCATCTGTTTCTCCTTTAAGAACAGAGTAATATTGAAACTGGGAGCACCACACCATCAACTTATCTTTGAAAGAATCGACATCAGCAATATGGTAGGTAACGTTGGAGCGGTTCATTACTTCTTTCTTTTGTTTGCAATTAGAAAACAAATAAAGAAAGCTGACAAGAAAGACGCTAAACGACCAATATAATCACCGTACTGTACGTAAAACGTATTGCCCGTAACAACAGCCATTTCACGAGAAATTACTGTTTGTTCGTTCCATTTAGTTTGATCAGTTAGATTTCCTAAAGGATCAATAAAAGCCGAAACTCCTGTGTTTGCGCTTCTAACAATAGACCTTCTTGTTTCGACTGCTCTCAATCTAGCATAATCAAGATGTTGTAAGTATCCTGGTGTATCTTTCCACCATCCGTCATTAGTAATTATGGCAAGAATGTTTGCTCCGTTTCTAACAAACTCAGAAACATACTCTCCGTATATAGACTCGTAGCATACAATTGGGGCAAGTCTGGTACTATCCTTAGTAAAAACAGATCTGTATTCTTGAGTACCTAAACTTCCTGAAATACCGCCTAAATCTATCGAAAGAAACTTTAATTTTCCTAAGACTTTAGCAAAAGGCATAAACTCAACACCCTGAACTAATTTGGATTTGTGGTAAACCTCCACCCCGCTTTTATTAATATAAAGTGCAGAGTTAAAAACATCATAAAATAAATTGGAGTTAGAGAAAGGTCGAGCAGTATTAGTTAATTTAGAATCGTATTTTTTATAAGTGGTTGCCCCCACCAAAATTTGTAAATCTGGAAACTGATTAATCAAATTCTTCAACTTTATAATAGAGGTAGCGTTTTCTATTTTAGACTCCCAAATGCCTTCTATTAGAGCAGTTTCCGGACCAACAAGATAATTAGTAGTACTATCAATTTCGAACAAAGCGCAATCTATAAACTGATCAAGTTGCTGATCTGCGCTAAGACCATTAAACTTCTCTATATAAGGGTCAATATTAGGCTGTACCACAACAAATTTCTGGGTATGACTTGTTTCAAAATTTGCACTTATTAAAAAAGAAATGGCAATCGGAACAAAGACAACAAACATTGAAGAGTATATATACTTCTTATGATTTATAGCTTGAACTATAAATAGATTGGCTATCAAAATCCACATGCTCCCTCCTAATACTCCAGTATATTCATACCATTGAATAAGCATCGGGTAAGAGGAAAAACTATTTCCCAATGTAAGCCAAGGCCAAGACAAGTCCCAATTAAGGTGAATATATTCAAAGCACAACCAAAAACATAGCATTGCCCACCAACCTCTTTTCAAATCAAATCTTGACTTAACTATAAATGCCATTAAAAACACAAATGACATTAAAAGAGTGTTTACTAAAACGGCCATAACCATTCCAAACATGGAGGCGTGCATAATCCAAAATGTGGTTGCAATATTCCAAACTAGAAAAGATAAAAAAGAATAAAAATATATCTCTTTTTTAGTTTTTAAGGTTGAGAAAAGATAAAATAATGGGACAAATGCGATCAACGAAAGCAAAGGAAAACCGTTAGGAGGCCATGATACTAAAAGTAAAAAAGCTGAAAAAAGACTTAGTAATGATTTTTTAAACATCTATTTGTATTATTGCATAACAAATATCCGTATTTCTTGAGAATTCAAAAACATATTCCTAATTTCTTTACTCTATCCAATTTAAGTTGCGGAATGCTTGCTATTTTCTTAGCGTTTCAATCGCAATTAGTTCTAGCAGGATTGTTTATCATGATTGGATTATTTTTCGACTTTTTTGACGGAATGCTTGCTCGAATCTTTAAAGTAAGCGGAGAACTTGGCAAACAACTTGATAGTTTAGCCGACTTAATCACTTTTGGAGTTGCACCTTCTATCATTGTTTTTCAGCTTATTTACAAAATAGAAACTGGAGATTTTTTAATGCAAACCAATGAAACAAAGAATATATTCTTGCATTTAAGTCCTTTCGTTGCTTTTTTAATTCCAATATTTTCAGCACTAAGATTAGCTAAGTTTAATATTGATACTAACCAAAGCTCAAGTTTTGTTGGCGTCCCCACTCCTGCGAATGCTTTATTTTTTATTGCCTTTCCATTAATTCTTGAGTATCAAGAAAGTTCTTTAATGGCGAACTGTATTAACAATTTATATTTTCTAATAATTACTACAATTATCATGAGTTTTCTCATGGTTGCCGATATAAAATTGTTTTCTTTTAAAATTAAAAGTTTGGCTTGGAAAGAAAATAAAGTTCAATATATATTTATTTTAATAACGGGCTTATTATTATGGCTATTCCATTTTGTAGCTATCCCAATTATTATACTTTTGTATCCAGTTATATCACTTATAAAAAAACAAGATGAAATTCAAAGCTGAAATAGATGTAATGCCTTTAAAAGCACTACTTGATCCTCAAGGAAAAGCAGTTAGTTCTAGCATGTCCAACGTTGGATTATCGCAAATATCCAATGTTCGTATTGGTAAACATATGACACTTGAAATAGAGGCGTCTAATATAGATGATGCTAAAGGATTAGTGGATAAAGCGTGTAAGGATATGCTTTGCAATCAGATAATGGAAGAATACCATTTTACTGTTACTGCATTTTAAGACCTTAATTCAAAGTTTTTACCAAGGTATACTTTTCGAACTTGCTCGTCTTCTGCAAGCTCTTTAGCTGTACCAGACTTCAATATCTTACCTTCGTAAAGTAAATAGGCTCTTTCTGTAATAGATAGGGTTTCATGAACATTGTGATCTGTAATAAGAATTCCAATGTTCTTTTTCTTAAGGGTAGAAACAATTTGCTGAATATCTTCTACTGCAATAGGGTCTACCCCTGCAAAAGGCTCATCGAGTAAAATAAATTTCGGATCTGTTGCTAAACATCGAGCAATTTCCGTCCTTCTTCTTTCTCCTCCTGATAGCAAATCTCCTTTGGTTTTTCTGATAAGATTAAGTCCAAACTCACTTATCAACTCTTCTAACTTTAGACTTTGTTCTTCCTTACTCAAAGAGGTCATTTCTAAGACTGCACTAATATTATCCTCAACAGAAAGTTTTCTGAAAACAGAAGCTTCTTGAGCTAAGTAACCAACACCCATCTGAGCTCTTTTGTACATAGGCAGACTTGTGATTTCAATATCATTAAGTAGCACAGTTCCATTGTCTGGCTTCACAAGGCCAACCATCATATAAAAAGTAGTAGTCTTTCCTGCTCCATTGGGGCCTAGAAGTCCAACTATTTCCCCTTGATTGACTTGAACAGAAACATTATCGACAACATTTCTACCGCTATAATTTTTAATGATATTTTTTGCTTCCAACTTCATAATCTTATTTATCAAATTTTGCGGAAATCTTAATACTAATTTCATAAAGTAACATCAAAGGGAATGTTACTAATATTTGACTCATGATATCTGGCGGAGTGATAATAGCAGCCAACAAAAGCAAACAAACTAAAGCATGTTTTCTATATTTTCTTAAAAAGGTAGGTGTTATCAATCCAAATTTACTTAGAAAATAAACTAATACAGGCAATTGAAAAATGAGTCCGTTTGCTAAGCATACTGATGTAACTATTGAAATAAATGAGTTTAAACTTATTTGATTAGCAACCTGTGCGCTTATCTGATAATTTCCTAAAAACTGAACCGACAATGGAGAGACAAAATAATATCCGAATAAAATACCTAAAATAAAAAGTAAAGAAACATAAAAGACAATTCCTCTAGAGTACTTTCTTTCTCCATCACTAAGTGCAGGGCCAATAAACCTCCATATTTCCCAAATTATATACGGAAAGGATATAACAAAACCTGCAACTATTGAAGAAACAATATGAGTGCTAAACTGACCCGGCATAGTAAAGTTATTCAATTCGAAAAGAGTTTCCATAATGCAAAACGCATCTCCTAAACCTAAAGAATTAGACAACCAACAAAACCAAGTATAAGTAACAAAACCAGGATCTTTAGACGCAAATATTATAGTATCAAAAAGAATAGCCGGGTTTAAAAAAGCCATAATAGCAAACACAAAAATAGCTATCGCACTTCTAATAAGGTGCCACCTTAATATTTCTAAATGATCTAAAAAAGATTGTTCCTTTCCTATTTTCTCCATTACAATATTCCTTCTTTTAACATATCATGAATATGAACAATTCCGACGTATGTTTTACCATCTAACACTACTATTTGAGAAATAGTATTTTTTTCCATCAATTTGAGTCCATCAATTGCTAGAGCATCTTTATGAATTGTTTTTGGCATTTTATTCATAACATCTTTAGCACCCAAACTATTTATATCTAATTTTTTTTCAATTATTCTTCTTATATCTCCATCAGTAATTATTCCAACAATTTCTTGGTCAGACATTACCACTGATGCGCCTAATCTTTTACGAGAAATTTCAACAATAACATCGTACATAGAATCGTCAATATCAACTCTTGGCATATGATCAGAATTACAAAGATCGCTCATCTTAAGGAAAAGCCTTTTACCTAAAGATCCGCCGGGATGAAAACGAGCAAAATCTTTATCACTAAAATTTCTTGATTGCAATAAACAAACAGCAAGAGCATCGCCCAAAACTAATTGAGCGGTAGTGCTAGTGGTTGGAGCTAAATTATTTGGACAGGCTTCTTTTTCAACAAAGGAGTTTAAAAACCAATCGGAATGACTAACTAGGTAAGAATCTTTGTTTCCACACAAAGCAATAATTTTATTACCCATTGATTTAATTAATGGAACAATTGCTTTAATTTCTGATGTATTACCGCTTTTTGACAAACATAATACTACATCATTTTCTTGAATGTTACCTAAATCACCATGAGAAGCATCTCCAGCATGCATAAAAACAGATGGCTGACCAGTAGAATTGAAAGTAGAAACAATTTTTTGAGAAATATTTGCACTTTTGCCGATACCTGTAACAATTATTCTTCCACTACTATTTAAAATTTCACTTACTATCTCAGCAAAGTCTTCATTAACAAGATTCTCCAAGGCAAGAATGGACTGACCTTCGTTAATTATAGTAGCTTTTGCTGATTCTAAAATTTGTTTAGTTGTTCTCAAAAATAATTTTACTTTTTAGTGGTACAAAGCTATAAATTTATTGTAGCTTTATTAATACTTTGGTACTTAAACAAAAGTATCACTTTTACTTTACAATACTTAATGAACAAAGAAACAATATCTTTAAAACAAGAGCTTGACAGCTATTTTGGTTTCAAAGAATTCAAAGGACAACAAGAAGCAATTATTCAAAACACTCTTGACGGAAAGGATTCATTTGTAGTTATGCCTACAGGAGGAGGAAAGTCTATGTGCTATCAACTTCCCGCTTTAATGATGGATGGATGCGCAATAGTAATTTCCCCACTAATCGCCTTAATGAAAAATCAGGTGGACGCAATTAGAGGATTTAATGAAAGTGACAGCATAGCTCACGTACTAAACTCATCATTGTCTAAAAGAGATGTTTTAAAAGTAAAAGAAGATGTGAATTCTGGTAAGACCAAGCTACTTTATCTAGCACCAGAATCCTTAACTAAGGAAGAAAATATTGAATTCTTAAGTAACAGAACAATATCTTTTTACGCCATAGATGAGGCCCACTGTATTTCGGAGTGGGGGCATGATTTCAGACCAGAATACAGAAACATCAGAAGGATTGTAGAAAATATTGGTAGGGCACCTATAATAGCACTTACAGCTACTGCAACTACTAAAGTAATGGAAGATATTCAGAAAAATTTAGGCATTAGCGATTGCCCTGTATACCTAGACTCTTTTAACAGAACTAATTTATACTATGACATTAGACCAAAAATTAATGTCGAAAAAGAAATAATCAAGTACATAAAACAAAATACGGGTAAATCAGGAATTGTTTATTGTTTGAGTAGAAAAAAAGTGGAAGACATTGCAGAAACCTTACAGGTAAATGGAATAAATGCCCTCCCTTATCACGCTGGCTTAGAAGCCAAAACAAGAATAAAACATCAGGATGCTTTTCTAATGGAAGAAGCAGATGTAATTGTGGCTACTATTGCATTCGGAATGGGTATTGACAAGCCAGATATTCGTTTTGTTATTCACCATGACATTCCTAAAAGTTTAGAAAGTTATTACCAAGAAACAGGAAGAGCTGGTAGAGATGGTGGAGAAGGAAATTGCGTAACTTTTTACAGCTATAAAGATATTGAGAAGCTCGAAAAGTTCTTGCAAGGAAAGCCAGTTGCAGAACAAGAAATAGGAAGACAATTAATTTTAGAAACTATTTCGTTTGCAGAAACCTCAATGTGTAGAAGAAAATATATTCTTCATTACTTTGGAGAATATTTCGATAATAAGCATTGCAATGAAATGTGTGATAACTGCAAGTTTCCAAAACCTAATTTTGAAGGTAAAAAATACGTTAAGCAAGTAATTGACACAATTAAGCTTTTTAACGAAAAATTAAAGGCTAAAGAAATTGTAAAAATCATAGTTGGAGAAAGCAATACTTTCACAAAACAACACAAAGCCGAAACCCTTGATATTTTTGGCATAGGTAAAGATAAAAGCAAACAATTCTGGCATGCTATTATTCGTCAAACTCTAGTAAAAGGATTAATTTATAAGGAAATTGAAACTTACGGCATACTTAAAGTAAGTGAAAAAGGATACGAATTTTTTGAAAATCAATACGACATCCTACTTACAGAAGACCATGATTACGATGCTATTAACACTAAAAATGCTAGCCTGAGCAATCAAAAAGGATCTGCAGCCGATAAAGTTTTATTCGAAATCTTGAAATCAACAAGAAAGAGCCATGCGAAAGAAATAAACCTTCCTCCTACTATTATTTTCTCGGAAGCTTCTTTAATAGATATGGCTAATCAATATCCAATAAATATTGAGGAGCTTAGCCAAATACATGGTGTTGGCACAGGAAAAGCAAAGAAATACGGTGAGCCTTATATTTACGAGATCAAAGAACATGTTGAAGCTAACGACATAGAGAGGCCAAACGATATGGTTGTTAAAACAATCGTTAAGCAATCTAGCAACAAGGTTTTCATCATCCAAAGCATTGACAGAAAACTCTCCATTGAAGATATTGCGTCCGCTAAAGGATTAAAAGTAGACGAATTACTTAGTCAAATAGAAACTATTGTGATTTCTGGAACTAAAGTAAACCTCAACTACTATATTAATGAAATTCTTGACGAATATCAGCAAGAAGAATTAGACGAATTTTATAGAAATTCAGAAGAAGCTAACTTTGATGAAGCAAGAAATGAGTTCGATGAAGACGAATACAATGACGAAGAATTAAGACTGTATCGTATTAAGTTTATTTCTGACGTAGCAAACTAATTGTTAAAGCAGCCATAAGCTCTACACTGGTAAGAAAAGATTTTTCTTGGACGTCAAAATTTGAGTTGTGTAATTTTCTTTGAGGCTCTCCTTCAAAACCCACTCCAATTCTGTAAAAACAAGCAGGCACATGATGAGAATAGAAAGCAAAGTCTTCTGCCGTCATTCTTTTAGGTATATCAATAACAGAGTCTGCTCCTAAAATCAGCTTTGCCTCTTTCTTACAAAAAGCAGTAAGCACATTATCGTTTTTCAAAAAAGGATAACCAATTTTTATTTCAAGGTTGCAACTTGCTCCATGCTTTTCGGCGATAGTATCACAAATTGTTCTAATTTCTCGATGCGCTTCTTTTCTCCACTTTTCATCCATAGCCCTAAATGTCCCTTTTAGCTTTACTGTTTCTGGAACTATATTACCTAATGTTCCTCCTTCAATTGCACCTAGAGACATAATAGTATCGGAAATAGGATCAAACTTATCGTACAATGCAGAAATAATTTGGGCTGCAATCTTTAGAGGATTAATGTTATTTTGAGGAATAGCTGCATGGCCTCCTACCCCATTTACTGTTAAATAAAGCTCGTCGGCTGAAGCCATAAATAAACCTTCTCTTATTCCAACAGTTCCTGACAACAACTCTGGAGAAACATGCTGACCTAATATTAAATCTACATCCGGATTCTTTAAAACTCCCTCATTAATCATTAGAGAAGCTCCTCCAGGCAAGGTTTCCTCTCCAGGCTGAAAAATAAATTTTACTGTGCCCGACCAATCCTTTTTTGTTTCATTTAGAATTTTAGCCACACCTAGTAAAGAAGCCGTATGAAAGTCATGACCACAAGCGTGCATAACGCCTTTATTTATAGAGCGATAATCTGCAGTGTTTGTTTCTTGAATAGGAAGTGCATCGATATCAGCACGAAGCGCAATGCATTTACCTGCAGAATTAGAACCCTCAATAATAGCAACAATACCAGTTTTAACATAACCAGCTCTAAAGTCTATTCCGTATTCGCTTAACTTTTGTTGAATAAATTCAGATGTCTGAAATTCTTCGAAAGAAAGTTCTGGATTCATATGTAAATGCCTCCTAACATCAACCACCTCATTGTGGTATAATGCAGACAAATCCTTTATTTTTTTAAATACCATCATTTACCAAAAACTAGTTTCACACCTCCAACTAACATTATAAGACCGAAGATTTTTTTAAGCATTTTAGCATCTAGATTTACTGCCCATTTTGAACTAAAGTATCCGCCCAAGATAAAAGCAGCGGCTACAATCATAGCATATTTCCATTCTACATATCCAGCTTTGTGATAGTTCCAAGCTGCAAGAACACCAATTGGTGGAAGCATGATTGCTAAACTGGTTCCTTGAGCAACATGCTGGCTCAAGCCCATCAACACCAATAAAGGAATAATAATTAAACCTCCACCAACGCCAACAAAACCACTTAACAAACCAGCACAAATTCCTATAAGCACTAGCATTACAATTGTTGATACTTCCATTTTATTTGAATATTAAACAAAAATAGACAATTCCATCTTATCTTTGTAAGATGATAGAAATACAAAGCTTCACATTTAACGGATTTCAAGAAAACACTTACGTTTTATTTGATCAAACAAAAGAGTGCATCATTATTGACCCAGGATGTTATGAAAAATCAGAACAGCAAACCTTAGTCGATTTTATTGAAAATAATCAACTAAAACCTGTTAAGCTTATAAACACCCACTGTCATATTGATCATGTTTTAGGAAATAAATTCGTTGCTGAAAAATGGAATCTCCCTTTATACATGCACGAAAAAGATTTGCCAACATTAAAAAGCGTGTCAGATTATTGTAAAGTCTATGGGTTTCATAATTATGACCCTAGTCCCGAACCAAGCGCATTTCTAAACCACGAAGACGAACTTACTTTTGGTCAGAGCAGTTTAGATATTTGTTTTACTCCAGGGCACGCTCCAGGACACATTGTTCTTCATAGCCCATCTCAAAAATTTGTAATTGGAGGAGACGTATTATTCTACACAAGTATTGGCCGCACAGACTTGCCGGGCGGAGACCACGACACTCTTATTAATAGCATAAAAGAAAATTTGTTAGTAATGGATGATGATACAGTTGTTTATTGTGGCCATGGTCAGCCAACAAAAATAGGTTTTGAAAAAATAAATAATCCTTTTTTAAAATAAACTATTGACTCTGAGCTTCTCGCTTATCATAATCTAGAACTAAAAGATAATAAGAGAAAACTCCTAAGCCGTACAAAACAGCTGTGACATAGAAGATGTAAGCATATGGCAAATCCATCGACTTAAGGTATCTAAATATCTGAGAACTAAAGTACCAACTACCACTCCAAATAGCAGCAGTTACTGCACTAAGAATTTCTTGGTTTTGTTTACCGACATAATTCATCGTTAACTCTGATGTCATTGGGGCAGCCATATTCATTAAAGGTGTCCTAATCCAGTAACAGAATATCGCTAATGGCAATGCCCACCAATGGTCTGCATAAAATTCTGTAGTTGCCAAGGCTATTAAAGCTAAAACCGCAAAAGACTGAGTAAATGTAATCCCTTTTTTAAATCCTAACTTATTTTTTACCTTAGGAACGAGTAAGGCCATAATAGCGACTAGAACACTAGCAACAGTTCCAACCAATGCAAATTGGGCCGAATCCAAACCATAAATATGAAAAAAGAATAAATTGATAAAGGGAATAGTTAAACCCGCTCCAACCGCAATTATAAAAGTGGGTATAAGCGCTTTTAATAAAAGATTCCAATTATACGATTTAAGCTGAATCCCTTTTTTCTCTGACTCTACAATAACGTTATCTATTTTCAAACGCATTAAAAAATAGAGTCCGACATAACTAATCAAAGCAATTAGAATAAGCATTTTTCCTTCGTCAATATCTTTAACAGTTTGACTGAGGGTATATATTAAAATGCCACTTAAAATAGTTCCAAAACTATGCGTAGCATAATTTAATGAAATGGCATGAGATCGGTTTTCAACAGAAGTATTTCGCATCACAAATGGCAAGCTACTTACCTGAAAACTAGTAAAAACTACTCCCCATAAGACGAATAAAAAGGGCAACAATGAAAACAACTGAAGCTTAATCGATAATATCATAATAATTGCGACAGTAGGCACACCAATACTTCCAATTAAAAAGAAAGGCTTTAGTTTTTTGCCTTTTATAAAAAAGCCAAGTGGAAAGGCCAAAATCATGACTGCCAAGAAACGATAAGAAATAAAATTTGCAATTTCGGGATCAGAGAATCCGTTTTTAACAAGATAAATATTAAGAATAAGAAAAAAAGCTGATCCAACTAATTGAATAAAAAACTCCGCTTTAATCATTAGTAAAACGTGAGCTTCAATGCTAGCGTACTGTTTTAAGATCTTTTTCAATCTATTAAATCCAACATCATATTTTCTACCTCAGAAGAATCCCATTTTTTATCAATATCAGGAACTTCCATAATTTTCTCCATCAACTTTTCTTGCTTTAGTCCTATTTGCCAAGCTTGAGAATAACGAATATTACTAAAGGAAACCATGGAGTATAAAGGCAACCATTTTTTGGGATGCTTCTTTGAAAAGTGAAGTTCAATTTTTTTCTGAAGCAGGAAATTACTATCGGCAGTCTTGTCACGCATTACAATAAAGTTATGCATAGACAGGTCTTGCAAACCGTCACCATCTGGTTTTCTTATCTCAGAATATTCATTAAAACAAGAGAGCCAGTCGTCGCCATGTTTAGCCATCAATTGATCTAACACATAGCAACCTTCAAAACCAGCATTCATACCCTGACCATAAAAAGGAACCGTTGCATGAGCTGCGTCTCCAATTAAAAGAACCTTATCAGAAACTGTCCAAGGATCACATCTCATTATACTTAAAGAGGATGTTTTATTAGTCTTATAATCTTGTAAGATGTCTGGTATTAAGTCAAGAGTATCTGGAAATACTTCTTTGAAGAAATTTAAAATTTGATCATCCGTTTTTAGATTATTAAACGAATACTCTCCATCATAAGGAAAAAACAAAGTACATGTAAAAGAACCATCCAGATTAGGCAACGCTATTAACATGAAATTGCCTCTTGGCCAAATATGAAGTGCATTTTTTTCGAGCTTATAACTTCCATCTTCATTAGCAGGAATAGTCAATTCTTTATACCCATGTTCTATGAAGTTTTGAGAATATTGAAATCTATCCTGACGCATCATTTTAGAACGAATAGCGGAATAAGCACCATCGGCACCAATTATTCGATCAGACTCTACTTTAACTTCCTCTCCATCCTTATTTTCGAAAAATGCAGTTGCAGTTTGAAGATCAACATCCAGACACTTATGATCAAATTTAATAGTTACATTTTCTTGCTGATCAGCTAGATTAAGTAATAATAAATTTAATCCCCCTCTAGAAACAGAATAAATTGCTTCCCCATCTTGTCCATATTGTTGATCGGTTAATGTTCCATCCACACCATGCATTACTCTTTTATACATTGGGATAGCCATCTTTTCGACTTCTTTGTCTACTCCAATTGCTTTTAGGGCGGTCCATCCTCTAACAGAAAGGGCTAAGTTAATAGATCTTCCAGCTAACATTTTAGCATTACGCATATCAGACCTTCTTTCGAAAACCTCTACCTCGTGACCTCTCTTTGCTAAATAGATTGCTTCTAGTGAACCAACTAAACCAGCACCTGCTATTGTTATTTTATTACTCATCTTTTTAAATAGTTTTCTATGATTTGACCTAAGCTGTAAACATCGGAAAAAGAATTATATAAAGGTATTGCTGCTAATCGGATTACGTTTGGCTCTCTCCAATCAGCAATCACTCCGTTTGCAGTTAAAAAGTCAAACATCTCTTTTCCTTGGCCGTGAGCCAAAACAGATAATTGACATCCTCTTGATTCTTCCTCTTTAGGTGTAATTACTTCTAAGTTACAATTGGAATATCTAATAGAAATGTCGTTAAAAACGAATTCCATAAAAGAGGTTAATTTTTTACTTTTTTCAACCAGTTTATCCATTCCTACTTCATCGAAAATATCCATACTTGCCTTACAACTAGCCATTATTAAAACCGGAGCATTACTCAACTGCCATCCTTGGGCTCCTTGCATTGCAACAAATTCTTTTTCCATTAAAAATCTTCTTGATTCGTCATGACCCCACCATCCTGCAAATCTTGGCATACTATCATCTGAACCATGCTTAGAGTGAACAAAAATACCTGAAACACTACCTGGGCCAGAATTTAAATACTTGTAAGAACACCAGCATGCAAAATCAACATTCCAATCGTGCAAATCAAGTTTAACGTTTCCAACACCATGTGCTAAATCAAAACCAGCAAGAGCTCCAACAGAGTGAGCTTTTTTGGTAATTCCCATAAGATCAAAAACCTGTCCTGAGTAGTAATTTACTCCACCCCAAAATACTAAAGCTAACTCATCCCCAACTTCTTCTATTTTAGCTAAAATATCTTCTTTTCTAATCAAATGTTCTCCCTCTCTAGGCCCAACCTCTACTATGGTTTGATCGGGTTCCAGTCCGTGAAACTTAACCTGACTTTCTAGCATATATTGATCAGATGGAAATGCTTTGGCTTCACAAATAATTTTAAACCTTTTGGCTGTAGGACGATAGAAAGAAACCATCATTAAATGCAAATTGACGCTAAGACCATTCATAGCAACAACCTCATCTTCATTAGCCCCTACTAAGCGAGCAAATGGCCCTGATAAAATTTTATGATAAGACACCCACGGATTCTTAGCATGAAAATGACCTTCAACCCCAAACTTAGCCCAGTCATCTAATTCCTGCTGAACATAACTTTGTGCTGATTTAGGCTGAAGACCTAAGGAGTTACCCGTAAAATAATAAACTTCTTTATCGTTAGATTCAGGAATGTGAAATCGACCTCTGTAATCAGACAAAGTGTCTTTACTATCTAAGTCTGCAGCGTGTTCTATAGTGTTCTTCATTGATCGTAAAAATGAGTGCCAAAGATACAAAAGCTAACGAGTACATAATCTATTATGGAATCAAAAAATAAGACAGCAAAAGTAAGAGCGATAATCCCTCTACGAAAAAGGAAAAATAAAAATCTTTATTAGTTGTTTTCGAGTATTTAACAAGAAAGAAAGCAATGGTGCAAGTTAGAGCGTGAGACAAAAGAAAACGAGAACTTAATTCTAAAAAATAGAATTGATAAACCACAAAAGCAAAGCTTAAAAAAAGACAGAAAAATGCAATTTTTTTAGCACCCTCAACTCCAAAAACCATAGGTATGGTTTTGATTTCGTTTTTATCATATTTTAAATCCCTAACATCAAAGGGAATAGTGATCGCTAGCACAAACAAAAACCGATCTAGCAAAAGCGGAATTAGGTTAAAAGAAAGGGTGGTATTGCTTTCTGTAACCACAAGTATTGTAGTCGTAAACGTCCAGACAATAGCAATCAAAAATATTTTCAAAAAAGGAACTTCTCTCAAAGAAATCTTAGAAAATGACTTCAAAGGATATAAAAAAGAAATAAGAAACAATGGAATTAAAAAGTACAAGCTAATAGGTTTCAGACTAAAAATCAAAGCAAAACAAATCACAATTGAAATTAAGCAAATAATGAGACTCAATTTAAAATTTAATTTATTCCAATTTAAGTTGTTAGACGAGTACTCTTTGTAGCTAATTCGAATTATTCGCTGAAAATGATAGGTAAATAAAGTGCTGAAAAGTATAAAACAAAAAAAATATTCGCCCACATTTACATCCAAAATAAGTGCAGTTCTTATAGCAAGTGCTAGCACACACATGGAGACAAAAAGATTGGAATACAATAAAAATGAAGTGGTTTTTTTCAATATACTCATTGTTATCAAAAATATAAAAAAGGATGCCTGATATTAACGTCTCATTATTTATTTTTGTACCCTAATAATATTACGATATGAATTCATTTGCAGAAAGACATATTGGTCCTAGACCAAAAGACGTTAATTTAATGTTAGAAAAGATAGGTGTTGCTAGCTTGGAAGAGCTTGTTAGCCAAACTATTCCTCATAAAATACGTTTAGCTTCACCCATGAAGCTTGCAGAAGCTCTTAATGAGTCCGAACTTCTTGATCACATGAAGAGTTTAGGAAGGAAAAATAAAAATTATCGATCTTATATCGGGATGGGTTATTACAATACTATTTTACCTGGTGTTATTCAAAGAAATATTTTAGAAAATCCGGGATGGTATACTGCATACACGCCATATCAGGCCGAAATTGCTCAAGGAAGATTAGAAGCTCTTCTTAACTACCAGACAATGGTTACTGACCTTACTGGCATGGAAATTACAAATGCATCTTTATTAGACGAAGGTACTGCTGCTGCTGAAGCAATGATCATGCTTTACAATACAAGATCAAGAGCTAAAAAGAAATCTGATGCAAATGTCTTTTTAGTTTCAAGCGATTGTTTTCCTCAAACGATTGACGTACTTAAAACAAGATCTAACCCTATCGGAATAGAGCTTAAAATAATTGATGCTAACGACTTTGATTTACAAGAAAATGTGTTCGGAATGTTACTTCAATACCCTAGTAAATTCGGACAAATAAATAATTACTCTTCCTTAGCAAAAGAAGCTAATGACAAAGAAATAGGCGTTGCAGTTGCTGCTGATTTACTAAGCCTAGCTTTATTAACCCCTCCTGGTGAGTGGGGAGCTGATGTTGTAGTAGGAACAACACAAAGATTCGGTATTCCTTTAGGATATGGAGGTCCACATGCTGCTTATTTTTCTACTAAAGAAAAATACAAAAGAAATCTTCCGGGACGTATCATTGGTGTAACCGTAGATGTTAACGGTAAAAGAGCTTTAAGAATGGCTCTTCAGACAAGGGAACAACACATCAAAAGAGAAAAAGCTACATCTAATATTTGTACTGCTCAAGTTTTGCTAGCAGTTATGGCAGGAATGTACGCTGTGTATCATGGTCCTGATAGACTTAAATATATCGCTTCCCAGATACACTTTAATACTAATGCATTAAGTGATGGACTAGAATCGTTAGGTTTTAAACAATTAAACACCAACTTCTTTGACACTATCTTAATAAATGTAGGAGATGCTTCTATGGATACAATTAGAGTTTTTGCAGAAGATGCTAAAATGAACTTTAATTATATCGACGACAAACACTTATCTATTTCTACTGACGAAAAAGACAATTTAAAAAATATCCAGGATATTATTTCTGTCTTTTCCAAAAGTGTAAATAAAGTAGAAAATATTGAGCTAGCTAAACCACAAAATCAAATAACAATTGACAGTTCTATATTAAGATCATCTACTTTTATGGATCATCCTGTTTTTAACGCTTATCACAGCGAAACAGAAATGATGCGATACATCAAAAGGTTAGAAAATAAAGATTTAGCATTAAATCATTCTATGATTCCATTAGGGTCTTGTACAATGAAGTTAAACGCTGCATCTCAGCTGTTTCCTTTAAGCTGGGTAGAATTTAGCAACATTCATCCTTTTGCTCCTGTAAATCAAGCTAGAGGGTATCAAATAATGTTTCACGAATTAGAGGAAGCTCTATGTGAAATTACCGGATTTGACGGCATGTCTTTACAACCTAACTCTGGCGCACAAGGAGAATATGCTGGACTAATGGTAATTAGAGCTTACCATTTATCTAGAGGTGATAAGCATCGTAATATTTGTTTAATACCTGCTTCAGCTCACGGAACAAACCCAGCCTCGGCAATAATGGCAGGCATGAAAGTAGTAGTTACAAAATGTGATGAACAAGGAAACATTGATTTTGAAGACTTAAAAGAAAAAGCAGAATTACATAGTGAAAACCTTGCTGCCTTAATGATTACATACCCTTCTACACATGGTGTTTTTGAAGAGGCAGTTATGGATATAACAAAACTTATTCACGATCATGGTGGGCAAGTATATATGGATGGTGCTAACATGAATGCTCAAGTCGGACTTACTAGTCCTGGTTTAATTGGCGCAGATGTTTGTCACCTTAACCTACACAAAACTTTTGCGATCCCACATGGTGGTGGTGGCCCTGGAATGGGTCCAATCGGAGTGGTAGAACATCTTAAGCCATTCTTACCATCTAACCCATTAATTAGTACTGGCGGAGATCAAGCAATTTCTTCTATATCAGCAGCTCCATGGGGATCTTCCTTAGTTCTATGTATTTCTTATGCATACATTAAAATGCTTGGCGAAAAAGGGTTAACTGATTCTACTAGACTAGCTATTCTAAACGCTAACTATATAAAAGAAGAGTTAACTAACGACTTCAATATATTGTATACTAATATAAAGGGAAGAGTTGCTCACGAAATGATTCTTGACTGCCGACCGTTCAAAGAATTAGGAATTGAAGTTACTGATATAGCCAAGCGTTTAATGGATTATGGCTATCACGCTCCAACTGTATCTTTTCCTGTGGCAGGAACCATGATGGTAGAGCCCACTGAAAGTGAAAGTATAGAAGAACTAGATAGATTTATTTCAGCAATGAAATCAATCCGCAAGGAGATCAATGATATTGCTGAAGGAAACTTAGACTACGATAATAACCCAGTTAAAAACTCTCCACATACGCTCGATATTATTTCTAGCGATGATTGGAACAAACCATATACTAGGAAACAAGCAGCTTTTCCACTAGACTACGTTAGCAGCAATAAATTCTGGCCTACAGTATCAAGAGTAGATGATGCTTATGGAGACAGAAACTTAGTTTGTTCTTGCGAGCCTATCGAGAATTACATGTAATTGTGGTAATTATTGACTATATTTAGGATATAAATACTAAAATTTTTATATTCGTTCCCGATTAACTTAACCTTTAACAATCAATATGATGAGAAATCTATATTCTTTATTGTGTGCAATCCTTATAACAGGGAGCCTTTTCGCTCAGGGAGTTGCAACTAACAACTTCAAACCTGCTCAAAAAAATATTAATGACGCTAAGTTAGCAAAGTCAAATATTACTAATAACATTACACTTAGACAATTTGTTGACTGTGCTTCTGAAGGAGCTTTTTACTGTGAAGACTTCGAAACGGTAACTGCTCCGGCTATTCCAGATGGAATGACAACAATCTCTACAGAAGATAATTATTACGTTCCTGCTCCAGGTGCTGGTAGTGTTACTCCTGGTGCTGGTGTCTCAGTTTCTGGCTTCTATACCGGAAATGGTGACGATGCTAATGTTGGTGGATTTTATCCTACTGGTGAGCACACTCAATTTGCAATGACAAATGATGATGCATGTTTACCTGCTAACTCAGCTCCAAACACAGACAACAACTGTGACTTATCTCTAGAAAGGTTAATCCTTCCAACTTTAGACTTTACAGGTCAAGAAGGTATGTGGATTCTTTTCGAATATTACCATGATGGTAACTATGGAGGTGGAGACGCTAATGTAGAACTAAGCCTTGACGGTGGTACTACATGGATGGAAATTAATGACGAGCCATTAGCTAAAGCGGAAGCTTGGCAGACTGCTGCATTCGACTTAAGTGCTTACGAAGATTCTACAAGTGTTACAATACGTATCACATGGTCTGATGGTACTTCATGGGCTTCAGGTTTTGCAGTAGATGATATCGTTGTAAACCCACTACCAGATTACGCAATGAATATGATTGACAAACAACATGTTTTTCCAAGTCAATATTTCGGAGCAACTTCATATAATGACGTTCCTCTAACTCAAGCATCTGCGACAGCTTATAACTTTATGGGATACTTGAAAAACTTAGGTCTTAACGCATTAGATAGTGCAAGATTGTATGCAAGTATTACAAGTGAAGGATTCACTTCTGAATCATTTGGTATTAATACAGTATCCCTTGCCCAAGACACATTTTACTGTAACGATGTATTTACTGCAACAGCATTAGGTACTTACACTGCAGATATCTATGGTGGAAGTGAAAACGACATTGCTACAGAATCAGAAAGCGTTTCTTTCAATGTAACGGAATTTGATTACTCAAGAGATCTTGCAGGTACTGACAACGGCTACACTGGTGGTTCATTCATTAACGATTCAGGATCTGAACAAAGAGGAAATGTATTTGATATATATGCTGATGCTGATTTACATGCTATTAAAGTAAGAATTCACCCAGCTACAAGTCCAAACTGTAGAGCTAAAGCAGTATTAAATTCTGTAGACATTACTACAGGTGATGTATCGTTCTTAACGGAAACTTCTTTGAAAAACGTTGGAGCATACACTGATGACTGGACAAACTTTGTATTTGACAGCCCAATTCCATTAGCTGCAGGCGAAGTTGTTCTTGCAACAATTTTAGCGGAATTTGATGGTGTAGACACATTGGTACTTGCTACTAATGGTCAGACTGCTCAAGGAGAAACTTTACTACAAGACATTGATGGAACTCAAACGGGTGGTGCTGCAGGTGACTGGTACTACACAACTGCTGCAGTAATGGTTAGATTAAACTTCGACCCTAATGCTGTAGGTATGGTTTCTGTAAACGAATTTGAAAAAGGAAACTATAATATCTATCCTAACCCAAACAATGGAACATTTAACCTTTCAATTAACAATATTGAGAGCAGTGATCTTATTGTAAACATTCAAAATGTGTTAGGACAATCTGTTTATTCTGAAGCATTAAACAATGTAAGTCAGTTAAACAAACAAATCAACTTATCGAATTTAGATAGCGGTATTTATACTGTAACTATATCGAACACTAACGGATTATCATCAAGCGAGAAAATAATTATTCAATAATTATTTCTTAACCTTAACAACCAAAAAAGCAGGCCTAACGGTCTGCTTTTTTTTTTGCTTACTTTTTAGTACATTTAATCCGTAATCTTAACAATACCTTAACAATGAAACATATTCAATTATTAGCCATTTCTTTTGCTTTAACTATTCCAGCTTTTGCTCAAGTAATGCAAACATTAAGCCCATCAATACAAGGGCCAATAGACAACAGAATACTTACAGAAAGATCTGCAATGGTCGATAGCGTACTTTGGCAAGAAGATTTTGCAAATGGATTAGACGGAAACAACCCTTCTGACACATCTTGGACAATATCCGGATCAGATGGAGCTTTATGGCTTTATGACACAGATGGATCAAATGGCCAATTTGCAGGTGCAACGCCATATACTATGGAATCACAATCTGCTGGAAACGGATGGATGATATTTGACGCCGATTTATCTAACCCAGGAATTGCAGCTCAATTCGTAACAAGAACAGGTCAGCTAGTAAGCCCTTATATCGACTTATCAAATGACACCAACGTAACCTTAAAATTCGAACATTCTTTCAGATGGTGCTGTGGTACAGATCAAGAATTACACGTTGGCGTAAGTGTTGATGACGGAATTACATGGGAAAACTTCGTAGTGAACGAAAATAATGTTTTGAACGAATTAGCTACTACAGAAGAAAGGAGTATAGTAATTTCTGATGTTGCAGGAGGAAAAGATAGTGTTTTAATCCGATTCGATTGGGCCCAAACAACAAACTTTGCTTCTTCGCACTACTTCTGGATGATAGATGATGTGAAAATCATTGAAACACCAGAATACGCAAGTCTTTTAGTAGACAACTTCGTACGTTTTCCGAGCACATGGTTCGGAGGAACAAGCTATAGCAATACCCCACTTGTTCAAGCCCAAGCAACAGCATATTTCTTTGGTGGAATAGTACAAAACTTAGGAATAAACGATTTAGATAGTGCTCGAATAATAGCAGACATTGAATCAGAAGTCTTTAACTCTTTAAGCTATGGAGTAACTCTGGCATCTCAATTTAGAGATACATTATATTGTAACGAAGGTTTTACTCCTTCAGCTATTGGTGAGATTAACGGACTAGTTTATGGCCTAGACGACAACAACATATCAACTGATACTGCTGCTTTAAATTTCATCGTATCAGAATACGAATACGCAAGAGATAGATCAGACTTTAATACTTCATTCGGATCCTATACTATTAATGAAGATGGTTCTGAGCAAATAGGTAATGTATTTGATATATATGCAGACGCCGATATACATTCTGTTAAAGTGTATATAGACGAGACTACTTCTTTGAACGCGCAAGCAAAAGTAGTAATGAATTCTAGAACAGATGGATCAGCTGTCATTTACTACGAAGACGAAACAAATACTATTAATGTAGGACAATATAGAGGACAATGGGTTGACTTTACATTTATCTCTCCGTATCCGGCACTTGCAGGGCAAATACTTCTACCAACAGTATATGCTGAATTTAGCAATGGGGCTGATCTAGTTGTAATTGGAAGGTCAGGAATGAGTGAAGCAGGAGAAACAATGCTTCAGGACATAGACGGACTACAACCTAATGGTAACCCAGGAGATTGGTATTACACCACTTCTACGCCTATGATAAGACTGAACTTTGACCCCAACGCTCAAGGACCTCTAAGCATTGACGAAAATGAAAACATTAAGTTTAATATTTATCCTAACCCTAACAACGGTATATTTTCTTTGCAAATTAATGAAGTAGAAAACAGCGATTTTTTACTAAACGTTAATAATGTTTTAGGACAAGTTGTATATTCTGAAAACATAGAAAATACAAATAGTTTAAATAAAGAAATTAATTTATCTCATTTACAAAAAGGAATATATAATCTCTCTATATTTAATAGCAAAAGTTTAAAAACCACTAAGAAAGTTGTTATTAAATAACACTTTAACACGTAAGAAAAAAAGCAAGCCATGTAGGCTTGCTTTTTTTTTGTTACTTTTGTATCTCCTTATCCTTAGTAAGCCAAATTTTTATTAATGTAATTTTAAAAAAAATGAAAAACTTACACATTCTATTATTCTCTGCCATACTATTGGCGAACCCAACCTTTTCACAAATTAAACAGACTAAAAGTATAGTCTCTACTCAATCAATTGAAGCAACGAACGCATTTAATGCACCTCAATTAAGATCTTCTCAAGCAGACTCTAATGTTATATGGTGTGAAGATTTTGAAAACGGACTAGCAGGAAACAATAATTCTGACACAGCTTGGACAACCTCTGGTTCAGATGGTGCTTTATGGCTTTATGATACAGATGGGCCTAGCGGACAATTCTCTACAACCATCGGAGCCCTAGAATCAACTACAGCTGATGACGGATGGATGATTTTTGATGCTGACCTATCAAACCCTGGAGAAGACCAAGCCCAATTTGTAGGCAGAGTAGGCCAATTGACTAGCCCGTATATAGACCTTTCAGGCGAAGAAAACGTTAGTTTAAGATTCGATCATTCCTATAGGTGGTGCTGCACCAATGTGCACCGACTATTAGTTGGAGTTAGTGTCAATCAAGGTGAAACATGGACAGAATTTCAAATAAATGAAGATACTGATTTTAATGAATGGGTAATGACTACACAAACAACTATTACTATATCAGACATAGCTGGAGGTCAAGACAGTGTTCTTATTAGATTCGATTGGGGTGCCGGAGAACAAACCGCTGTCAATTATTTCTGGATGATCGATGATGTTACCATTTTTGAAACACCAGCAAATGCAAGTGAATTATCATTGGCTAGTGCTCTTTCACCAAGCGTAATAGGAGGTATAGAGTACAGCAACATGCCACTTATTCAATCTCAAGCTGGCGGATATGTATTTGCCGGAAACATTACAAATCAAGGAGTAAATAGTCTGGAAAACGCAAGAATAGTTGGAGAAGTAACATCAGAGAACTTTAGTAGCGAAAGTGAAAGCACAACTATAGCTAGCGAAATGGATTCGACATTATTAACACAAAATGAATTTTTTCCAGAAAATACAGGAACCTACACAGCTAGCATTTACGGAACTGATGATAGCACAACTACAGAAACAGCTCAAATAAGCTTTATGGTTTCTGATTTTGAATACGCAATAGATCGTTCAGAATTTGTCGCTCAAAACCAAATCGGCATAATAAGAGTAAATGATATGGGTACAACAAAAATTGGTAATTTTTTCTCCATATTTAGCAATCAAAACATATACTCAATTAGAGCATTTATTCACGAGGAAACGGATTCTGACGCATTAGCTATGGCAATATTGGATGCTTATGATGGAGCACCATCAGTGCCAGATTATAGAGCAGAGTCTGCATTAATTAATGTAGGACAATTTAGAGGAGAATGGGTAGAATTTATTTTTGAGGAACCTTATCAAGCCATTGAAGGGGAGCAACTATTAGCAACTATTCGTGCTGACGGAAATGGTCCTTTAGTAACAATAGGTCAGTTTGGAGGAAGTAATAACGGATCATTCTTAATAGACGTGGATGGTACCAATCAAAATGGACCTCTAAATGAAGTTTACAGTACATCTTTCGCTCCTATGGTTAGACTAAATTTTGACCCGAGTCTTGAAGTAGTAGATCCTACTAGTGTTAATGATGTGTTTTTATCAGAATTTTTAGTTTATCCTAACCCAAATAATGGAGAGTTTAATCTGGAGATTGAAACTAAAAACAGTACTGATATTGTTGTAAGTATTAGTAACACTTTAGGACAAGAAGTGTACAATAGAGAATTATCTAATGTAACTCAATTTAAAAGTTCTATAGATGTCTCTTACTTGCAAACCGGTATTTATATTTTACAACTTCATGATAATGAAGGCGTAATAGCAACCGAAAAATTAATCGTAGAATAAATTAAAAGCAAATAAGCTAAATGATCAAGGATGCAACTACATAAAGATTGCATTCTTGATTTTAAAATATCAAACAATTACTAACTTAAAACCATTACTATGAAAAACTTCTATCTAACCTTATGTTTGGTTGGGCTATGTACCAACCTTTTTTCACAAATTACTAATACCCAAAGAGCCAAAAAGGAAAATATTATTGTTAATCATGAAAACTCATTTAACAATAGTGCTAGAAAATTAGTAGACTGCTCCCAAACTTCAGGATTACTCTATTGTGAAGACTTCGAATCGACAACAACAACAGCACTTCCTGACAATCTAACCACTTTTTCAGAAGAAGATAATTACGTCGTGCCTATTTTAGGTGTAAACGAATCAGTAACAGGTTTTTACATCGGAGACGGTTCAATAGCTAGAGAAGGGGGCTTTTGGCAAATAACAGATCATGGAAAGTTCGCAATGACTAATGACGATGCTTGCAGACCAGCAGGATCAATTCCGAATGACAATAATAATTGCAACTTATCTTTCGAAGTTCTTCAATTACCAACACTAGATTTTAGCGGACAACCAAATGTATACATACAGTTCGAATATTTCCATGACAAACTATATGGAGGCGGTGACGCAATGTTAGAAATAAGTACAAATGGTGGAACATCTTGGATAATGGTTGGGGATGTTTTATATGAAGGAAATGGATGGCAGTTATATATTTTAAATTTAGAAGATTATTTGGATTCTACTGCAGTAGATATTCGTATTATTTGGAGCGACGATAACAATTGGGGAACAGGTTTTGCTATTGACGACATTCAGGTTGGGGCATTGCCTGACTATAATGTTTCTCTAATAGAGCCACAGTTTGGTTTTCCTAGTTCGTTTTTTGGAGTTAGTGGCTACAATATAACCCCACTAAATCAAGCAATGAATGCAGGCTATAACTTTTATGGCTATTTAAAAAATACAGGGGTAAATACCTTAGACAGCGCACGCATAAATGCTCAAATTACTTCTCCAACATTCGCTACTCAAAGCTATGGATTAAATCTTGAATCTATAGTGCAAGACACTCTCTTTTGCAATGATGTCTTCATAGCTACATCTACAGGACAGTATTCTGCAAATCTAAATGCTAGCACAGATAACTCATTAATAACAGAGGATCAGACTGTATCATTTGAGGTAAGCGAATTTATTTACGCGAGGGATTTGGCTCAAAACAGTGATGACTTCACTGGAGGTGCGTTCATAAACGATCAGGGAACAGAACAAAGAGGAAATACCTTTGACATTTATGCCGATGCAGATTTGTATGGAGTTAGAGTAAGGTTTCACCCGCGAACAACTCCGAATGCTTTAGCTAAAATTTATTTAAATGAGGTTGGAGTAACGAATGATGGTCAATTAGACGTAGTTTTTTTAACCGAAACAAATTTTAAAGAAGTTGGAAGCTATACAAACGACTGGGTAGATATTGCTTTTACTAATCCTATACCCGTTAATCAAGGTGATGTAATCGCTGTAACAGTATTCGCAGAATTTGATGGGCTAGATACTGTCGCTCTTTGTCTTAATGGAAATAGCACAAATGGAGAATCGATTATTGAAGATATAACAGGATTAGGGACGATTGCACCAAATTCCTGGTTTACTTCACCATCAACACCAATGATTAGACTAAATTTTGATCCTAACATTCAAGGAATAGGTGATCCTGTAAATATAAATGAGATAGAGAAACTAAAAATAGGAGTTCATCCAAATCCTAATAATGGGGAGTTCCAATTAAGTTTAAATAGTGAAAACTCAAAAGATTTAAACTTAAGCATACACAATGTTTTAGGACAAGAAGTGTACAATGAGTCCTTGCAATCTGTTGTAACTTTAACAAAAAGCTTAAACTTAAGCCATCTAGAAAAAGGTATATACAACATTATTTTATCCGACAAAATAGGCAGAACTCAAACACAAAAAATTATTATTCAATAATAATTGCAGAATAAAGGCTAATAAAAAAGGGGTGATAGTCACCCCTTTTTTATTGCTTTAGTTTTTTAAAGAGTTGGGATGCAAAAACGAAATCGTTTAATACTTGACAATCAGAAGACATTATAGATTTTTTATCGCCAGACCATGCCAATTCTCCTTCACTAATAAAGGCGATATTGTCTCCTATTTCCATAACAGAATTCATATCATGGGTATTTACAACAGTAGTGATATTATATTCTTGGGTTATCTCTTGAATAAGGTTGTCAATAATAATTGCTGTTTGAGGATCAAGACCTGAATTAGGCTCATCGCAAAACAAATACTTTGGTTTTAATGCAATAGCCCTAGCAATAGCAACTCTTTTAATCATACCTCCACTAAGTTCGGAAGGATAAAGATTGTTAGCGTTAGATAAATTAACTCTGTTTAAGCAAAAAGCGATTCTATCGTCTTTTTCTTTTTGACTCATTGTCGTGAACATATCAAGACCAAAAGAAATATTTTGTTTAACAGTAAGGTAATCGAACAAAGCACCACCCTGAAACAACATTCCTATATCTTGTCTTAAAACTCTTTGTTCTTTTTTATCTAATAGAATAAAATCTCTTCCATCAAAACTAATAGATCCAGAGTCCTGTTGATGAAGACCAACCATACATTTAATTAGAGTTGTCTTTCCAGATCCACTTGCGCCTATAATAAGATTGGTTTTGCCTGCTTCAAAATTAAATGAAACATCCTTCAATACATGATTGGAACCAAATGACTTGTTTATATTTTTAATCTCTATCATGACAACATTAATTGAGTAATAATAAAATTAATGATTAACACAACTATACTACTGTAAACAACTGCTTTAGTACTTGACCTACCTACTGCCAGAGCACCTCCTTTGGTGTAGTATCCGAAATAAGAAGATATAGAAGAAATTGCAAAAGCAAAAAACACAGTTTTAACTAAAGCATAAAAAATATAATATGGCTCGAACCAGTAACTTAATCCGTATAAAAATTCGGCTTTACTAATTATCCCTCCTAATGTTGCAGCCAAATAACCGCCAAACATTCCGATACCCATACTTAAGACAACTAAGAAGGGAAAGAAAAAAACAGAAGCAATTATTTTAGGTTGAATGATAAAAGCGCTAGAGTTGATACCCATAATTTCTAAAGCATCAATTTGTTCTGAAACTCGCATAGTACCTATTTCGGAGGCAATACTAGAACCTACTTTTCCTGCTAGAATAAGTGCAATCATAGTAGGCGAAAATTCTAAAATCAAGGATTCTCTTGTGGCGTAGCCAATTAAATATTTTGGAATAAAAGGATTATTTAGCTGAAGACCAGTCTGAATAGTAACAACAGCCCCCATAAATAGAGATATAATAGACACTATGGCAAGAGAATTTACTCCCAAATTAACCATTTCATCCACTACTTTTTTAAAATAAACACTGCTGTTTTCGGGCTTACTAAAAACTTGTTTTAAAAGAGAAAAATATTTACCGATTTTTTGAATTGCTACAATCATATATTTAGAGAGTCACATCAAAAGTAATAATAATAAAGCTTAACTTTATAATCTATAATTAATTTATTAATCAACAAAAACTTCTACACTTTGATCAAATTTAAATGGGCCTTATTCTTGCTGATTTTCAGTTCTATGATTTCCTGTAAATCAATTAAAGAAAATTGCGATTGTCCGAATTTTTCAGACAATAGCAAAGAGACCAAAAAAAACGTTTAAGCTTTAGTTAGATTAATTCTAAATAAGTAAATTAGCACCATGATAAAGTTAGCTGACTTAAAACAAGGTGAAGAGGGTATAATAGACTCTTTTTCAGATACAGAAATGTCTTTAAAACTAATGGAGATGGGCTGTCTTCCAGGAGAAAAGGTTTCTATCGAACGCACAGCTCCTCTTGGCGACCCTATTGCAATTTCTATTTCCGGCTATTTATTAAGCGTAAGAAAAGATGAAGCTGATACTGTTCTAGTACAGCAAGAAAGATAAGAAGATTGAAAGATAGTAAAAGAAAAATCACGGTTGCACTAGTAGGAAATCCTAATAGCGGAAAAACCACCCTTTTTAACAACTTAACTGGCCTAAATCAAAAGGTAGGAAATTTCCCCGGAATTACGGTAGAAAAAAAAGTTGGTGCTTGTCAAATTTCTCAACTTGCTAGTACAAACATCATAGACACCGAATTCATTGACCTGCCAGGAACATATAGCTTGTATCCTAAATCAATGGAAGAAACTATTTGTTCGGAAGTGCTTTGCAATCCTTTTCACGAAAACAAACCAGATGTTAATATAATAGTTGCAGACGCATCAAACTTAAAAAGATCACTCAACTTAGCTACTCAGGTAATAGATCTAAAGATTCCGTCTATTTTAGCTTTAAACATGATGGATCTTGTAGAGTCTGACGGCATTGTCATTAATGTAGAAAGCCTAGAAAAAAAACTTGGAATTCCTGTAATTACCATCAATGCTAGAAAAAAGATTGGAATTGGCAATCTAAAACAAGCAATCTTAAAATTTGAGAACCAAAAACTTCCTGAAGACTTTGTTGATATAAATAATATTAGTAAAGAAACATTTGAGGGAATAAAAGAAATAATAGGATTAAAAATAAACGACTTTACTTGCCTGCAGCTAGCTTGTAATATAAAAAGCAATAAACATTATTCTAAAGTTATAAAAGAACAGTTAGAAAATGTTCTGGAAGAAAACAAATTCAATCCTAAGAGAGCTCAAGCAACAGAAACAGTTCGTAGATACAAGTCTATTTCTCAATTATTAGAAGAATGTGTCGTCTATCCTAAATCAAGCAAAAACAACAATCTTACTCAGAAATTAGACAATATCATTACTCATCCTATTTGGGGATTTGTGGTGTTTTTAAGTGTTTTATTTCTAATTTTTCAAGCCGTTTTTTCATGGTCATCTTTACCAATGGATCTAATTGATCAAGGGATGGCAAATCTTTCTGTATTTGTTTCTGAAATACTTCCGGCGGGAGCCTTAAACAATTTAATTGTTGACGGTATTATTGCAGGCTTAGGGGGTATTGTCATTTTCATTCCTCAAATAGCCATACTTTTTGCTTTTATTGCAATTCTAGAAGATACTGGCTATATGTCTAGAGTTAGTTTCATTACCGATAAAATAATGAGAGGATTTGGACTTTCTGGCCGTTCGATTATACCTCTTTTGAGTGGTGCTGCTTGTGCTATTCCGGCTGTTATGTCAGCTAGAACAATACCAAACTGGAAAGAAAGAATCATTACTATTATGGTTGTTCCGTTAATGAGTTGTTCTGCAAGAATCCCTGTCTATACCTTATTAATTTCGATGATGATTCCTTCAGAAAAAAGTTGGCTAATTTTCAATCTTCAAGGATTAATTATGATGGGGTTTTACCTGATTGGTTTTATTGCAGCTCTAGTAGTAGCAAAAATCATGAAACATATATTGAAGTCTGAAGAAAAATCTTTTTACGTTATGGAAATGCCTACCTATAAAGCTCCAGACTGGAAAAGTGTAGCAATAACCTTAGTAGAAAAAGTTAAAATATTTCTTGTAGATGCTGGTAAAATAATTGTTGCTGTATCTATCGTTTTGTGGGTTCTATCTTCTTATGGGCCTTCAAATACTTTTGAGCAGATTGAGCAAAAATATGAACTAGAAGAAAACTCTGAAGCACTAATTGCAAGTGAAAAATTAGAAGCATCTTATGCTGGTATTATCGGAAAAAGCATTGAACCTGCCATAAGACCTTTGGGCTTCGATTGGAGAATAGGCATTTCTATTATTACTTCTTTTGCAGCTAGAGAAGTTTTTGTTGGAACCATGTCTACAATCTATAGTGTTGGCGATTCTAACAATAGCAAGTCTATTAAAGAGAAATTAATGTCTCATAAAAACCCTGAAACAGGCGAAGCATTTTTCACACCTGCAGTTGCAATATCTCTAATGTTATTTTACGCTTTTGCTATGCAGTGTATGAGCACATTAGCAATAGTGTACAGAGAAACTAACGGATGGAAATGGCCATTAATTCAGTTTGTATATATGAGTGCACTAGCTTACTTTGCAAGCTACGTAGCTTATCAATTATTAAAGTAATGTACTCGCTAAGCGCTTATTTACCAGCCCAAAGCATACAACAAATTTCAGAGTGGCTTGAGCAACACAACTGCAATCTCAAGATAAGCAACCCAAGAAAAACAAAATTTGGAGACTATAGGTTTGTGAACAACCAGCATCATATTACCATTAATAATGATTTAAATAAATATGCATTTCTTGTAACCTTAACTCACGAAATAGCACATATGTTCGTTTTTGAAAAATACAGAAACGCTGTCTTACCTCATGGCACAGAATGGAAAATGACATTTCAAAGACTGATGCTAAACTTCATTCCTATTTTACCAGAAGATATACAGAAATCCATTTCTCATCATATAAAGAATCCGAAAGCATCGACCTGTTCTGATCCTAAACTATTCTCCATATTAAGCAATTACGACGATGAGAAACACCTTGTAGTTTGTGAAATAGAAGATAACACAAGGTTTTTTACTGTCGATGGAAATGCATTTGAAAGAATATGCAAAGTAAGAACAAGAATAAAGTGTAGAAAAATTGCAAATAATAAATTATACCTCTTTAATCCTAATTGTAAAATAGTTCTAAATCAATAATTAGAAAATATGTATTGATTTCACTACTTTTACATTCCTACAAACAAGCAAACTCATGGATAAAAAAAACTACGCAGTTATAATGGCAGGTGGAATTGGTTCACGATTTTGGCCTATGAGCACCTCTTCCTTTCCAAAGCAATTTCTTGATATCTTAGATACTGGTGAAACACTCATCCAACAAACATTCAGACGACTCTCAAAAATCTGTCCAGCTCAAAATATTTTAATTGTAACTAATGAAAAGTACAAACAGCATTGTATAGACCAAATTCCTGAAATGGAAGTGAGCAATATTCTTTGCGAACCAATGATGAGAAATACTTCTCCGTGTATTGCTTATGCTGCTTTTAAAATTGCTCAAAAAGAACCAGAGGCAAACATTATTGTCGCTCCCTCTGATCATCTGATTACTAATGAAGATGAGTTTTGTTCTATCGTTAATAAATGTTTTGAAATAAGTAGTAGAAAAGATTATTTAATAACGCTAGGAATTAAGCCTACAAGACCTGACACAGGATATGGCTACATTCAGTTTAAAAGCAAATTAGACCATAATGAAGAAATCAATAAAGTAAAAACTTTTACAGAAAAACCCAACGAAGACTTAGCCGTCAAGTTTTTAGATAGCGGAGATTTTTTATGGAATGCAGGAATTTTTATTTGGAATGCAAAATCAATTTTACTTTCTATAAGAAAGCATTTAAGAGACATGTATGATCTTTTTGAAGAAGGAAAAGACCTTTATAATACAGAAGGAGAATCGGAGTTTATAAATAGAATATATCCTCATTGTAAAAACATATCTGTTGACTACGGGATAATGGAAAAGTCAGATAATGTTTATGTCCAATTATCCGACTTTGGCTGGAGTGATTTAGGCACATGGACATCTCTTCAAACCCATCTAAATTTAGACGAATCAAACAATGGTATCATTGGTAAAAACGTCACAGTTTATGACTCTAAAGACAACATAATTAATATGCCAAAAGGGAAAACAGTTGTAATCCAAGGATTGGAAGGATACATTGTTGTAGAAAACGAGAACACCTTATTGATTTGTCAAAAAAACAATGAGCAAGAAATCAAAAAATTTGTTTCTGATTTAAAGAAAAAATCTAGCAAATAGTCTATTTCAAACTTCCACACATATCTTTTGGCTTAACCCACTCATCAAATTCTTGAGCAGTTAGATAACCAAGATTTATTGATTCTTCTTTCAATGTTGTACCATTTTTATGAGCCGTCTTAGCAATTGTAGCTGCTTTCTCATATCCTATTTTAGTATTTAAAGCAGTAACAAGCATTAAAGAGTTATCTAAATTCTTTTTCAAATTAGAATAATTTGGCTCAATACCTTGAACACAGTTTTGGTCAAAAGAAACGCAAGCATCTCCCAACAATCTTGCCGATTGAAGCAAATTAAACGCCATCATTGGTTTAAAAACATTCAATTCGTAATGGCCTTGCATTCCCCCTACAGAAATAGCAACATCATTACCCATTACTTGAGCGCAAACCATTGTAATAGCCTCGCATTGGGTAGGATTAACTTTTCCTGGCATTATAGACGAGCCAGGCTCGTTAGAAGGGATGATTAACTCACCAATACCACTTCTAGGTCCTGACGACAACAATCGAATATCATTACCAATTTTATTTAAAGAAACTGCTAATTGCTTTAGAGCTCCATGAGTTTCTACAATAGCATCGTGTGCAGCTAAAGACTCAAATTTATTTGGGGCAGTTATAAAAGGCAAATCAGTAAAACTAGCAATCTTTTCAGCTACTAGTTCTGAATAACCACTAGGTGTATTAATACCTGTTCCTACAGCAGTACCACCAAGGGCAAGCTCAGAAAGATGGGCTAAAGTATTATTAAGAGCAATCAGGGCATGGTCTAATTGAGAAACATAACCAGAAAATTCTTGTCCTAAAGTTAAAGGAGTTGCATCCATTAGGTGTGTTCTACCAATTTTAACAACATCCATAAATTTTACAGATTTAGCTTTAAGAGTATCTCTTAATTGCTGAACCCCAGGAATAGTTGTTTCGACAACCATTTTATAAGATGCAATATGCATTCCTGTTGGAAATGTATCGTTAGAAGATTGAGACTTATTAACGTCATCATTAGGGTGAATCTTTTTTATTTCGTCCGTAAGGCTTCCTCCTGAAATAACATGAGCTCTATTAGCAATCACTTCATTAGTATTCATGTTTGACTGAGTACCCGAACCTGTTTGCCATACTACCAAAGGAAATTGATCATCGTGTTTTCCTTCAAGTATTTCGTCACAAACCTGAGAAATTAAATCTCTTTTTTCTGATGATAAAACACCAAGCTCACAATTTGTATGGGCAGCGGCCTTTTTTAAATACGCAAAACCGTAGATTAATTGCAATGGCATAGAAGCAGAATCGCCAATTTTAAAGTTGTTTCTTGACCTTTCAGTTTGAGCACCCCAATATTTATCAGAAGGTACTTTTACTTCTCCCATTGTATCTTTTTCAATTCTATAGCTCATTGTTTTTTTATTAGGTAATTATCGCTTATTTTTGTACAAATCTAATTCAAATATTATAGATATGTTTCTTGGTTTCCTACTCTTCTTAGTAATCGCTGGTATGGTTTTTTGGTTATTAACTTTTATCATTAGCTTTCTTCCGTATTGGATTGGCGTATGGTTTATTGAATCATACCGTAACAGAAATCTCGAGGAAGAGATTAAATAATTTCTAGCACTCTTTCTGGAGGTCTAGCTATCACTGCATTTTTATTGTTTACTACAATAGGTCTTTCCATTAACTTTGGATACTTAGCTATTGCCATTATTGTTTCTTTGTGACTCAATGCTTTTCCCTTGTAGTTATCTTTCCATTCCATTTCATTTTTTCGAACTAACTCTTCAGGCTCTATTTTAAGAATAGAAATAATGTTTTCTAATTGATGTTGGCCTAAAGGGTTTTTCAAATAAAGCACTACTTCAAAATCATCGTGCTTTTGACTTAAAATATCAAGAGCTTGTCTACTTTTCGAACATCTTGGGTTGTGGTAAATTGTAATCATAATTATTTTTGACCGAATTGCATTAAAAAGGCATTAATAAAATCATTTATTTCTCCATCTAATACGGCTTGAGTGTTAGATGTCTCATGATCTGTTCTTAAATCTTTTATTAATTTATAAGGATGAAGAACGTAATTTCTAATCTGAGAACCCCATTCGATTTTCTTTTTACTTCCTTCAATTTTATCTTTCTCAGACTGTTTTTTCCTTAACTCAATCTCGTATAACTGAGACTTTAAAAGTTGCAACGCTTTATCTTTATTTTCGAACTGAGAACGTGTTTCAGAGTTTTCAATAATAATTCCGGTAGGACTGTGTTTTAATCTAACTGCGGTTTCAATCTTGTTGACGCCTTGACCACCTGCTCCACCAGCTCTAAAAGTATCCCAAGTAATATGAGAAGGATTGATCTCTATTTCGATACTGTCATCAACTAAAGGATATACAAATACAGAAGAAAAAGAGGTATGCCTTTTAGCGTTAGAATCAAAAGGAGAAATCCGAACCAATCTATGAACTCCATTTTCACCTTTTAACTTACCAAAGGCAAAATCACCATCAAATTGTAAGGTGACAGATTTAATTCCTGCAGCTTCTCCCGCATGAAAATCCAATTCCTTGACTTTAAATCCGTTTTTTTCTCCGAACATAATGTACATTCTCATGAGCATTTCTGCCCAATCCTGACTTTCTGTTCCTCCTGCACCAGGATTAATTACTACAACAGCAGGAAGATTATCCTCTTCCCCACTTAACATATTCTTAAACTCTAAATCTTTTAGCTTTTTGAATGCTAGATTAAAGGCAGCCATCACTTCTTGCTCACTTGCATCGCCTTCAGAAAAGAACTCGAATAAAATAGAGAAATCATCAAATGATAATTTAAGATTATCAAAGTCGGTAACCCATATTTTATCTTTATTAATTGCTTTTAAAAACAATTCGGCCTTTTTAGGATCATTCCAAAAGTCAGCTTGTTGACTAACTTTTTCATCTTCCTCTACTCTATTTCGCTTAACATCTATATCTAAATAATTGATAAGGGCAACAAGCCTATCTTGAAAATCTTTTATTTGTTCACTAGTAACCATACACTAACAAAAGTAACTAATTTAGTTGACGAATACAGTCCCACACAAACTCAGATTCGTATCCTTTTCTCATCATATAATCTGCTAATTTTTTCTTTTTTGTAAATATGTTTTTGTCTTTAAGAGTTAAAGACTTTTTTTGTATTAAATCATTAGCTACGGAAATGTAATCATCAAAATCTATCGTTTTCAATGCGCTATCAATACAAACTCGAGAAATTTTAAGCTTTTTTAATTCAAAAACTATTTTTTTCCTTCCCCATTTCTTAATCTTAAACTTTCCACTACAAAAACTATCAGCAAAACGCTGATCGTTTACATAATCTTCTTGTATTAGTTCTATTAAAATATCTTCACTAACGCCATCACTTACACCATAAGCTTTCAACTTTTCTAGGACTTGAAACTGGCATCTATCCGATTTGGCACAGTAATTTCGAATAAGAAACTTACTTCTTTTTATATCATAAATTTTTGATTCCATCTACTCCAAAGATAGTACATTTGCAACCGATGAAGAATAAACAAGCGATAACACTATTATTTATTGCCAACATTATCTCTGGCTTTGCTCAAGGGATAAGTATGTTGGCCATTCCTTGGTATTTTGCAGATATTTTAAAACTACCAAGAGTCTACGCCCTAGGTTATGCCATATTAACATTTTTGAGCCTATTTTGGAGTCTTTATTCTGGCACGTTGATAGATAAGTACTCAAGGAAGAAAATGTTTCTTTATTCTAATCTTTGTTGTGCATTGTTAATCGGAACAATTGCTTGCTTCGGAATTATTAATGAGGGAACACCTTGGATATTAGCTCTTTTAGTCTTTGGAATAACCATGTTCCATTACAACATTCACTACCCAAACCTATATGCTTTTGGTCAAGAAATTTCAGACCCTAAGGACTACGGAAAACTTAATTCTTACATCGAAATTCAAGGGCAATCTACCAGTATTTTTGCAGGAGGCTTTGCAGCATTATTACTCACGGGAACAAGCGGAAATAATCTTAATATTTTAGGATTGGAAATCCCTATGCCATTTGAAATTGAAAAGTGGCAAATTCATGAAATATTTTTGATGGATTCCATTACATACGCTTTAGCATTTATTATAATACTCTTCATTAAATACAAACCATTAGAGAACAAAATAGTTGACGTTGGCTCTGTTTTCGATAGACTAAGTCAAGGAATCAATTTTCTAAAAAGCAATTACCTGCTATTTATTTTTGGGCTTTGTTCCTATATGATTTTTACCTTTTTAATTGTCGAAATGTTCATATTAGTTCCTAACTACGTAAGCAACTATTTGCTAGAGGGAGGAAATGTTTTTGCATCTTCAGAAGTATATTATTCGATAGGAGCGGTCATTTCGGGCATTAGCATTAGAAAGCTTTTTGACAAAAAAAATCCTGTTTTTGGGGTAATTGTAATGATGATAGCAACTATACTTAGTTGTTTTATTCTAATATTTACAAAAAATGTATTCGCATTTTATTTCGTAAGTTTTATCATCGGAATAAGTAATGCAGGAACAAGAATTTTAAGAATCACCTATCTATTTTCTCATATTCCAAACCACATAATAGGAAGGGTTGGAAGTGTATTCAATTGTATGAGTGTAATTATTCGAACAGTGTTAATTTCAATTTTTACAATGAAATTCTTTTCACAAGGAGACACCATTAAATGGGGATACCTAATAGGAATAATATTATTAACGATAGCATTAATACCCCTAATTAGGAACTATAAAAAATTAGTGAATTTAAAAGCTACTAGTTAGTAATTACTTTTCTTTCTTTATTAAAGAAACGATATTGTAGCATGTGATAAGTAGTATCTTCTTCTACAACAAGCTTACAACCAAACTCCTTAGCCCATTGACGACGCTGAGAGTTTAACCATCCTTGTTTAATATAACTTACAATAAAAGGATGAGCCTTAAGAATCAAGTAATTTGATTTTTCAGATGCTTTAGAAATATGTTGACCGATCTCATCTATAAGTAAAATACTTGCTTCTGTTTTACCAGTACCGTTACAAACAACACAACCCTCTTTAGTCTCGATATTAAGCACAGGGCGAACGCGTTGTCTTGTAATTTCAATCAATCCAAATCTAGAAGGAGGAAGAATGTGATGTTTAGCTTTATCATCCTTCATAAACTCAACTAAAGCATCGTATAATTTCTTTCTGTTAGCAGCAACATACATGTCAATAAAATCGACAACAATAATACCACCCATGTCCCTTAGTCTTAATTGTCTGGCTACTTCTTCAGCAGAAATTAAGTTAACTTCTAGAGCATTATCCTCTTGGTCCTTTTTGGAATCTACTCTTTTACCACTATTAACGTCAATAACGTGCATAGCTTCAGTATGCTCTATAACTAAATAAGTGCTTTTACGCATTGTTACAGACTTACCAAAAGAAGATTTTATTTGTTTTTCAATTTGATACTTTTGGAAAAGAGGAACTTTACCAGTATATAACTTAACAATATCTTCTTGTTCAGGAGAAATTGTTCCGATATAATCTTTAATTTCAGAGTGCAACTTTTCGTTATTCACTAAGATATTTACAAAGTCATCACTCAACAAATCTCTTAAAAGAGAAGTTGATCTACCAAGTTCGCCATGAACTTTTGCTGGAGCGTTTGCTACTTTGATTTGTTTGTAAAGAAGTTGCCATTTTTTATATAAAAACTTAAGGTCAGCATCTAATTCCGCTACCATTTTACCATTAGCAACCGTTCTAATTATTACACCGAAACCAGGAGGCTTGATGCTCATTACCAGACGTTTTAAACGTTTCTTTTCTTCGTTAGATTGTATTTTTTGAGATACAGAAACTTTATCAGAAAAGGGAACTAAAACCATATAACGACCGGCAATAGTTAACTCAGTTGTTAAACGGGGTCCTTTTGTTGAGATAGGCTCTTTAGCTACCTGTACAAGTATTTTATTTCCGCTTTGTAGTGTTTCATTAATCTTGCCGTCTTTTTCTAATTCTTCTAAAACCTTAAAGTTTTTTAAAGAAGCAGTATTAAGTTTTTTGGCAATATTTTTTTGAAGAAATTGATTAAATGTTTTGTACTTAGGACCTAGGTCAAGATAGTGTAAGAAACCATCTTTCTCAAAGCCTACATCAACAAAGGCTGCATTTAAACCAGGAACAATTTTTTTAACAGTTCCAAGATATATATCCCCTACAGAAAACTTATTTTCCAAAGGTTCTTTGTGCAACTCTGTTAACTGCTTATCCTTAAGTAAAGCAATAACAATTTCGCTAGGACGAGAATCGACTAATATTTCAAATTTCAAAAGATGTGTGGTATATATACAGGCATAGCTCCGTAAGGAGCGTATGCTAGTAGATTAGATAAAATAAGTAAGGTAAATATTACTTTTTCTTATGTCTATTTTTTCTTAAACGTTTTTTACGTTTATGAGTAGCCATCTTATGTCTTTTTCTTTTCTTTCCGTTTGGCATGCTAAATATTTTTAAATTCTTTTATTTGTTTTATTATCTGGTATTATTTTCCAGATGTTTTTTCTTTAACCTGATTTACAAAAGCTTTAGACGGTTTAAAAACAGGTACTTTATGAGCTGGAATGATAATTGTTGTGTTTTTTGATATGTTTCTACCCGTCTTCTCCGCTCTTTCTTTAATTTTAAAAGAACCAAACCCTCTTAAAAACACATCTTCTTCACTACAAATTGAGTTTTTAACCTCACTCATAAAAGCCTCAACAACAGCCTGAACATCAATCTTTTCGATTCCTATTTTATTAGATATAGAAGCTATAATTTCTGCTTTCGTCATGCTAAATGCTTTAAATCAAACTTGACTAAATTACGTCAAATTTTAGGTTGCAAATATAATCTTTTATCTTGTTGTAGATTATAAATATGTCATATTTTTGTTGTTTAATACAAAAATGAACTTTTCACAGGAAATAATAAATTGGTACAACCTTAACAAAAGAGATTTACCATGGAGAAATACAAAAGATCCATATAAAATCTGGTTGTCTGAAATTATATTGCAACAAACCAAGGTAGCCCAAGGCCTTCCCTACTATCAAAAGTTTTGCGAAACATTTCCAAATGTTGAAAAATTAGCAAATGCTAAAGAAGAAAAAGTATTAAAATTATGGCAAGGATTAGGATACTACTCTAGGGCAAGAAACCTTCACTTTGCATCAAAACAAATAATAAATACTTTCGAAGGCAAATTTCCTAACAACCACAAAGACATCCTCTCCCTAAAAGGTGTTGGCGAATATACTGCAGCAGCAATCGCATCCTTTGCCTACAAATTACCTTATGCAGTAGTAGATGGAAATGTATTCCGTCTATTATCAAGATTTTACGGAATAGACACTCCAATAAATTCAAGTCCTGGAAAGAAACTATTTTCAGAATTAGCCCAAACAGTTTTAGACAAAACTAGACCAGACATAAACAACCAGGCTATTATGGAGTTTGGAGCACTAATGTGCAAACCAAAAGACCCAAATTGCAATAAATGCACACTTCAAGATAACTGCAAAGCATTTCAAAAAAATGAAATAGACAAGCTTCCTGTCAAAATCAAAAAAGGAAAGCAAAAGAAACTATACTTCGAATATCTATTCATAACCAAGAAAGAAAACACCTATATCAATAAAAGAGTTGACAAAGGAATATGGCAAAATTTGTACGAATTCCCGTATTTAGAATTTGAACAAAGCGAATCAGAAGAAGAAGTAATAAATAATATAAAAGCCAACAAATTCTTAAACGGGGCAAAATTTAAACTTATAAAAACTAGCGAAATACACAAGCATATATTAAGCCACAGAATTATAAACGCAAGGGTATGGCACATAGAGATAGAGGACGATTTAAAAGAGAATAAATGGAATAAAGTGGCAATAGAATCTATAAATGATTATCCTATGTCAAGGCTAATGGAAATATTTTTAGAAACTAATGCTTTTTAAAAAAGATAAAAAATCATATATTTGAGTGTTACAAACCCTTAAAAACATAAAAAAATGGCTAGTATAAATAAAGTTATTCTAATAGGAAATCTTGGTAAAGACCCTGAAGTAAGACATTTTGAAAATGGTGGCTCAATCGCACGATTTAGCATTGCAACTTCAGAAACATACATCAAAAAAGACACCGAAGAAAAAGTAACACAAACAGAATGGCATACGGTAGTTACTAGAGGAGGACTTGCTGCTAAAGTGGTAGAACCTTACTTGAAAAAAGGAAACAGCGTATACGTTGAAGGAAAACTTAGAACAAGATCATGGGAAGATAAAAATGGTGAAACAAAATATACGACAGAAGTATTTTGCGACAAATTAGAACTTTTAGGAAAAAAGTCTGACAATGAAATCAATACTAACGAAAATCCTTCTGCAGAAAAACAAAACTCTAGTGATGAACCTGGAGATAATTTACCTTTTTAATATATAATTTTGGACGAAGACCCTTATCAATTACCATTGTATTTTATTCAAAGCTATCAAACATCTTCAGATTCAAATCTGATTATTTTGATGTTTGTAATTAGCTTTTTAATTATTTGTTCTGCTTTAATATCAGGATCAGAAGTAGCATTTTTCTCTATCGATCCTAAAAAGTGGAACAAAAAAGAAGAGAAAATTAGCTATAAATTAATCGGTAAGCTGCTTGAAAAACCCAACAAACTATTAGCTACAATATTAATTGCTAATAATTTTGTTAACGTAGGTATAATCATACTATCTACCTACATCACATCAAACGTTTTTAATTTTGAATCTGCACCTATTCTAAAGTTTGTAATTCAAGTAGTAGCGGTTACCTTTTTACTACTAATGCTAGGAGAACTTATACCAAAAGTATTTGCTAATCAAAACCCGCTAAAGTTTGCAAGAATAATGGCGCGCCCTTTAATGTTTTTAAACAAGCTATTCTATCCTCTAAGTAGCGTACTAGTTCATTCTACCTCATTTATCGAAAAAAGATTTAACTCCAAAGGATACAATATTTCGGTAGATGACCTGTCAAATGTTCTGGACATTGCAGGAGAAAATGACACTAATATCGAAGAAAAAAGAATTCTAAGGTCTATAGTAGAATTTGGAAACATTCAAGTGAAAGAAATCATGAAGTCGAGAGTGGATGTTACTGCATTCTCGATTAATACATCTTTCGATGAAGTAAAAAAAGAAATTATAAAATCAGGGTATTCAAGAACTCCAGTTTATAGCGAGAGTTTTGATAAAATAAAAGGCATATTGTATATAAAAGATTTGCTTCCACACTTAGACACACCAGATTTTGAATGGAAAACAATTTTAAGAAGTCCATTTTTTGTTCCAGAAGGCAAAATGATTGATGATTTAATGAGAGAGTTTCAGCAGAAAAAAATTCATTTAGCAATCGTAGTAGACGAATACGGAGGAACATCAGGAATCGTAACTCTAGAAGATATAATAGAAGAAATTGTTGGAGATATTAATGATGAATTTGATGATGATGGAGTAAAATTTTCTAAGCTAGATAGTCAAAATTACATTTTTGAAGGAAAGACTTCTATCAACGATGCCTTGAAAATTTTAAACTTAGAATTCGATTACTTTGACGAAATAAAAGGGGAATCTGATTCTTTGGCTGGTTTAATTTTAGAGATGAAAGGAAACATTCCTGACGTTGGGGAAGTTTTGAAGTTTAATCATTTAACTTTCAAAATTGAATCAGTAGACAAAAGAAGAATCAAAAGAGTTAAAATTACAATAGATGAATAAATTTTGGTTAGTATTATTAATTCCTTTTATTGCTTGTAATCAGTCCTACACTCCTAAACCAAAAGGGTTCGCTAGAATTGATTTTCCAGAAAAAAATTGGAGTTTATCTGACATTGATTGTCCATTCGACTTCCAGAAACCGTCTTACTTAAGAGTAATAGAAAAAAAAGAAAATTGTTGGTTTGATCTTTACTTCGAACAATTTAACGGCACTCTACACATGAGCTACAAAGAAGTTAATGACAATGTAAATACGTATGTTGAAGAGAGCAGAAATCTAGCTTTTAAACATTCTAAAGTAGCAAACGCTATTAATGAGCAAGCATTCATTAATAAGAAATCAAATGTGTATGGATTAGTATATACTTTTGAAGGAGCAACAGCAACCGGAATGCAGTTTTACTTAACAGATAGCACCAATCATTTCGTAAGAGGTGCATTATACTTTAATACTGCAATGAATGACTCGTTAATTCCGATCAACAACTTTATAAACCAGGACGTTTACAATATTATAGAAAGTTGGGAGTGGAAATAATTATGCTAGAGTTGCTTTCACAATCTGAGCTATAATTTTACCATCAGCCTTACCTGCCAATTTTTGATTAACAAGACCCATCACTTTACCCATATCAGCCATAGAAGCAGCTCCAGTAGAAGATATAACCTCCTCTACTATTGTCTTAATTTCTGACTCATCCATTTGTTTAGGTAAAAATTTCTCCAAAATCTTTATTTGAGCTATTTCATCATCAGCTAAATCTTGTCTTGACTGATCAATATAAATTTGAGCAGCATCTTTACGTTGCTTAACTTGCTTGTGAATGATTTTCTGCATACCAGCCTCATCCATTTCGCTCGCTCCCTTTTCAGTTTGGGCCATTATAACTGCTGATTTCACAGCTCTTAAAGATGCTAGCTTTACTGAATCTTTATCCAGCATTGCTTGCTTAATTTCTTTGTTTATATCTACCATAATTAGTCTACGTTATCGTGTAAAAAGTTATTTGGCTTTATCACCGGGTTATCATCCGAATCTTTTCCTAAAGTATATTTGGAAACATCTGATTCAGAAGAATGAGAAATATTATCTAATTGTACTTCTCTTCTTTTATATGCTGGCTGATTTTCTAAATCTGTTAGACCAGATGGAGTTCTCAATTTCATGCTAATATTTCTTAACCTATCCATTCTTTGTCTAGAACGAATAGCCATTTGCTCAGCAGTTACTCCATGATTTATTTGAGTCAATTCGTCTTTTAACTCCTCCTCTTTAATTTCAGAAATCACTTCCTCAGGCTGAGTAATCACTTCTTGATGACGTTCTTCTTCTTGAGGAAGAAGACCAAACTCAGGAATAGTATCTTCCTCCAAATCTAAAGAATGAATTATTAATTCATCCTCAGCCTCAAGATTAGCTATTGGCTCTGTCATTTGCTCAATAGTCGGCTCAATTTGAGGTGCCATTGGCTCTGATACAGCTTCTATTTGATCATTTGAAAAATCGACAATCGGATCAACCGACTGAGAAGACAAATCAAAATCAAACGTTGGTGATTCATCCACATCAAATGCTAATGTAGCTTGAACTTCTTCATCGTTATCTTTAGAAAGAGTATCGTTGTTTTCAACCTCTTCTTCTTTTACGATTTGCTGAACAACAGGCTCATCTTTTTCTAAAACGTAAACTTTTTTAGACTCACTTTCTTTAGGGCCGATAGTCTTTGACACCTTAAAACCAGTAGCAATTACAGTAACCGAAATAGATTCTCCTAAACCGTCTTCTACTCCTACACCCTCAATAATATTAACATCACCACCTGCAGCATCCTGAATGTGCTTTTTAATCTTAAACAACTCAGTCATTCTAATTTCATTTTCAGTACCAGTAACGATTTTAAGTAAAACCTGCTGAGCACCCTTAATGTTATTATCATGAAGCAATGGAGAGTCCAAAGCAGCTTCTACAGCTTCTACAGCCCTATTCTCACCAGAAGCGATAGCTTGACCCATTACAGCAGAACCACTGTCTTTTAAAACACGTTTAGCGTCATTAAGGTCAATGTTTACCATTAGGGTTTGTGAAATTACCTCAGCAATTCCTTTGGTTGCAGTATTTAAAACCTCATTTGCTTTAGCAAAAGCCTGTCTTAAAGTTAAATCACCATAAACCTCAATGAGTTTATCGTTATTTATAACTAGAAGAGTATCGACATTTTGTCTTAAGTCTTCTAAGCCTTTTTCAGCATATTCTTTTCTAAATCCACCTTCGGTCCAGAAAGGAACAGTTACCACACCTACGGTTAATATTTCTTTCTCTCTAGCAATACGAGCAATTACAGGAGCTGCACCCGTACCAGTACCACCACCCATTCCTGCTGTAATAAACAGCATCTTGGTGTTAGACTCTAATAATTCAGTAATTCGTTCAATGCTCTCTTCAGCTGCTTTACGACCAACTTCAGGGTTGGCGCCTGCGCCTAATCCTTCTGTTAAATCTTCACCAATCTGAATTTTAGTAGTAATTGGACTTGCCTCTAATGCTTGTAAATCTGTATTACAAACTGCGAAATCAACACCAACTATACCCTGTTCAAACATGTAGTTGACTGCATTACTTCCGCCACCGCCAACTCCAATTACTTTGATTACAGAGGATTGATTTTTTGGTAAATTAAATTTAAGAATACTATCGTTTGTCATTTTTAAATAATTGTGATGAATTTTATAAATCGTTTGTTAATATGTCGTCAATTTTATCTAACATTTTCTTAAATGCTTGGCCTAATCCTTTCCCACCAGGAGGAGCTTTTGGGCCTGCTTCTTGCTCTTGGGCTCCACCTTCCTCAAGAATTTTCATTACTAAACCTACACCAGTTGCGAAAGAAGGGCTACTAACATCAATAGGGGAATCGGAAGCTAAATGCTCGTTGGGATAACCTATTCTACACTCTATACCAGTAAAAAACTCTACTAACTGACTGATGTGCTTTAATTGACTACCTCCTCCAGTAAGAACAATACCAGTAATTAGTTTCTTCTCATATCCTGAGTTTTTAATCTCATGGTGAACTAATTCAATAATTTCTTCCATTCTAGCCTGAATAATATTTGCTAGATTTTTTAAGGAAATTTCTTTAGGCTCTCTTCCTCTTAAACCAGGTATAGAAACTATTTCGTTTTCTTTATTTTGTGTTGCTAAGGCAGAACCAAATTTTATTTTGAGTAGCTCGGCTTGGTTTTCCAAAATAGAACAGCCCTCTTTAATGTCTTGCGTAATAATGTTACCGCCGAAAGGAATTACAGCAGTATGTCTTATAATTCCATCTTTAAAAATAGCAACATCTGTTGTTCCTCCACCAATATCAACCAATGCAACACCAGCTTCTAGCTCTTGAGGATCTAAAACAGAGGTAGCAGACGCTAATGGCTCTAGAGTTAAGTCTTGCATTTTTAAGCCTGCATTATTAACGCACTTTTTAATGTTATTAATTGCCGCTGTATGGCCAGTAATAATATGAAAATTGGCTTCTAACTGAACTCCGACCATTCCCCTAGGATCAGGAAATCCGTCTTGTTTATCGACAATGTATTCTTGTGGAATAACGTGAATAATTTCTTCGCCAGGAACCATAACGAGCTTGTACATATTATCTACTAGCTTCTTAATATCCTGATCGTTAATCTCACTCTCTAAATCTTCTCTAACTAATTGACCCCTGTGTTGTAAACTTTTGATATGCTGGCCAGCAATACCCACATTTACCTGAGTAACTGGGGTGCCAGACTTACTTACAGCTTCGTCCAAAGCCATTTTGATAGACTGAGTTGTCTTATCAATATTAGCAACAATCCCTCTCATCACACCAGCAGAAGGAGCTTTACCCATACCTAATATTTCTATTTTGCCATGCTCATTTGCACGACCAATAGTTACGGTAATTTTTGTAGTACCGATATCTAAACCTACTGCTATTTTTTGCATTTCTGATTTCATAAACTATCGCTTAACACAAACTATCTGGTTTTTATACTTTAGATTAATCTCCTTGTACTTTCTCCATCCCGTTTGTTTTACCCCTTGGGAATAGAAAAGTTTTAAATTTTCAAATTTTTCTTCCATCCTCTCAATATCGCCCAAAATTATAGTGTGATTTCCAACTCTGGGAACTAGTTCAATTTCTTTTTGAATATTTATATATACTTGTGTAATTTGTGAATTCCAGAGCGAATTTTTACATACATAGCGAGAAACTTTTAAAATACTTTTCAAGTCTAAACTATCCACAATAAAACCACTTGCAATCAAAACATTTTTAGTATAATTACTAGATACAGGAAACATAAATCCGTCTTCATCTAAATAGAAATCATCTCCATTGGTTTTGTGAATTCTAACAATTGGAACCTTATTTTCAACAACTACATTTATATTTCCGAATGAATCATAGTATACTTCTGCATTTTTTATGTAGCAATGGTTCTCCAAAGACTGTTCAATTTCAAAAAAAGGAATCATCGAAATAGGAATGGAATCTATATCTTTTTCAACATTCGTAAGTATATTTTTAACCTCATCAGTCGTAATTAAAGATTGATCAAAATCACTTATCTCTATAATTACCTGATTACATAAATAAGACTGCTGCTTGCTGTAGGAAAACCTAAAAAGAACAATTAAGCAAACAATTATTAAAAGCGATAATATATTTTTTAGCCAATTCATTGATAAATTGATTTTATAGGAACAATTAATTTATCAATATCTCCAGCCCCAAGAGTAACTAAAAGCTCTCTCTTTTTTTGCTTTAAACTATCCAATAAATGATCTTTAGTAAATAGATTTTTATCCACCTTGGAAGAAATATTGTTGAGAATTAAATTAGAGTCCACCCCTTCAACAGGAAGTTCTCTGGCAGGATAAATATCTAACAACATAACCTCATCGGCATAGGATAATTCTTGAGCAAACTGCTTGTAAAAGTCATTAGTTCTGGAATATAAATGAGGTTGAAAAACAACCGTTAGTTTTTTCTTTGGATAAAGCTTTCTAACTGCCTCCAGCGTAACTTTTATTTCTTGAGGATGATGAGCGTAATCATCAATATAGACATGATCGGAATCACAATGGGTTTCAAACCTTCTTTTTACTCCTTTAAAACTATTTATACCTTTAATAATTTGATCGCTAGTTAACCCTAATTTATAAGCAACAATTATGGCGGATAATGCGTTTTCGACATTATGAACACCAGGAAGACTTAGTGTCATTCCAATTAACTGAACTGCATCATCACTTTCGTTAATATAAATTTCAGCATCAAACAATTGACGATGATTTTCTATTCTTAAATTAATCGCTTTATGGTGAGATGGCTTATCTACAGAATAAGTTTGCTTTTCAACACCATTGACTTCTAAAAATTCGTCTTTAACAGATTCGTTTAACAAAAGCAATCCATCAGCATTTACCTGCTCAGCAAAATCAACAAATGTCTTTTTCAGATCTTTATCATCTTCATAAATATCTGAATGATCAGCATCTACAGAAGTAATGATTGCTATGTCAGGAAAAAGCTGCAAAAATGACCTGTCATACTCATCAGCCTCTACAACAATAATATTATTAGATGAAAGCAATAAGTTGGAATTATAGTTGGTAGCTATTCCTCCTAGAAAAGCAGTGCAACCTAAGCCGCTTGACTCCAAAATATGAGCTAATATACTCGAGGTAGACGTTTTGCCATGAGTGCCCGCAACAGCAATTGTAAAGGCGTCTTTAGAAATTAAACCTAAGGTTTCTGAACGCTTCAATAAATTGTAACCTTTGGACTTAAAATAATTTAATAAATAATTATCCTTAGGTATGGCTGGAGTGTAGACAATTAAGGTTTTATCAACTTCATTGACCCACTGTGGAGTATAATCTTCAGCAAAACTCACTTCTATTCCTTCCTCTTGAAGTGCATCCGTAAGAGCAGTAGGAGTTTTATCATAACCACCTACCTTATAAGATTTAGCATGAAAATACCTAGCTATGGCAGACATTCCAATGCCGCCAATTCCAACTAAATATATCTTATCATAAACCATCATTTCTTAATTGTCAAATTTATTAATTCCTGGGCTATAATTTGTGCAGAATTTAACTTTGCTAGCTTGTAAATATTTTTAGAAAGCAAAACTCTCTTTTCTTTGTTTTCAATTAACTCTTGCAATTGAGGTATTAAAGTATTAATAGAGTCTACATCCTTAACCAATAATGCTGCATCCTTTTCTTTTAATGCTAAAGCATTTTTAGTCTGGTGGTCTTCAGAAACATTGGGAGAAGGAACTAAAATAGAAGGCTTCGCAACCAAACAAAGCTCCGAAATGGTGCTTGCACCAGCTCTTGATATTACAACATCAGCAAGGCTGTAAGCTAAATCCATTCTTGAAATAAATTTCATTACTCGAATATTTTCTGACTCATAGTTAGCAGCTTGACCGTAAAAAGAAGTTCCGGTCTGCCATAACATCTGAACCCCTGAAGGAAATTTTTTGGCAAACTTTTCCATTGTGTTATTAATAGTTAAAGCTCCTAAGCTTCCCCCAACAACTAAAACGGTTGTCTTCGAATTGTCAAACTTAAAATGATCATAAGCTTGTGATTGTAATTTTGAAATATCCTGTAAGTCTTGGCGAATAGGATTTCCAGAAAAAAGTATTTTCTCTTTTGGAAAAAACTTCTCCATTCCAGGGTATGCTACACAAATTTTGTTAGTGATTTTCGATAGTAATTTATTTGTAATACCTGGATAAGAATTTTGTTCTTGAATTAAGGAAGGAATTCCCATTTTTGAAGCCACAAAAAGCAAGGGTCCTGAAGCATAACCACCTGTTCCGACTACTATGTTTGGCTTAAATTTAAGAACTATAAACAAAGATTTAATTAAGCTATAAAGCAGCTTAAAAGGGAAAACAACATTTCTCTTATCGCTAAGATTTCTTTGAAAACCTGTTATTGGCAATCCGATAATAGGATAACCAGCATTAGGAACCTTTTCCATCTCCATCTTACCTTTGGCTCCAACAAATAAAATGTCAATCGAATCATCGTTTAATTTTAAAGCATTAGCAATAGCAATTGCAGGAAAAATATGTCCTCCTGTACCTCCACCACTTACTATAACCTTTAACTTACTCATGCTTTTATCTTTGAAATACTAACCTCTTTACTTGCACTTAAAATTACACCCATAGTAAGGCAAGTGAAAAATATAGATACACTTCCCATGCTAACTAGAGGAAGTGTTTGTCCTGTCACAGGAAAAAAATCGACATTAACAGCCATATGAATTAATGCCTGAAACACTAAACTGATACTTAAACCAACACCGAGCAAAGAAGAAAAACTATCTTTAGCTAAATCAAATATTCGCTTACCACGTATCATCAGAATCAAGTACAGAATAAGCACGAATATTCCTCCTACTACTCCATATTCTTCTATTATAATTGCATATACATAATCGGAATAAGGATGTGGCAAAACATTCCTTTGTATACTTTTTCCAGGACCCCTTCCTGTAATACCTCCGTTTACAATCGCAATTTTAGCCTGAACTACCTGATGGAAATCATCTCTATTTAATTCTGAGTCTTTATCAGATGTAAAGTTTGCAATCCTATTGACCCAGGTTTCTGATCGAGGAATTAACTCTTGTACGGCAGGAATACTTACCGCTAAAAGAATTGCCAGACCAGCAACCGTAACTATGCTCGTCACTAAAACTAATAGGTGGCCAATTTTAACACCACCAAAAAACATAACTATTATACCACTAGTAAATAAAATTGCAGCAGTAGAAAAGTTAGCTGGAAAAATTAGTGCACAAATAATTATTAATGGCGCAAATATTTTAATCGAAACCAACTTGAAATCAGACAAAGACATCTTATATTTAATAAGCTGTCTTGCTAGAAAAATAATAATTGACAATTTAGCAATATCAAATGTCTGAATGGTAGTGCCACCAATTTTAATCCATCTACTAGCATCGTTTATAGACGCACCAAAAAATAAAGTAAATAATAAAACTAGTATAGACACCCAAAACCCAAGCTGTCCTAATCTAGAAAAATATTTTGATGGAATTTTATGGACTAAATACATAAAAATAACTCCGGCAATGATAGATTTAAAATGCTTGAAAATAAGATGCATTGTATTTCCACCAAACTTCGTATAAGCCAATCCTCCTGTAGCGCTATAGACTACAAAAAGAGAAATTAATATAAGCAAAACTACTATTGCCCATATTGACTTATCGCCTTCTAATTTTATGTATTTAGAAAAAGGATTCATTATAAGTTACGAACGTTCTTTTTAAATTCTACTCCTCTGTGCTCATAATTTTCGAACAAATCAAAACTAGCGCAAGCTGGAGACAATAAAACAGCGTCACCCTTTTCGCCAAGCTGATAAGAAAAGTTTACAGCTTCTTTCATATTAGTTGCAAAATATATTTCCACGCCCTTTTCTGAAAAAGCATTTTTGATAGAATCAACCTGTTCTCCTAAGCAAATAATTGCTTTTACTTTATCGCTCACTAAAGAAAGTAAAGAAGAGTAATCATTTCCTTTATCTACACCGCCTACAATCCAAATAGTTGGCTTAATCATACTTTCCAAAGCATACCAAGTAGAGTTAACATTAGTAGCTTTAGAGTCGTTGATGAACTCTATGCCATGAACCTTAATAACTCTTTCTAGCCTATGCTCTACATTTTTAAAGTCTGCTAAACTTTCTCTTATAACTTCTTTACTCAAATCCAAAATTCGAGATGAAATAGCAGCAGCCATCGAATTATAGATGTTATGCTTTCCTTGTAATGCTAATTGTTGAATATTCATTTTAAATGGGGTTTTATTTATGTTTATATTTAATTCGTCATCTATCAAGCAAGCTCCTCTTTGGTGCTCTTTTAAAATAGAAAACGGTAATAGATTTGTATTTTCTTGTTCTAAATATTTATTTATGTTGGGGTCATCACTGCAATAAATCAAGTAATCGTTCTTATCTTGATTTTTAGTTATTCTTAATTTAGATTGAATGTATAGCTCCATGTCTTCATTATATCTATTTAAGTGGTCTGGAGTAATATTTAAAATAATTGCGATGTCTGGTTTAAAATCTATTATTCCATCAAGCTGAAAACTGCTCAACTCTAACACATAATAGTCGTAGTTTTCATTTGCTACCTGCAAAGCAAAACTGTCTCCAACATTTCCAGCAACACATACATTTAATCCTGCTTTTTTGAGAATATGACCAATCAATAAAGCAGTAGTAGTCTTTCCGTTACTTCCGGTAATTGCTATTATTTTTGAATTGGTATATCTAAAAGCAAATTCAATTTCTGAAATGATAGGAATGCCCTTTTTCTTTAATTCAAGAATTAGTGGAATAGTCTCAGGTATTCCAGGACTTTTAATCACTTCGATTGCTTCAAAAATTTTATCTTCCGAATGATGCAATTCTTCCCATTCAATCCCTTTTTGTATAAGAACATTTTTGTATTTGTCTTTTATCTTTCCTATATCAGATACGAATACGCTGTAGCCTTTTTGCTGTGCCAAAACAGCTGCTCCGCAACCGCTTTCTCCTCCTCCTAACACAACAATTCTTTCCATCTATCTTAGCTTTAGAGTTACAATTGTTAAGACCGCAAGCATCACACCTACAATCCAAAACCTAGTTACTATTTTACTTTCGTGCATCCCAATTTTTTGATAGTGGTGGTGCAAAGGAGCCATTCTGAATAATCTTTTTCCCTCTCCAAACTTTCGTTTTGTATACTTAAAATAACTCACCTGTAGAATAACCGAAACGTTTTCTATTAAGAAGACTCCACACAGAATAGGAATTAGCAATTCTTTACGAATAGAAATAGCAAATACTGCAATTATTCCTCCAAGAGCCAAACTTCCTGTATCGCCCATAAATACTTGAGCAGGAAAAGAATTATACCATAAGAAACCAACGCATGCTCCTACAAAAGCAGACATAAAAATCACTAACTCAGCTGAGCCAGGGATGTACATAATATTGAGATAATCGGCAAAAAACAGATTACCAGAGACGTAAGCTAAAATCCCTAAGGTTACCCCAATTATTGCGGAGGTTCCTGTAGCTAAACCATCTAAACCATCTGTCATATTAGCGCCATTACTTACGGCAGTTACAATAAAAATGACCATTAAAACAAAGCCAATCCAGCTTAAGCTAGAGCCATAATCTCCTAACCATCCTACAAGGGACTCGTAGTTAAACTCATTATTTTTTAGAAAAGGAATAGTTGTTTTCGTAGATTTAACTTCTTGGCCAAAAGACTGAACTAACTCAGTGGTTATTGGTACGTCCAATTTTTCTTTAATTGTAATTCCATCATGGAAATAAAGGGTAAGGCCAACTAACAAACCGAGTCCGACTTGACCAATAATTTTAAACCTGCCAGCCAGACCTTGTTTGTCTTTTTTAAATACCTTAATATAGTCGTCTATAAAGCCAATTAGTCCTAACCATAAAGTAGAGATTATCATTAATATGATATAAATATTAAAAATGTCAGCAAACAGAATAGTTGGAATTAAAATAGCCGCAATAATAATTAGACCTCCCATTGTAGGAGTTCCTTTCTTTTGCTTTTCTCCTTCTAGCCCTAATTCTCTTATCTCTTCACCAATTTGCTTATTTTGAATAAATGAAATGATTTTACCTCCAAAAAGTAAAGAAACAATCAAAGACGTTATAACCGCAAATGAAGCTCTAAAAGAAATGTACTGAACCACCCCTGCTCCTGGAAGATCGTAAGCCGATTCTAAATATTGAAAAAGATAATGTAACATTATATGTTAAGGAGTTTAAATGCGTTTAGTAATTCTTGTTTATCGTCAAAAAGGTGCTTTTCACCATTTATTTCTTGGTACTTTTCATGACCTTTACCAGCAATCAAAACGATATCTCCTTTTAGGGCTAGGGAACATGCTGTTTTAATTGCTTCTTTTCTATCACTAATACTTAGAACTTTCTTTTTATGGGTTATTTCCACCCCATCATTCATTTGTTCTAAAATTTGGCTTGGGTCCTCACTTCTAGGATTATCTGAAGTAAGTATTACTTTATCACTCAGTTGAGTAGATATTTTAGCCATCAAAGGGCGCTTAGAGACATCTCTGTCTCCTCCACAACCAACAACCGTTATAATTTTATTAGACTCTTCTTTTGTTTGAAGTATTGTCTGCAATACATTAGACAATGCATCAGGAGTGTGGGCATAATCAATAATTCCAATTACTCCGGAAGCAGAATTAATCATATCAAACCTTCCTTCCGCAGATTTTAAAGCACTTAAGGAAGTTAGTGCTTGTAATTCGTCTTCACCTAAAAGTATGGTAGTAGCATAAATTGCTAAAAGGTTGTAAGCATTAAATTCGCCAATGATTTTGGACCAAACTTCTTTTCCATTAATATTAATAAGCTGGCCATCAAACTGACTTTCAAGAATTTTTGCTTTAAAATCAGCCATTGACTTTAAAGCAAAAGTGTATTGCTTTGCGTCACAATGGTGAAGCATATTCTGGCCGTGTCTATCGTCTTTATTTACTAATGCAAAAGCATCGGGACTTAACTGATCAAACAATTGTTTTTTAGCTAAAATATAATCATCAAACGTTTTGTGATAATCTAAATGGTCGTGGCTAATATTAGTAAAAATAGCTCCCATAATCGATAGTCCAAATATTCTATTTTGATGAATTGCATGAGAACTAGCCTCCATAAAACAATAGCTACATCCATGAGCTACCATTTTAGAAAGCAAAGCATTGATTTGAAGAGGGTCGGGAGTAGTATGAGTACTTACCAAATCTTCAAAGCCTATTTTATTGACTATGGTAGATATCAAGCCAGCTTTATGCCCAAGAGATTGAAATAAATCATACAGAAGAGTTGCAATCGAGGTTTTTCCGTTTGTTCCTGTAATTGCTATTAGCTGTATCTCATCAGAAGGATTATCGTAATAATTAGCCGCAACTACTGCTAATGCTTTAGAAGAATCATTTACCTTAATGAAAGTAACGTGTTCTGGTTTTTGAGAAGGTAGATCCTCAGCTATTATAGCAACTGCTCCATTTTCAATGGCCTGAGATATATAATCATGTCCATCAGATTGGGTTCCTTTAACGGCTATAAATAAGGCGTCTTTAGTAGACTTTCTAGAGTCAAAACAAACTACAGGAATAGCAATATGAGTAGAGCCAGCCACTTCGACTAGATCCACTTTAAACAATATGTCTTGTAATAATTTCATGATAGTTCTAAAAATATTTTTTGTCCTTTCTGAATTCTACTTCCTTTAGTAATTGACTGAGATTTAACAGCCCCTCTACCCGAAAACATAACGTCTAAACCATAATTCTCAAGAAGAAAAAGCACATCTTGAATTGGCATACCAACTAAATTTGGCATTTTATTTTTGACAATATCATCTTCAATATTTCTTGTTTTCAACTCTATACGATCCTCTTTTGCGTAAGTCAGCACCCAATCAGATTGAATTTCTTGGGCATTTGTCTTAACCTCAATAGCCTTATATACTTCTTGAAGCTTAGCCTTATTGCCGTCTTTAGATATTGGCGTTTGCTCTGCGTATTGCTTGTTAGTTTCTATTAAAGAAAGATCGTTAGCAAAAACATAATCAGCCAACTCTTTAAAAACTGGTCCAGCAACTTCCCCCCCATAAAAACCATTTTTCTTAGGGTCTTTAACTACAACTATACAAGCATACTTTGGCTGATCTGCAGGAAAGTACCCAACAAATGAGGATTGGTGTCTTTGTTTAGAATAAATACCTTCAATAAGTAATTGGGCTGTTCCTGTTTTACCCGCAATCTTGTATTTATCATTTTTAAGGTTTTCTGCCGTTCCATTTTCAACAACATTTAACATCATTTCTTTCACAATATCAATGGTTGTTTTGGAACATATTGATGGGTTGATTACCTGTGGTTTAATTTCTTTTTCTATTTTGCCATTCTCCTGAATAGATTTAACAAAAAATGGACGCATTCTTTTTCCATCATTTGCAATTGCAGCATAAAAACTTAAAATTTGTAATGGTGTCATTTCTATTCCGTATCCAATAGACATCCACGGAAGTGTTGTTCCACTCCAGTTACTTTTATTTCCTTTAGGATGTAGAATATTAGGACTGCTTTCACCTGAGATTAAAATATCTAATGGTTCGTTTAAACCCATGCTATACAATCTATCTACAAATTGAGCCGGATTTTTAGAATAGTATTCGACAACTAGTTTTGAAATGCCAACATTAGAAGATTTCACAAATGCATCGGCTAAAGATAATTTTCCATAACCTCCTTTCTTGGTATCGTTCATAAACCTATCATAGAATTGATGAATTCCGTTGTAGGTGTTAACAGAGTCTTTAGTCTTAAAAAATCCATCTTCAAGACCAGCAATTAGAGATGCTAATTTAAAAGTAGATCCTGGGTCGGATAATTCGGCTATTGCGTAATTATAATCTTCAATTAAAGTTTCGTCTTCATTTTTCTTCAAGTTTACAATTGCCTTGATTTCTCCTGTTTGCACCTCCATAAGCACCAAACTGCCATAATCGGCATCATGACGAACTAAACAATTCTCTAGTGCATTTTCGGCAATGTCTTGAAATCTAATATTTAGAGTAGTAACAATATCTTTTCCGGGTTTGGACTCTATTTCTCTAATAGGCATCCATTCATTTCCTGCTAATTTCTGCTTCAGAACTTCTCCGTCCTGTCCTTTTAGGTAAAAATTAAAGGCTCCTTCTAAGCCAACCGACTTAGAGTTTTTCCTATCGTAACCAATAGTTCTTTCTGCAAGACGCTTAAATGGTTTTTGTCTTTTATTTGTTTGGGAATAAATAAAGCCACTTATCAATCTATTCTCTTCAAATATTGGAAAAGTTTTGAGGAGCTTTAATTGGTTGTAATCTACTTTTCTTCTAATTAGGCCGTACTGAGTTCCTTTGCTTTTATAGCTGCGCAATAATCGCTGGTATTCGGCTGCAGTTTTATCTTTAAACAAATCGGATAACTTAGTTGAAAGTTCGTCAATGTTTTTATTGAAAAAGGATTTAGAAACCATTTTCGAATCCCAGTGTACTTCGTATTCTGGAATAGAGGTTGCTAATAAAGAATAATCATCAGAATATATATTCCCTCTTGGAGCGTTAACAGCCTCAGTCTTTATAATTTTATATTTCTCAGCACTCCATTTGCTAGATTCAAAAACCTGAGTATAAATAGTTCTAGACACAACTCCAATAGATAGAAGAATCATTACTAAATAAATTAGCACCGCTCTTCTTTTTATTTTCTTTGTGTGTATCATTTATTATTTTATAAGCACAAATGGTTGGTCTTTTGTTGATCTCAAACCCTTATTATTTACTAATTTCTCAACCTCTGTTTGCTTGCTTACATACATAAGCTGAGACTTAGTTGTTATATGTTCTGATCTCAAATCCTTTAATTGTTTTTCAATTGTAGATATCTCTCTAACCAACTTTTCTGTCTTGTAAGAATTGCTGATATAAAACATAATCAGCAAACTTGAATAAAGAAGAAAAGGAGCAAATTGAGACAAACTTTTACCCTCTAAAGTTTTACCATTCAAAAACTCAATTAATAAGCTTTGAAGGTTATTTTTAGGATGATGGTTTTGTTTTAAATCTTTCATTATAACTTTTCACTAACTCTTAATTTCGCACTTCTAGCTCTAGAATTATGAATTATTTCTTCGTCGTTTGGCGCAATGGGTTTTCTATTAATAGCCTTCAAAGGCGTGTCTGCAACGCCATAAATATCCTTCACCAATTCGCCTTTAAAATTTCCTGACCTTACTAAGTGTTTAACCAATCTATCCTCCAATGAATGGTAAGAAATAACCGATAATCTACCTCCTGGGTTTAATAAATCTACCGCTTGAAGCAACATTTCTTTTAGAGAGCCAAGTTCATCGTTTACTTCAATTCGAATGGCTTGAAATAATTGAGCTAAAATTTTATTGCTTTTATGAGGAGGAGTATGAGATTTAACTGCAATTTTTAAATCTTCTGTAGTTTTTATTTCTTGGTTTTGCCTAAAGTCAACGATAGCTTTAGCCAAGGCGAAAGCGTTATTTAACTCACCATACAATTTGAATATCTTAGATAACTCATCGAGCTCGTACTCATTGATTAATTCTTTTGCAGATAAAGCTTGGTTTTGATTCATTCTCATATCAAGATCTCCATCAAATCGAATAGAAAAACCTCTGTCAGCCTGATCAAATTGATGAGATGAAACACCTAAATCTGCTAAAACACCATCTACTTTGGTAACGCCATTCAAACGCAAAAACTTTTTTAAAAATCGAAAGTTTTCAGGAATTAGAACTAAACGCTCATCCTTAATAAGATTCGAGCTGGCATCGCTATCTTGATCGAAAGCAAATAGTTTGCCATTTTCTAATTTTTGTAATATTAGCTTAGAATGACCTCCGCCGCCATAAGTAACATCAATGTAAATTCCGTTTGGTTTGATATTGAGTCCCTCAATGCTTTGGTTTAGTAAGACTGACTCGTGATAATTCATTAATCTAGATTTTGAGTGTCTCCCATAACATCTTCTGCTAATTGAGCAAAATCAGGAGTAGCAATTTCTAACTCATGTTCGTATTTGTCTTTATCCCAAATTTCAATCATGTTAACTGAGCTAGACAAGACAATATCTTTTTGAATTCCAGCAAATGAAACAAGGTCTTTTGGCAATTGTATTCGGGCTGTTGAGTCAGCCTCTATTGATTTAACACCAGCAGTAAACAATCGAATAAAATCATTATTCTTTTTAATAAATCGATTTAACTTGTTGACTTCTGACATTAAATTATTCCACTCACTCATGGGATGTAACTCTAGGCAATTACTAAAAACAGATCGTTTAATAATAAAACCATTAGATAAAATAGGAGACAATTGCTTCTTTAAAGCTGCAGGTATCATTACCCTAGCCTTAGAATCAATTTTACATTCGTATGTCCCTACAATGTTTATCATAATTACATTAAAGGGTAAATATATTGATTTTTTTACCACTTTCTACCACTTTCTACCACTTTGTTAAAAACTTCTTTTCAGCGAATAAAATCACTCTTTAAAAAAGTAAAATTGGAATTGTTTTTAACTGATAAATTTTGCTTATTTTTGATTAAATTATTTTTCAAGTGAACATCGATACTATACAAGAAGGCGGATTCGAATATGTTGAGAAGGGCGAAGGACCTGTTGTTATTCTACTCCATGGTCTTATGGGTGGTCTTGACAATTTCGAAGACTTAATTATTGAGCTGCCAAAGTACGGATACAAAGTGGTTGGACCTTTACTTCCTTTATTTGAAAAGCCGCTTCTTAAAACATCTATCAAGCATTTCACAAAATACATTCACGAATTCGTAAAGTACAAAGGATATCAAGATATTACCCTAATCGGAAACTCATTAGGAGGTCACATATCGTTAGTTTTCACTAAAAATCATCCAGAATTAGTTAAGCGCCTTGTACTAACAGGAAGTTCAGGATTATACGAAAATACGATGGGCGATTCTTTCCCCAGAAGAGGTGATTACGAATATATCAAAACCAAAACAGAGGAAGTTTTTTACGACCCTAAAATGGCTACTAAAAACCTAGTAGATAAAGTATTTGCTATTGCAAACAATAGAGAGTCTGTTATAAGACTACTTGCAATGGCTAAGTCAGCTATTCGACACAACATGAGTGCTGACATACCAAATATTGAAATACCAGTTTGCTTAATTTGGGGCAAACAAGACGGAGTAACACCTCCTCATGTGGCAGAAGAATTTCATAAACTATTCCCTTCTTCAGAATTGTTTTGGCTCGACAAATGTGGCCATTCACCAATGTGGGAACATCCGAAACTATTCACAGAAACATTAAGTAATTGGCTATCTAAAAACGCTATTTAAACTAATGATAGTTAAACAATCTGAGTTTGTCATTAGTAATACAGACATCAAAAAGTGCCCCTCACCAACTATACCAGAATACGCTTTTATAGGCCGATCTAACGTCGGGAAATCTTCTCTTATAAACTCTATTACAAAAAGGAAAAGCCTAGCTAAGATATCAGGAAAGCCAGGTAAAACTCAGCTTATTAACCACTTCATTATAAACGAATCGTGGTATTTGGTTGACCTGCCAGGATATGGTTATGCATCAGTGTCAAAAAAGCAACGACTAGAATTTGCGAAGTTTATAAGAACCTACCTACTAGAAAGAAAAAATTTAATGTGTCTTTTTGTTTTAATAGACAGTAGGCTCAAGCCACAAAAGATTGACTTTGAATTTATGACTTGGCTTGGGGAAGTAAACATTGCATTTGTTATCTGTTTTACAAAACTAGATAAGCTATCTAAAACTGTTGCTCAGAAAAATATAACATTTTATAAAGAAGAAATGTTAAAAACATGGGAAGAACTTCCTCAAATGTTTTACACCTCATCCGTTAAAGAAATGGGGCAGAAAGAAATTCTATCCTTTATAGGAGACACAAATACTTTATTTCAATAACTTATCAGAAAAATGATGGCAAAAATCTCTAAGATCTCCAGCCATTTTTTCTTCTCCAATCGCTCTCTCTAAAGTATCTGACATAGACAATAATGTTTGGTGAAAGAAATGTTTCATTTCATCAGATTCCATGTCTTTTGTCCATAAATCAATACGTAGAGTCTCTTTTGTTTTAAGGTCCCAAAAGGAAAGAAAAGCCGCTTTAGATTCGCTTAAATCTTGAGCACCATCTGTTGCTTCCCACTGTAATTTCTCGGGAATATTATTCTCATCTAAAGAGACATTTACTATAATTTTAGATTCTTTCATTGTGCTTTGTATTTAGATTGTTGAAGGATAAATTGGGCGTCTTGAATAAGCATTAATTCTTGTACGCTTATCTCAGGATTGTTTTTCATAAATTTCTTAACTATCTGGAGTCCAACCCAATTAACTAGCTGTCCTGGAGACTCTGCTGGCATTCCTCTTGAGCTTGGAGCAGGATTAATAAATTTATCAATTTCTGATTTATCATTTGAATAGAGCAATGCTTTTGTGATAAGATGTTTCCAAATAGAATACTCACTTAATTGGCACCACTCTAATTGGTCTTTAGTATACCCCATTACAATATGCTCTTGCTTATCCACTAGCTGAGATAGAACATATTTTATTTTACCTTGATGAATAATATTTGTCAAAAAATTACCTCTAGACAATGGGAATTCTGAACTAATCCATTCATTCATTGCCAGCGAGACCATATATTGAGAATTAAATTGATGGTGCATATATGGCGGATACTTAAAACTCAAATCAGAATAATAAGAGGAACCCAAAAACATTTCAAGACCAATAGCAAGAGTGCTATCATTTACTGCAAGAGGGAAATTAAAAGCCCCGAAATAAGTCACTAACTTTGGAAGGTGTTTATCAGGGAAAAAACCAGCATAATTTACAACAGCATTATTTAACTCCAACTCGTAAGAATCAAAATCCTGGTAATTCTTTTGTATTAAATCAATCGCTTCAATAAACTTTTCGTGCGACTTCATTTTTCTTAGAAAAAGATTGAAATCCTCATTAGGTGGTAAATAGACTATCCTTTCTTTGTAATCATCAAAGAAGTCGCCATAAATTAACTTCAAACTATCTTGATCAAAATCTTTGTCATCAGCAAAAAACAAAACTTCCATATGGGAAACAGGATAGACTATATCTTTGGACTGATCAAATTTACAGCCACAAAAACATAAAACGACAACACTTATTAATATGTAATTTTTCACCCGATAAAACTACAATTTATTACCTTTGTGTCAATATGAAAAATCAAGATATTATTGTATTTATCACTGAGTGGATGCAGCAATATGTTAAACAAGCAAACTCCAACGGTTTTGTCGTAGGAGTTTCGGGAGGGATTGACTCAGCTCTGACCTCTACTTTAGCTGCTAAAACAGGAAAGAAAGTTCTTTGTGTAGAAATGCCTATACACCAAGAAAAAGAACAGATAATTAGAGCCAACGAACATATTAATTGGTTAAAATCTAATTTTAACAATGTTGAATCTATAACTATGGATCTTAGTGATCTTTACGATCAATTTGTTAAATCTGTAGACGGTGATAAAAACTCTGAAAATTATAAAATTGCATTAGTAAACTCTAGAGCAAGGCTAAGAATGACAAGCTTATATTACTTGGCACAGTTAAATAATTTATTAGTCGCTGGAACAGGAAACAAGGTGGAAGATTTCGGTATTGGATTCTTTACTAAGTATGGAGATGGAGGAGTTGATTTAAGTCCAATTGCCGATTTATTAAAAACAGAAGTTTATTCTTTATGCGAGACCTTAGGGGTTGCAGATTCTATTTTGATTGCTCCACCAACAGATGGACTTTGGGGCGATGACAGAACAGATGAAGATCAAATTGGGGCTTCTTATCCAGAATTAGAATGGGCAATGGGTTTTAAAGGAGATATAAATACCATCAGTGATCGTCAGAAAGTAGTTCTAGAAATCTACACACAATTTAACAGCAGAAATAAGCATAAAATGATTGCAATTCCTGTTTGCGAAATCCCTAGATAAGATTAATCTACCGTCCAGCTATTGTTGCCGCTCAACAAATCATCCAGATTTCCTTCGCCTTTAAGCTCAATAGATTTATCTATCTGATTATGCAATGCATCTTCGTAACATTCTCTTTGCTCACAATACAATACACCAAAAGGCCTTGGCAAATCATTATCAAAGAAACGACTTAACAACCCAGCTTTTGCCTGATCAGTTTCATCATGAATCCACAAGTCTTCTTTAGAGTACTCATCCATAGAAACCACTTTTGGTTTTAATCCATCAAGAACAATTCCTTTATCATGATTTTCGCCAAATAACAAAGGCTGTCCATGCTCTAAAAATAAAGTTTGATTTTCTTTAGTTTGTTTGTCAGTCATTCCAAAAAATGCACCATCGTTAAAGACGTTACAATTCTGATAAATTTCCAACAAAGAAGTACCTTTATGATCATTAGATCTTTTAAGCATTTCTCTTAAATGCTTTGGGTCTCTGTCGATAGTTCTAGCAACAAAAGTAGAATCAGCACCTAAACACAGTGCTAATGGGTTAAAAGGATGGTCAATGGATCCCATAGGAGTCGACTTAGTCTTTTTACCTTGTTCCGAGGTTGGAGAGTACTGTCCTTTTGTTAAACCATAAATCTGGTTATTAAATAACAAAATATTTGTGTCAAAATTTCTTCTAAGTAAGTGAATCAGATGATTTCCACCAATAGATAGAGAGTCGCCATCTCCAGTAATTATCCAAACACTTAAGTCAGGGCGTGAAGCTTTTAAACCACTTGCAATAGCAGTTGCTCTTCCATGAATTGAATGCATTCCATAAGTATTCATATAATAAGGAAACCTTGAAGAGCAGCCTATCCCTGAAATAAACACAATATCCTCTTTAGGAACATTTATTTCTGGCATAACAGACTGCACCTGCTTCAATATGGAATAATCTCCACATCCAGGACACCATCGAACTTCCTGATCAGTAGCAAAATCTTTTGAGGTATATATATTATTCTCCATCTAATACTTGAATTATGCGATTCTTAATTTCTCTTGATTCAAATGGAATTCCTTTAATTTTATTAAATGGAATAGCATCAACAGCATATTTATCTCTTAAAATTTTCACTAGTTGTCCATTATTAATTTCCGGCACTAGAACTTTATCAAAGTTAGCGATCACTTCTCCAAGATTGGTCGGGAAAGGATGAATGTATTTTATATGAGCGTGAGAAACAGAATAACCCTGAATCAGAACGTCTTTCATTGCTGTTTTAATTGCTCCATAAGTAGAGCCCCATCCTAAGACTAACAGTTTAGCTTTCTCTTTACCAGAATCTAATTCCTGTAAAGGAATTGATTTTGCAATTAGATTAACCTTATTTTCTCTGGTTTTAATCATCTTTTCATGATTATCAGAATCATAAGAAACATTTCCTGTGAGCTCTTCTTTTTCTAGTCCACCAATTCTATGTTCCTTCCCTTTAGTTCCAGGAGTAACCCATTCTCTAACTAACTTATCATCTCTTTTATATGGGAAGTACTCTCCACCCAAATCTTTATTTGGCACATTAATTTTAGCAAGATCTTTAACATTAGGGAACATCCAAGGCTCAGCACCATTTGCTATATAGCCATCCGACAAATAAAAGACAGGAGTCATATGTTCTACTGCAATTCGGCAAGCTTCTACTATAGTTTCGAAACAATCGGAAGGCGTACGAGGAGCAATTATTGGAATTGGAGCCTCTCCGTTTCTTCCATACATTGCTTGTAACAAATCTGCTTGTTCTGTTTTGGTTGGCAATCCTGTTGACGGCCCACCTCTTTGAACATTAATAATAACTAAAGGAAGCTCTAACATAAATGCTAATCCTATTGCTTCTCCTTTCAGAGCAACACCAGGTCCTGAAGTAGCAGTCACACCCAAAGCACCACCAAAAGCAGCACCAATACTTGCACTAACAGCTGCAATCTCATCTTCTGCTTGAAAAGACTTAACTCCAAAGTTTTTATGTTTCGAAAGTTCGTGTAAAATATCTGATGCTGGAGTTATTGGGTAACTACCATAAAATAAATCTAGTCCTGATTGTTGGCTAGCAGCAATTAAACCTATTGCTGTTGCCTGATTTCCCATTATGTTTCTGTAAACACCAGGCTTCATTTTAGCAGGTTTTACTTCAAATCTACTACTTGATATTTCACAAGTATTAGCAAAATTATAACCTGCCTTAAGCACTTTGATATTAGACTCTAAAATGTCAATTTTATTTCCGAATTTTTCATTCAGAAAAGAAATAGTATGCTCTAGAGACCGGTTATACATCCAATAAATGAAGCCTAAAACAAACATGTTTTTACATCTGTCTTTCTCTTTGATTCCTATTGAAATTTCCGACAAGCATTCTCTAGTTTGCTTGGTAACATTCATGTCGATTACTCTATAATCAGCAAGAGAATTATCGGTTAAGGGATTTTGATCTTCTTCAACTCCTGCTAATCTAAGATTACGTTTATCGAAGCCATCAAGGTTTAGTATAATTGTTCCTTGTTTTTTTAATCTTTTAAGGTTTGCTTTTAAAGCAGCAACATTCATTACTACTAAAACATCGCACTCATCACCCGGAGTAAAAATTTCTGAACTTCCGAAAGAGATTTGAAAACCGGACACCCCAGCTAAAGTTCCTTGAGGAGCTCTAATTTCGGCCGGAAAATCTGGAAATGTACTTAAATCATTTCCATAAAGTGCGGTTGTATTTGTAAACTGAGAACCCGTAAGTTGAATTCCATCTCCAGAGTCACCTGCAAAAAAGATAACTACTTTATCTACTGTTTCTTTAGTCATTTATTGATCAATTTTGTCGACATCTACCACTTCTTTTACTTGAGGAAGAACCTTTTTAACAGCCTGTTCTACCCCAGCTTTAAGAGTCATCATACTAACCTGACAGTCACTACATGCTCCTAATAACTTAACCTTTACCACGAAGTCATCTGTAACTTCAATTAAACGAATATCTCCTCCGTCAGACTCTAAGTAAGGACGAACTTGGTTAAGAGCATCTTCTACTTTGTCAAGGATTTTTTGATCAGTTATAATTCCCATAAATTATTTTGTTGAACAACCACTCATCGTTGTAATTTCTACTCTTTTAGTAGGTTCTAATTTATTCCTTTCGTTCATTTCAAGCACCACATTTTCTGCTAATTGAACAAACGAATTTGCTATATCTGTAGCTCCTTGCAAAACTGCAGGGCGCCCAACATCTCCAGCCTCACGAACACTTTGCACTAAAGGAATTTCGGCTAACAGAGGTAACTTTAATTTTTTTGCTAATTCTTTCGCTCCATCTTTACCAAAAATATAATACTTATTATTTGGCAAGTCTTCAGGAGTAAAATAAGACATGTTTTCAACAATACCAAGAACAGGCACATTGATAGATTCCATCTGGAACATCGCAACACCCTTTTTAGCATCTGCCAAAGCAATCGCTTGAGGAGTACTAACCATAATAGATGCCGTTACAGGAATAGCCTGAACTAATGAAAGGTGAATATCGCCAGTTCCAGGAGGTAAATCGACTAACAAAAAGTCTAACTGTCCCCAATCGGTATCCCACAACATTTGATTTAATGCTTTGGAAGCCATAGCTCCTCTCCATACTACTGCTTGATCAGTATTAGCAAAGAAACCAATAGAAAGTAATTTCACACCATAACTCTGAACCGGTAAAATCTTTCTTTTTCCATCCACTTCTCTACCGCTAGGCTTTGCATTTACCACATCGAACATAAGAGGCATAGAAGGCCCGTAAATATCAGCATCAACAAGACCAACTTTATACCCTTTGTCTGCTAAGGCAACGGCTAAATTAGCTGTAATAGTAGACTTACCTACACCACCCTTACCAGATGCAACTGCAATAATATTTTTAACACCAGGAATTTCGTTACCCCTAATCACATTGCTAGGTTTTTCTGGAGCGTTTATAATTAAATTCACTTTTATATCCGCTTTTTCATAGACATGGTCATGAATCGCTTTCAAACAATCTACTTCTACTTTTTTCTTGTATTGTAAAGTCGGATTATTAATTTCTACGTCTAATACAATTTCAGTACCAAAAATTTGAATATTTCTAACCGAATCGGTAGAAACTAAATTGCCTCCTCCACCAGGTAAAGTGAAAGTTGATAGTGCCTCAAGCACTTGTTCTTTAGTAATTTTCATCGGTGCAAAGATAAGGAATTAAGGCTTATTTATAATCAATCAAATTAATTCTTTGTTAGGGTCCCAAAAGTAAATTTCCATCTCTTGAATTTGATTGTTTTTAACCACTACACCTTCATTTTCAAGCAATTGCTCCATGAGAGTAACTCCATCAAAATGGTACTTACCTGTTAGCAATCCTTGTTTGTTTACTACCCTATGAGCTGGTACGTTTTTTTTGGCAGATTTATTTAGAGCCCAGCCAACCATTCGGGCAGATTTTGGAGAACCAAGATACTGACCTATAGCACCATAAGTGGTTACTTTTCCATGAAGAATTTGTCGGGCGACTTGGTATACTTTTTCGAAAAAATTATTTTCCATAGTTAAAATTCAATCGGAACCTAAGATAGGTGATTGCCATTTGCTTAGCTAGATATAATTTTTCGTAATGGGTTTTAATCTCCATATTATCTCTAGAAACTTTAGCATTATAAATGTCGTGCTCAGCATCTTCTAAAACATGGCCACATCCTTGGATAACACCTAAAGTGTAACCGTGTAAAAACTGGCTGTCTGTTTTAAGGTGAATCTGACCTTTATCACTTAAAAATTGGCGATATCTTTGTAAAAAAATAGGATGAGTTAATCGGCTTGTAGCTCTTCTTTTCTTTATTTGAGGATCAGGAAATGTAATCCAAATTTCATCAATTTCATTGGATCCAAAACATTGATGAATAAATTCAATTCTCAACCTTAAAAAACAAACGTTATCCAGCTTTTGATCAATAGCCTGAGTAGCACCTTGCCACATTCTAGCTCCTTTAATATCTACTCCAATAAAGTTCTTGTTAGGATGTTTTTTAGCAAGTCCGACAGAATATTCTCCCATACCACAGCCAAGTTCTAAAACAATCGGATTATTATTTTTAAAGACAATTTCGTTCCATTTGCCGCTTAAATTAAATTGATCTTTAAGGTCATCAATGCTAGGCTCAAAAACATTTTTATAAGCCTTTATATCGTCGAATTTTTTTAACTTGTTTTTAGCCAATGGTAATTTTTAAACAAAAATAGTTCAATTTTTAGTTAATTTTACTGAATGAAAAAAAAGAAAATTCTTATTGCTCCTCTAGATTGGGGATTAGGACATGCAACTAGATGTATTCCTATAGCAAGAGCGTTAGAAAAGAAAGGTTATGAGGTTTTGTTTTGTGCAGCATCTCGCTCCCTAGATCTGCTTATAAAAGAATTTCCTCGCAATCAATTCATTAAATTAGAAGGATATAACATCACCTATCCTAAAAATGGATGGATGATATTTAGCATGATTTTTCAAAGTTTCAGAATTTTAAATAAAATAAGAAAAGAGCATAAAGACCTGAAACAAATAATTGCAGATTTTGAAATAGACGGAATTATTTCTGATAACAGATACGGCATGTACAACAAAACCATTCCTTCTGTTTTCATTACTCATCAGGTAAATATTCAATCTCCAATACTCTCTATTCTAATTAGAAAAGTAAACTTATGGTTTATTAATAAATACCAAGAATGTTGGATTCCTGACACAGAGCAAAATATTTTATCGGGGAGTTTGTCAAAAATAAAAATCGAAAACCACAATTTTAAATTTATTGGGCCTCTTTCTAGATTTAAAAAAATAGACGCCACTAAAAAAATAGACATCCTTGCAATTGTTTCTGGTCCCGAACCTCAACGATCTATTTTCGAAAACCTATTAAAAAAACAACTTTTAGATTCAGGGAAAAACAGCATCTTAGTTCTTGGAAAAACAGAGGCAAACAAAGAAGAAAAAATAGAGAATTTAACTGTTTTAAATCACTTGCCTTCCAAAGAGCTAAATCAAGCAATGTCTAATAGCGAAATAGTCATAAGCCGGTCAGGGTATTCTACAATAATGGATTTGGCAGCTCTAGATAAAAAGGCGATTTTTATTCCCACACCAGGACAAACCGAACAAATTTATTTAGCCAATCTATTCGCAGAGCAAAAAGTTGCTTTTGCCCAACACCAGCATGATTTTGAATTAGAAAAAGCATTAGAAGAGTCGAAAAAATATTCTGGATTTAAGATCGAAATGGCAACAGATAATTTCAAAAATTTGTTTAAGATTTTTGAAGCGTAAAAGAAAAAGTAGTCCCTACATCTTCCGTACTTCTCACGTTAATTACTTGGTTGTGGCTTTCTAAGATATGCTTAACAATAGCCAAGCCTAAACCTGTTCCTCCCTGATCTCTAGATCTTGATTTATCTACTCTATAAAATCGCTCAAATAATCTAGGTAAATTTTGCTGAGAAATACCAATTCCATTATCAGCAACCTCTATTAAGATGTTTTCACCCATTTCGTAAAACCTAACCTTTGTCTCCCCTCCCTCTTTTCCATATTTAATGGAATTGACAACAAGGTTTGTAAACACTTGAATAATCTTATCTCTATCAGCTAAAACAGAAATAGGATCATACTCTTTATCTAATGAAATAGAGAGATTGGCTTTCTTCGCTTTCATTTCTGTTTGATCGAAAATATCCTTAGCCAAATCTACAATATCAAAATTTTCCATTTCTAAATCCAATCGATCAGATTCAATTTTTGAAATAGTAACTAAATCTTCTACAATATTGATCATTCTATCCACACTCTTGCTAGTACGCTCAAGGTAGGCCATATTAACATTCTTATCGTATAAAGCACCATCAATTAGTGTGTGAATATATCCTTGAATATTAAATATTGGAGTCTTTAATTCATGAGAAACATTACCTAAAAACTCTCTACGAAAATTTTCCATCATCTTAAGCTCATCAATCTCTTTCTGCCTCTGATTAGCTATATCTTCTACGTCTTTAGATACTAATTCCAAATCAGTATTCATATTGGAGGTAGCGCCTTTATTTTTCTTAATCGTTTTATAAATTACTTTTACTCTATCGTAAATATATTTCTTCATCAACTTGTAAACTACAAGGTAAGAGAAAATAAAAGTGACTACTATAATGCTTATCAGTTCGAGTTCAATAGAAGAAGAGGCGACATACTTTAATAGCCAAATAATAAAAACGGTAGACGCAGAAATAATTGTTGCTAATAATAGTGCTATGTTTTTGGGTGAAGATGGCTGCATATTAATGTTCGAATTTATAACCGATTCCTTTTACTGTTTTTATATAGCTAGAAGTTAGCTTTTCTCGAAGTTTACGAATATGAACATCAATGGTTCTATCTCCAATAACTAGATCGGAACCCCAAACTTTTTCTAAAATCTCTTCCCGAGTAAAAACTTTACCAGGCTTAGAGACCAAAAGCTCTAACAGGCGAAACTCTTTTTTTGCGAAAGTAATTTCGTTACCTCTAAAAATTACTTGGTGTTTTTCTTTATTAATACTTAAATCACCAACCTCAATAGTGTCTGACAATTCGACTCCACCTTTTCTCCTAAGCAAAGCCTTAACTCTACTAACCAAAACCTTAGGTCGGATAGGCTTTGTAATATAATCATCAGCGCCAGCTTCAAAACCTGCTATTTGAGAATAATCTTCTGATCTGGCAGTTAAAAAAGTGATAAGTGTATTCTTCAAATCTGGAAGAGTTCGGATTTTCTCACAGGTAACAATACCATCCATTTCAGGCATCATCACATCTAATATTACTAAGTCAGGAGCATGAATTTCCGCCATCTCTATAGCACCTAAGCCATTATTAGACGTAATAACGTTATAACCTTCATTTCTTAGATTATAGCCGACAAACTCTAAAATATCTTCTTCATCATCAACAACTAAAATGGTAATATTGGAGTTCATTTTATGTTTTTTTATAATTGTTTTGTGAGACAAATTTAAAGTTTAATACCTTCAATTTTAGCAATTTACAATTAATTAACATATACTTAATATAAGAGTCAAAACACAGCATTAGATTTGCAGCATAAAATTTAAAAAACTTTTAAAATGAGAACAACACTTTTAACATTAGCATTTTTAACATTTGGTTTTAATGCAATGGCTCAAGGGCAGCCACATGCTAAAATATTCAGCAACTTTAACTACGATCTTTCGTCTGAAGACGATGCGTTTAAAGCTTTCGAAATCAATAGAGCATATTTAGGATATGGTTACAAATTTGAGAACAACTTTAGCGCTAAAATTACATTTGATGTTGGAAGTAACGATTCTGGAAGTGCTTATACCGCATTTTTAAAAATTGCTTCTTTAAACTGGAAAGCATCTGACAAGATATCGGTTAATTTCGGACAAATAGGGACTAAAAACTTTAAGTTCATGGAAAAAGCTTGGGGATACAGATATATATATAAATCTTTCCAAGACAAGCAAAAGTGGGCTAGCTCTGCTGACATAGGGGTTTCTGCTGATTATAAAATCAACAACAAATTAACTTTAGACGCACAAATTTTAAATGGAGAAGGCTACAAAAAAGAACAAGAATCTAATGGTCTTTTTAGAGGTTCTGCAGGATTAACATACAAGGCTTCTGAAAATCTTGCTCTAAGACTTCATAGAGATATATCTCCAAGAGAAACATACGGAGAAAACGCAGAACACCAAAATATTTCGACCGCTGCTATGGCATATTTCACAGATGATTACACCCTAGGTTTAGAGTATAACCTAAGAGAAAACACCAACAATGTATTAGATAATAATAGTACTGGTTTATCTGCATACATGACATACAGATTAAATAACGGACTTTCTCTTTTCGGAAGATACGACGAGATGAGTTCTGATGAAGACTGGAACATTACAAAAGATGGAACATTTACCATTTTTGGTATTGAAAAGCAAATGACAAAGGGAGTAAAAGTTGCTGCAAACATCCAAAGCTTCCAAGGTGCTGAAGCAAATGCTGAACAAGAAAACACATTCTTCTTAAACTTAGAGTACAAGTTCTAAGGTTTAGAAAGACATTTCTAAAAAAAGTCCTAGCAATATCTGCTAGGACTTTTTGTGTATTAAGTGATTCTTAACAATTTCTTAACATTGGATTTACCTTTATGTAACCTCCAATTGCAAAAATGAATGTTTATTTGTTCATCAAATTTAACCAAACGCTATTTATTATGAATACTACTACAAAAATCGATATCAGCAAGTTTCTTTACACTGCAATAATGGTTGTTGTTTATACTCTAGCAGTACTTTAATCGCTAGATTAAGCTTAACCATTTTTCTTTCTAAGTATTATGAAAAAATTGCTGTCTAAATTTAGTTATCCAGCTAATCTGTGGATACACAAACAAGAACGCTCATTTTTAACTTTTGTCGTTTTCGCATTTATGATTGCGATGTTTGCTACTCCTTATCCTCAAATTGGTATGTGGGTAGGATTTATCTTTGCAGCCTATGCGGCAGTTGCAAACGACAGTATCCAGACATTGGGAACATTCATTGCTTCTAATCAAGACAAAAAATGGTGGGTGCTTTGGATCTTTATCGGAGGAATATTTTTAGTTACAATGACTTGGAGCTGGATGTTTACCGATGTTGTAGGTGCAATTGACCCAGAAACAGGAAAGGTAATCGGAGATGGTATAATAGACAGAGATGTTAGTCATGGAAGATTAGCATCTAAAGGATTTGAAAAAAGTCCAACTAACTTTCATTTCTTACAAATAGCTGCACCTATATTCTTATTAATACTTACAAGGTTAAGAATGCCTGTTTCTACAACATTTATTCTTCTAACCTCTTTTGCAACTGCTCCAGCAGCAGTTGGTAAAGTATTGGCAAAAAGTATGAGTGGATATGTTTTAGCTTTCTTTTTAGGCTTCATCATTTTCATGATCATATCTCAATGGGCTAAAAAGCGATTTGTTGGAAAAGCAAAGTTCGGGTGGACAATCGCACAATGGATTACTACAGGAACGCTATGGTCAGTTTGGCTAATGCAAGATGCTGCCAATATTGCGGTCTACCTACCTAGAAGTATGGGCTTTGGTGAGTTTTTTGCCTTTGCAGCAATAATATTTGTCGGACTAGGACTTTTGCTATATTACAAAGGTGGTCGTATTCAAAAAATTGTAACAGAAAAATCTGTAGTAACTGATGTTCGTTTTGCAACTATCATTGATTTTATATACTGCATCATACTATTCTACTTTAAATTATACTCTCAAGTACCTATGAGTACTACATGGGTATTCATCGGACTACTTGGCGGTAGAGAGGTTGCTATGGCTATTCGCCAGGCTGGAAACATTAGTGTTTTTAAAGCATTCAAATTAATGAGTAAAGACTTCGCATTTGCTATGATAGGATTAATTATTTCTATCGCTATTGCAATTGGAGTAAATGATAACTTAACCTTCGCTTCCATGCTAGTAGAAATACCAGCAGAGTTTGGAAAAGGGATTTCTAAATTCTTTGGAAAACTAGGATTCTAAAATTATCTAGAATATATAATTAAAAAGCCTCTATTGTATAGGGGCTTTTTTTATTTTTGAAAAATGAATTGGGTTTTTGATAAAGACATATTATTCGAAAAACGTGCTTTAAGATTGTTTCATATACAATCTCAAAGTTGCAAAGTGTATAATAAATATCTAGACTTAATTAAGGTTACACCTTCGAAGATCAATCAAGTAGAGCAAATACCATTTCTGCCAATCGAATTTTTTAAAAGCCAAAAAATACTATCTTCTGACAAAACGGTAGAAGCAACCTTTAGCAGTAGTGGAACTAGCGGCCAAAGTACAAGCAAACATTATGTTAGCGATATTTCTATTTATGAAGAAAGCTTTTTGTCTGCATTTAAACACTTTTACGGGTTAGTAGAAGACTATAGAATCTTAGCACTACTTCCCTCCTATTTAGAAAGAGAAGGCTCCTCACTAGTGTATATGTGCGATCAACTGATTACAAAAAGCAAACATCCCCAAAGCGGTTTTTATTTGAACAATTTAGATCAGTTAAAGGAAATTCTACAAAGTAAAACCGATAAAAAAACATTATTAATAGGAGTAAGTTATGCTTTACTAGACTTAGTCGAAAAAGGCCCCATAGCTCTCGAAAATACTATTGTAATGGAAACAGGTGGGATGAAAGGTAAAAGAAAAGAAATGATTCGAGAAGAGTTACATCAAAAATTAAAAGATGGATTCGGTTTGCAAAAAATTCACTCAGAATATGGCATGACAGAATTGTTATCGCAAGCCTACTCTAAAGGAAACGGCATTTTCGAAACACCAGATTGGATGAGGGTTATAGCTAGATCGTCCGACGACCCTCTTAGTATTTTAGGGAATGGAATCACCGGAGGTCTAAACATAATAGATTTAGCAAATATTAATTCTTGCGCCTTTATTGCTACTCAAGATTTAGGCAAAACTTTAGGCAACAATAAATTTGAAGTTTTAGGAAGATTTGACAACTCTGATGTTAGAGGTTGTAATTTATTAGTTCAATGATAATAAGAAAAGCAAAGCATACAGAACTAGACCAAATAATGGAGACCTATAAGTCATGCGTAAAAGGAATGATCGACTTAGGTATTGACCAATGGGATGAAAGCTATCCCAATATGGGGATTATTCAAAACGACTTAGAAGAACAAAATTATTATGTCGCTATTTTGGATGAAGAAATAGTAGCAGGAATAAAAATCGATCAAGTTCAAGACCCTACTTATTTAGACATTAACTGGAAAGACAAAAGCAACAACTTTATAGTAGTCCATCGATTATGTTCCAAGACTAAAGTCTGGAACAAAGGCATTGGCAAAAAAATGATGGAATTTGCAGAATCTGTAGCTAAAGAGTTAAGCTGCACCTCTATTCGCTTAGATACCTACGTTAACAATCCTAAGGCAATGGCTTTTTATGAGCACATAGGATATACCAAGCTAGGCTCTATAAATCTGAAGCCAGAAAAAGATAAATACTATTGCTTTGAAAAATTTATTTAACTTTGTATAATCCTTATTTTTAAACAAGGACCCCCTTAACCCTAGCAAATCAATAAATAATTTGATTTATGGGGAAACAAAAATTTATACTACTTATATTCTTAATCTTTTGCTTTGCAGCAAGTTCACAAAACTTAGTGCCCAATCCTAGCTTTGAAGATTACGACACCAGCTACACCGCAACTATCTATCCTTACTTCAACCATACCTTTGAGTCTATTGACATATGGCGTACTGAATGGGACATGTTTAATACTCCCGATTTGTTCTTTGAAGATAATTATATGTTTTTTGAAGATGTTGACCCCGCTTTATTACAAATGGCAATAGACTTATATAACGCCTCAGACTCAGATAACCCCGGATTAGGAATAAATTACGCATCTTCTCCCTCTAATTATGCAGGATTCCAATACCCAAGAACAGGATCAAACTATATTGGCTTAAGAGCAGAGACGCCTATAGTCTTAAATAATAATGGTATTTTCTCAAACAATCCCTACCACGAATACGTACAAGTAGAACTTAGCGAAACATTAGAAGCTGGCAAAACCTATGAAGTTTCCTTTTTCGTAAGCTTATCTGAAAACAGTATTTTTCAAAACAATAGCATAGGAATATTATTATCCGATCAAAGTGAATTTAATTTTGGTATAATTCCCGAAGAGCCAGATATCGTTTCACCTGACTCGATAACAAGCACAGAAGATTGGGTAGAAGTAAAAGAAAACTACATTGCTCAGGGAGGAGAAAAGTTTCTTAGTCTTGGCAATTTAAACCTAACAGCCTTAACCGACATCTTTATATCACAAGGGCAATTTAACGCTGTCTATTATTATATAGATGATATATCCGTTTTTGAAAACAGAAGAATAGATACCACTTTATGCCCTAATGACTCCATAACATTAACAGCTACGCCAGGGTCAATCAACCATTTATGGCAAGACGGATCCATCGATTCTGTTTTTGTTGTGACAGAACCAGGAACCTATTGGTATAGAGGGGATTATGACAACATATTTCATACAGACACCTTCATAGTTAATTACTATGAGCCATTAACTATATCGTCAATAACGGATACTATTATTTGCTACGATGCTTCTATCGAAATAATAGCAACCCATAACTTCGACGATGTTCAATACAATTGGAGTACTGGTGACACAACTAGCTCAATAACTGTTTCAGAAGCTGGACTATACTATGTAGCAATAACAAACATATGCCAAAAACAAGCAAATGTAATTACTATCAACAAAACACCTAAGCTGGAATTTGAATTAGGCAATGACACCATCTTATGTCATAACACCAGCATATTACTCTCTCCTCAACTAAATGACGGAGAATATAATTGGCAAGACGGCAGCAATGATTTAATCTATTCAGTAAATAGCTCTGGAGAATATTGGCTTTCTGTTAGTAATGAATGTGAAACTGTTACGGACGTTATTAATGTAACTGTATTGGATAGCTTAGAATTAGATTTAGGCCCCGAATTAGATGTTTGCGAATTCCCAATTACAATTGATGTATTCAATGATAAAGCCCAATATTTGTGGCAAGACGGCTCCCAAAACAATTCTATTACAATAGAGGATTCTTCAACAATATGGGTCAATGTTAGCAATCAATGCGAAAGCATAAGCGACACACTGAAAATCAAATACTTTTGTGGTTGTAATTTGTTTATTCCGACAGCCTTTACTCCAAATAATGATGGGGAAAACGATTTGTTTGAAGTGGTAATAGACCCTCAGTGCCAATTAAAAAAATACAGCATAAGTATTTACAATCGATGGGGCTCGGAAATATTTCGTTCTTCAGAAATGAAAAACAAATGGAATGGAGAGTTTAAGAATAGACGGGTACAAAATGGCCTTTATAACTATTATATTAATTATCAAACTTATGGAAATCCTAAAGAACAAATTTTAGGCAAAGTTCTTTTGATAAATTAAAAATGGTTCTTTAAATTGCAGCCATGATTCTACAACAAGAAGTTATAACTGCACAAGAAAATTGGGGACAAGGAATTGTTCGCATTGGAAAAGATGAATTAGAGGCCTCAACATTTGTTGCTAAAATGTATGACCAAGATGCTCTTTTCAAACCAACTATGGCTAAAGAAATTCCTTTCCGATTAGAGTTAGAAAAGGCAATTTCGTATTTCGTAGGAGGAACCGTAAATGAAGATAATGGATTTGCTAAAAAACCTTGGACAGCTGTCCGCTTCGATAATGCAAAAGTTAATTTGTATTCAGATCATGCAATGGCAATGGGCCACTATTATTTTTCTGACACTAACAATGAAGAAACTAAAGTGGAATATAGTTTTGTTTACCTAAAAGACGAAGAAGGAAACCTTAAAATTTCCTTACATCACTCTTCTTTACCTTAAGATACATTTATCAAAAAATAATTTTTCTTTCCTTTTTGAACCAATAAATATTTTTGGGAAAGAAGATCGCCTTTACTAAGGGTTTTTTCTTCGTTAATCTTCTGTTTATTGATGCTTACCGCATTAGATGAAATCATCCTTCTAGCTTCTCCTTTTGACTGAAAAACATTGGTTTTTTCGGCCAGAAAATCTAAAATTGAAACATTCAAATCATCCATTTTTACATTAAACTGAGGTACACCATCAAACACACTTAAAAACGTTTGTTCGTCTAAAGACAACAAATCATCTGCTGTAGATTTTCCAAATAAAATATTGGAAGCAGTTATCGAAGAGTGGTAATCTTCTTGAGAGTGAACTCGAATAGTTATATCTTTTGCTAATTCTTTTTGAAGGATTCTTAAGTGGGGTTGTTCGTCGTGCTCTTTCTCTAAAGATTCTATTTTTTCTTTATCGAATAAGGTAAAAATGCGGATATATGTTTTAGCATCTTCATCAGAAGAATTAAGCCAAAACTGATAAAACTTGTATGGTGAAGTTAGCTTTTTATCGAGCCAAACATTTCCTTCTTCTGTCTTACCAAATTTACCTCCATCTGCTTTTTTAAGAAGTGGTGTAGTAACCGCAAAGGCTGCACCTCCATCCTTACGCCTAATTAACTCTGTACCAGTGGTAATATTCCCCCATTGGTCAGAACCACCTACTTGTACTTTACAGTTTTTATTTTTGTAAAGCCAGTAGAAATCATACCCCTGCACCAACTGGTAAGAAAATTCGGTAAAACTCATTCCAGTTTCTAATCTAGATTTTACAGAATCTTTGGCTAACATATAATTTATAGAAATATGTTTTCCTACTTCTCTAATAAAAGAAAGAAAAGTGAAATCTTTAAACCAATCGTAATTGTTCACTATTTGAGCAGAGTTTTTACCACAATCAAAATCTAAAAATCTTTTTAATTGTTTCTCAACTGAAGCAAGATTATGGTTTAAAATATCTTCAGAAAGCATATTTCTTTCCTTTGATTTACCAGAAGGATCTCCAACCATGCCTGTTGCTCCACCCATTAAAGCAAAGGGTTGGTGGCCGCATCTTTGTAGATGGACTAATATCATTATTTGAACCAATGAGCCAATATGAAGAGAGTCCGCAGTAGGATCAAAGCCTATATAAGCACTTGTCATTTCTTTTTGAAATTGTTCTTCTGTTCCTGGCATAATATCGTGAATCATGCCTCTCCATTTTAATTCTTCTATAAAGTTCATCGTGTTCAAATTTGACAGCAAATATAATTAATGTGATTTTAAGCAGCATTTTTTCGGTACCTTTGTTATATGATTTTTGTAACCGGAGGTACAGGCTTAGTTGGAGCGCATATTTTACTTGATTTAGCTTCAAAAAATAAAACCATTAAAGCACTTAAAAGAGAAGGCAGTTCTATTGCCATAACCGAAAAAGTATTTAACCATTACAACAAACAAAATTTACTACAAAACATCAAATGGGTGGAAGGTGACCTGTTAGACTCCTACTCATTATATACTTTATTAAAAGGCTGTAAAACAGTCTACCATGCTGCAGCATTCGTTTCTTTTCACCCAAAAGAAGTGAAGAAAATGATGGATATAAACATTGTTGGAACAGAAAATATTGTGAATGCGTGTTTAGAAAATAAAATAGAAAAATTAGCTTACGTTAGTTCTGTATCTACTCTTAGCAAACCCAAAAACAACTCTATTATTAACGAAAAAAGTTTCTGGACAAACGACTCTAATAAAACAAAATATGCTCAAAGTAAATATTTTGCAGAACAAGAAGTATGGCGAGGAATACAAGAAGGACTAGATACAATCATTGTAAATCCTGCGGTAATTTTAGGCCCAGGTGACTGGACCAAAGGAAGCTCCCAACTATTTACTAAAGTGTGGAAAGGATTAAAATATTACACTGAGGGAGCTACTGCATATGTAGATGTTCTAGATGTAGCATCTATTCTAATAAAATTAATGGAAAGCGATGTGAAAAATGACAGATTCATCTTAAGTAGTGAAAACGTGCCTTACAGAAAGCTTTTTAAAGAAATTGCCCACTACTTAGGAAAAAAAGAGGCCTCCGTTAAAGTGACTCCTTTTTTGAAAGAATTAGCGTGGAGAACAGAATATTTTAAATATTTGATTAGTGGTGTGAAACCACTTTTAACAAAGGAAACTGCTAATCAAGCAATGACAATTTCGAATTATAGCAATCAGAAAATTAGTGATTTAGGCTATACATTTACATCTGTGTCGCATAGCATTGAAAGTTATTCTAAGTGGTTTTTGAAAGAAAATTCTACTGATCTTTAAGCTCTAAAACTTTCAAGTCAGCTATTACCAAATCATATACTTTGATGAGCTCATTAATACCTTGAGAATTATAATATTTCCAACTTTGGTTAAACTCATCTAATGAAGAACCATTTTTCACGCAAACGGCATTAAATAAAGAATCTACTATAGAATTGGATAAACTATCAGGGTATTGAAAAGAAGTAATTTGAGCTAATAATAAATGCCTCTCCACCAAAATTTGCTGCATAACATCAGTATCTATACAAGCATAGCTGCCAGTATTTTCCTCCGTATTAACGCAAGAGCAAAAGAAAAACAGAACAAATAGTAAGGGCTTGTACATAATTAAGCGAATTTAAACAATTATTATAAACCCAAAAAAAGTATATTTGTGTTGTTCATTAATTTAAAACCAAATGTTATGAAAAATTTAATTTATGTATTTGCAGTTCTTATCATGGGAGTAGTTTCTTGTGGAGCTCCTGCTGAAAAAAACACTACTTCTGATACTCAAGAAGTTACATCATGCGCAGCTGATTGCGTAAAAGAATGTTGTGCTGTAACAGAAGAAGCTACTTCTGAAGAAGCTACTTCTTGCGAGCCAGGATGTGAAAAAGAATGTTGTACTGCTAAAGAAGAAGCTACTTCTTGTGAAGCTGACTGTACTAAAGCATGTTGCGCTGACAAAGAAGCTAGTCATGACAATCATGAAGGCCACAGCCACTAAGAATTTATTTAAGTTAAAAAAAAGGCGTGAAATATTTCACGCCTTTTTTTGTCTTTTTTTTATCTATTAAATAAAAGTCTACTTCCTTTTATGTCGTTATTTAGTTTTCCCTGATCATAAACTAAATTTCCGTTTACCCAAGTGCGAGACACTTTAGACTGAAACTCCTGACCTTCAAACGGAGACCATCCGCATTTATATAAAATATTACTTTTATCAACTGACCACGGATCTTGAATGTCTACTAAAACTAAGTCTGCCCAATAGCCTTCTCTAATAAAACCTCTTTTTTCTACTTGAAAACAAATTGCTGGTGCATGACTCGTCTTTTCAACGATTTTTTGCAACGATATTTTTCCTTGGTGATGCAGTTCTAAAAGAGCGACTAATGCATGTTGAACTAAAGGCCCTCCTGAAGGAGCATTAAAATAGGTGTTTTGTTTTTCTAGTAAAGTATGAGGAGCGTGATCGGTTGCTATAACATCAATTCTGTCATCCAAAACAGCTTGAAGAACAGCCTCTTTATCTTCTTTAGTTTTAACTGCCGGATTCCACTTTATAAATGTTCCTTTTTCTGCATAGTCTCTATCGTCAAACCATAGGTGATGAACGCATGCTTCAGCAGTAATCATTTTATCTTTTAATGGAATCGTATTGTCAAACAAATCCATTTCCATTTCGGTAGAAAGATGGAAAACATGAAGCCTTGTTCCATGTTTTTTAGCTAATTCTATTGCCATAGAAGAAGACTTATAGCAAGCCTCATCAGAACGGATAAGCGGATGCATTTGAATAGGAACGTCCTCTCCGTACAAAGCTTTAAAATTTTCGGTGTTTTCTAAAATTGTTTCCTCATCCTCACAATGAACGGCAATTAACATCTTTGATGTAGAAAAAATTTGTTCTAGAACCTCTCTATTGTCTACAAGCATATTTCCGGTAGAAGAACCCATAAATATTTTTACAGCAGCAACAGTTTTAGGGTCGGTCTTCAAAACCTCCTCTAAATTATCGTTAGAAGCTCCCATGAAAAAACTATAATTAGCCGCTGATACTTGTGCCGCTCTAGCAAACTTTTTCTCTAGCAGTTCTTGAGTTAAAGATTGAGGATTTGTATTGGGCATTTCCATAAATGAGGTAATTCCTCCAGCTACAGCAGCTCTAGATTCCGATTCGATATCGGCTTTATGAGTAAGCCCTGGCTCTCTAAAATGCACTTGGTCATCAATCAGTCCTGGTATTAAATACTTGCCAGTCCCATCAATAACAGTATGGTTTTCTCCAGCAATGGATTCCCCAATTTGGGAAATAATGCCATTTTCTATTAAAACGTCTTTTATTTCTGTTGTTCCTTCATTAACAACAAATGCGTTTCTTATTAAGGTAGATGTCATAAAAAAATTAAAATTTGGTAAACCAGCTTTTTATTTTGAGTTGAATTACTCCAATAAAAGCTTCAAAAAAGATATCGGAACTCATTTTAGAGTTTCCTTCAGTTCGGTCAGTAAATATAACCGGAACTTCAACTACATTAAATCCTAATTTCCAAGATTTAAATTTCATTTCGATCTGAAAAGCATATCCAACAAAATCGATTTTATCAAGATTAATTCTTTCTAAAACAGATCTTTTATAGCACATAAATCCGGCAGTAGAATCGTTTACAGGCAGTTTAGTTATAAACTTCACATACTTAGAAGCAAAAAAGGACATTAGTAATCTACTCATTGGCCAATTGACAATATTTACTCCGATTAGGTAGCGAGAACCAATAGCTACATCACCTCCTTCTAATGAGCAAGCTTTATATAATCTTTCTAAGTCGTCTGGGTTATGAGAAAAATCAGCATCCATTTCAAAAACGTAATCGTAATTTTTATTTAAAGCCCATTTAAAACCGTGGATATATGCCGTTCCAAGACCTAATTTCCCTGTTCTTTCTTCAATATATAAGCCTTCAAATTTGTCTTGTAAAGACTTGACTATATCGCCAGTACCATCAGGGGAACCATCATCTACAATTAAAACATCAAACTTTTTTGACAAAGAAAAAGTCTTGGTTAAGATTTTTTCAATGTTTTCTTTTTCGTTATAGGTAGGTATTATTACTAAGCTATCAGACATATATGCGAATATAAAAAATACTACGCAAAACGAAAGTATTTAGCTTTCATAAAAATTCTAATCTAAAATATTTTTAAATTAAATAATCCAACTAAAAAGTTTAATCCTATTTTTTATTAAATTTACCAACTAACCTTATTACAAGTAAAATGAAATATTTTTTATCGATTTTCTTTATCTTTTCTATTGCTACTTTTTCTTATTCTCAAGATTGTAGCGACCTGTTTTTCTCCGAATATGTTGAAGGACCAAACAACGACAATGGATTAGAAATTTTTAACCCTACAACCGAAACAATTAGTTTAACAGGCTATTCTATCAACCGTTATTCTAACGGGAGTTTGTCTGTAACTGACAGATTCGACTTAACAGGTGAAATTACTCCTGGACAAGCTATTGCTATCGGAAACGGACAATTAGATTCTATCTATTTAGAGCCTCAAGGTTATTGGTCTCAAGCAGTTAGTACAGAATTTTATGATGCTTGTCAAATGCATGGTACTGGTATTTACCCTAGTCCGTTTTACTTTAACGGCGATGATGCTATTACTCTAGAAAAAGACAATGAAAAAGTAGATATTTTCGGAAAAATAGGTGAAGACCCTGGGGCAGGATGGACAGACAATTCGGATGCAGGATTTACAGATGCAAATGGTGGCGATTGGTTGTCTAAAAGACAAACATTGATAAGAAAATCGACTATTTTAAAAGGAGTTACTTCTAGCCCTATTGTATTTGACGTTATGAGCCAGTGGGACACACTTCCTGATGCAACATATACAGAGCTAGGAGCACATGTTTGCAACTGCGAAACATCTTCTGCTTCTATTTCTGAAAGCGAAGTCTCGTTTGTAATGTACCCAAACCCAAGCCTAACAGGGTCTAACGTTAGTATTTCTACATCCAGCAAAATTAATTCTGTTGTGATTTTTGATGCATTAGGAAGAGAAGTGAAAAATCTTGTAAGTGTATACAACAAAAACGCACTTATCTCTCTAAAAAATATAGAAGCTGGAAATTATTTAGTCTCTATTTTATTCGACAACGGCTCACAAAAGAACACCTCTTTAGTTGTTAAGTAGAACTACTATAAAAAAGACTTTTGCACTAATTACTACAATCACGTTAATTAGCACAAATGTCTTTGCTCAGACCGTATTAAGTGGTCAGATAAATGATGCTATAAGTGGCGAAAGTCTTATAGGCGCAACTGTTATTGTTAATGAAAAAGGTGTTGTTGCCGATTACGATGGCCGCTATTCTATACAACTAGAAAAAGGAAAGTATAGCGTAACTGTTTCCTATGTAGGATATCAGAAAGTGACTAAAGAAATTGAGCTAGAAAATAAAAACATCCAACTTAATTTTGAGCTAAGCTCTACACAACTTAATGAAGTTCAAGTAGTAGCAGATATTGCTATTGACAGAAAAACACCTGTAGCATTTTCAACTATTCCCTTAAAAAAGATTGACGAAGAGTTAGCTTCTCAAGACATCCCAATGATTTTAAATTCTACTCCAGGAGTTTATGCCACCCAGCAAGGAGGTGGAGATGGAGATGCAAGAATTACCATAAGAGGGTTTAACCAAAGAAACGTGGCTGTAATGATAGACGGCATTCCGGTCAACGACATGGAAAACGGTTATGTGTATTGGTCTAATTGGTTTGGACTAGACGCAGTTACATCCAACATTCAAGTTCAAAGAGGTTTAGGAGCATCTAAAATTGCTATTCCGTCTGTGGGAGGAACGATGAATATTCTTACTAAAGGAATGAACAACAAAAAGAGTACTAGCTTTAAACAAGAAGTCGGTTCGTTCGGAAAATGGAGAACTAGCTATGGATATAACTCGGGGAAACTGAGCAGCGGCTGGTCATTTACTTTTGCGGGTTCTTATAAAAGAGGTAACGGCTTTGTAGACGAAACTTTCTCAAAAGGATTGTTTTACTACACCAAAATACAGAAAACTCTAGGCAAACATATTCTAAGTGTATCTGCAATGGGAGCGCCTCAAGAACACGGACAGAGATCTTTCAAAAGCGACATTGCTACTTATTCTGGAGAGTCGGCTAATGCTTTAGGAATAAACGATAGTTTATTTGGAGAGTTTTCCAACAAAGGAATTAATTATAACAAACATTGGGGCTATTTAGACCGATGGTCTATCAACAGTAATGGCGATACTATTTCGTCTACAGAGACCCTAAACACAAAGAAAAACTATTACCACAAACCTCAATTCTCACTTAGAGACTTTTGGTCGGTAAGCGACAAATTTTACGTTTCCAATATAGCATACGCATCTATCGGAAACGGTGGAGGAACTAGTATTCATACCAACTCTTCCAATTACGACACCGATGGTCAGTATAACCTACAAGAAGTGTATAATAATAATGTGAGTTTGCTAGATCCTAATTATTCGCCGACACTTAACAAGTCGACGAACTACTTAAGAAGCTCAATAAACAACCATTATTGGTATGGGTTTTTGTCCACTATGAATTACGATTTGTCCAATCAATTTGTTCTTTCTGGAGGTTTAGACTTAAGATATTACGAAGGACAACACTACAGAGAAGTTTATGATTTAGTTGGTGGAGATTATGCTATCGAAGAAGGAGTTAACCTTAATCAAAGTTCTCAAATAAAAGAGATTGGAGATATTGTTGGTTACCATAACGATGGAATCGTAAAATGGTCGGGAGTATTTTCTCAATTAGAATATACCAACGATAACGTAAGTGCATTTTTAAATATCACTGGCTCTAATTCTGCTTACAAACGAATCGATTATTTCAAGAAAAAAGATTTGGTTTTAGAAGACACTACTTTCGTAGAAGCTTTAGGAACAAGAGTATCTACCAATTATGTTTACGATGAAGATGGAGTAATTATAGGTGCAGAAAAATCGATGGTAGAGGATACTATTTTCTACAACGGAAACGCATATACCATGAATTCTGAACAGGCTAGATTTGCCCAAACAGATTGGAAATGGATAAGAGGGTATACTTTTAAAACAGGCTTAAACTACAACATAGACTTAAGCAACAATGTGTTTTTTAACCTAGGATATATTTCTAAGGCTCCAAGGTTCAACAACGTTTATTATTACGACAACACCGAGTACCGAGACATCAAAAACGAATTGGTAAAAGCAATAGAAGGAGGATATTCGTATAGGTCCTCTACTTTTTCTGCAAACGTAAATGCGTATTACACCTCTTGGCAAAACAAACCGTCTAGCGGAGGAGTAAGCGTTGTTATCGACGAAACAACCTTCAGGGCAAATATAAACGGAATGGATGCCCTGCATAAAGGAGTAGAAATGGATGCTGCTTTTAAGTTCAACAAAGACCTTTCTATGGAAGGATTGCTTTCTCTAGGAAACTGGACTTGGCAATCGGCAGATACAGTTCGTTTTTACGACGACAACAATCAACCAATTTTTGACGATAACGGAAACGAAATAGTAAGGTCTTTCGATGCCACAGGAGTACATGTTGGAGACGCTGCACAAACCCAATTTGGGCTAAGCATTAGATATTCTCCAATAGATCAGTTTTACATCAAACTAAGAGGAACCCACTTCGACGATTATTATTCTGATTTTGACCCACTTTCTTTAGATGGAGAAAATGCTGGTAGAGAGTCTTGGAAAATTCCTGCTTATCAGTTAGTCGATTTGCATACTGGCTATACCTACAATATCAATAAAAAAACAAAACTAAAATTCCGTTTGAGTGTACTTAACCTATTAAATGAGAGCTATATCTCAGACGCTCAAAACAATGATTCCTACAACGCTAATTACTCCGATTTTGACGCTAAGTCAGCTGGGGTATTTTTCGGAATGGGACGACGATTTAACCTAAGTGCTCAACTAATATTTTAACAAATTATGAAATTCTATATTTTTCTATTTTTAACCGTATTCAGCAATTTATTAATCGCTCAAACTATAGCTGACGCTAGAGCTCAATCGGAAGGAACAATAGTAACAGTTACTGGAATTGTTACTAATGGCTCAGAAATGCCTGTTGTAAGATACATGCAAGATTCTACCGCTGGTATTGCAATCTATGACAATCTTTTAGAAGATGTAGATCGTGGAGATAGCATTACGGTAACTGGCAAACTAGATATTTTTAACGGATTATTGGAAGTAGTAGACGTTACTTTCACCAACCACGGACAAAGTAATCAGATCATTCCTGCACTTAGCACTCCTAATGATGTTACTGAAAGTAATGAAGCAGAATTATTGAAAATTGAAAATGCTATATTTAGTGATGGAGGCGGATTTTTCGACGAAGGAACTTTCGAATTTGAATCTGGAGGACAAACCAGCATAATTTTTGTAAAATCAGGAAGTCCGTTTGATGGTCAATTAATTCCTACAGCACCAATTACTATAGTAGGTATATCTTCTCAGTTTGAAGGACAAAACCCTCCAGGATATCAGCTTTTACCTAGAGACTTAAATGACTTTATCTATAGCAATGAAATCATCATTACTTCGGCATTAACACAAGAAAACATAACTACTTCTAGCTTCGACATTAACTGGACAACCAACCTAAGCGGGTCTACAATGGCTTATTACGGAACAACTCCTAATCTAGAATTAGGAACGCTAGACCAAGAGTCAGAAGGAACCGATCATATTTTAAATGTTACAAACTTAGAGCCAGGATCTATTTATTACCTAAAAGCGTTTTCTATAAACGAGACTGACACTGCTTTTTCTGCATTAACAGCCTTTGCAACAGAATCTAATTCTACAGGTCAAATCTTAGCTTACTTCAATAAAGATGTAGACATAACTGCAACTACTGTAGAAGAAGCTCAAAACATTGGTGCATTTATTAATGACACTATTAAAGCATATATAGACAAAGCAATGGTAACCCTAGACGTAGCTGTTTACAACCATTCCGACGCTCTTATTACTTCTGCAATTAACGATGCGTACGAAAGAGGGGTTAGGGTAAGATACATTACTTGCGAATCTACTTCTACTACTGCTTTAGGAGATTTAAACGAAAATATTGAGGTTTTACAAAGACCAGAAGGTTCAGGAATAATGCACAATAAATTTGTAATTATTGATGCTAATGAAGTTAACAATAGCTGGATAATTACTGGCTCTACCAACTGGACAAGCGATCAGCTTTTTAACGATTATAACCACCTTGTTATAGTACAAGATCAGTCTGTTGCAAAAACATACCAAATTGAGTTTAACGAAATGTGGGGTTCTAATGATGAAATGCCAAATGCTCAAAACGCAAAGTTTGGTCCTGCTAAAAGCAACAACACTCCCCACCACTTTATAGTAGACGGAAAAAGCATGGAAGTGTACTTTTCTCCATCTGACAATACTACTAACAACATTGCTAATGCTGTTAAAAGTGGGGATGAAGAAATTCAGTTCGGGCTTTTAGTATTTACTAACAACACACTAGGGAGTACTATCTTAGAAAGATACAATGCTGGTGTAGATATAAAAGGAATTATAGAACAGGTTAACACCAATGGTAGCGAATACGAATTTCTTGTTGACGCTGGCGTAAACGTAGAGTCGCATGGCGGAATTCCTAACTCCTTTCACCACAAATATTGCTTGGTAGATCAGTCTTATCCTAACTCTGACCCTCTAACTATAACAGGTTCTCATAACTGGTCAGGTATTGCTGAAACAGGAAACGATGAAAACACTATCATCATTCACGATGCTAACATTACCAATCAGTTTTACCAAGAGTTCATTAACGAATTTAACGCTTTAACCGAAACCGACACAACTGATACAGAACCGACACAAATTATTGAAAACCAAAACAATAAATTGAATTTGTTTCCAAACCCAACCAATGGAAGTTTCGATATAGTATTGGATGCTGCAAACGTAAAAAACCAGTCTATTCAAATTCATAACAATAGCGGACAATTGGTTTTCAATGAAAATTATAGACTAACGACTGGCTCTAATAAAATAAGAATCGAAGAAAGATTTACAGCTGGTATTTACATTGTTTCAATAGGAAACACCAAGCTTAAATTGGTAGTAAACTAAAGATATTTGTGAAAAATACACGAACTTAATATTAAAAAAAAAAGGTGCTATTGGCACCTTTTTTTTTGTTACTTTTGGAATGTACAGTCTCTTAAAGCTGTTATTATCTTATGAAAAAACCATCTAAAAAAAGAGTTTATGTAATGCTAGCATTTGGCATACTAAAAAAAGCAATCTTCTTTTTTTGGGTTTTTTATATTTAAAATATAATGCCCAAATAAATTTAAATGCTAAGAATTAAAACTCAAACAAAACCTAAATACAAAACCTCGAAACTATTTCGAAAAATGCTTGTGGTTGTTGGGCATGTAGCCAATGTCCGGCATCATCAATTGTTTCTATTTGAGCATCAGGGAAATGATGAAAGATAAGAGCTTCATCTTCGTTTTTAATATAATCGGAATCGCCACCTTGTAAAAACAAAGTAGGTCCCTCATAAAAAGATTGTTCCCCCAAAGCTTGTCCTACATTTTCGATATTATTGGCAATTCCTTCCAGGTTAAATCGGAACTCCAATTTTTTCTCCTCATTCCAATACAAACTTTTAAGAAGAAACTGCCTTACATCGCTTTGCTCTATAAACTCAGAAAGAAGTTGGTCTGCTACTTTTCGACTTGTAAGCTCGTGCTGGGCTAAAAATCGCAATCCTTTTATAATAGTGTGGTGGTGTATAGGGTAAAACTTTGGAGAGATATCGACTACAACTAATTTCTTAACCACAGAAGGATAGGCTACTGCAAACTCCATAGCTGTTTTTCCTCCTAAAGAATGACCTAGAATAATAACCTCTTCCAGTTTTTTAGATTCTATATAATTTAACAAATCTTGAGACAGACTTTGATAGCTAAAATCGGTATCGTGAAAGGAACGACCATGGTTTCTTTGATCGATTAAGTGTACTTCAAAAAAATCGGAAAATTGTTTTGCTAAACTATGCCAATTATCGGACATTCCGAAAAGTCCGTGAATAATAATAAGTGGTTGTCCCCTGCCAATTACTCTAGAAAATAACTCCATTATTTAAGTGCGTTTTTATATAAGCCGATCGTGTTCTCTAATCCCAAATAGAGAGCATCGGAAATAAGAGCATGACCAATAGAAACTTCATCTAAAAAAGGAATGCTTTGGGAAAAGAAAGCCAAGTTTTCTAGACTTAAATCGTGTCCTGCGTTTATACCCAAACCTATTTCTTTAGCATAATTAGCTGCTACTACATAAGGCTCAACTGCTTTGTTTTTATCCCTAGCATAAAGGGTTGCATAGCCTTCTGTGTATAACTCTATTCGGTCAGCACAGGTGTTTTTTGCTAATTCTATTTGCTTTAAATCTGTGTCTATAAAAATCGAAGTACGGATATTTAAGTCTTTAAAAAAAGAAATAGTTTCTTTCAAAAACTCAAAGTTAGACTCTACATCCCAACCAGCATTAGAGGTTTTTACATGAGGAGGGTCTGGCACTAAAGTTACCTGATCAGGATTTGCATTTTTTACCAATTGCAAAAACGACTCTGATGGGTATCCTTCTATATTAAATTCGGTTTTAATGGCTTTTTTAAGATCGCTAACATCCTGAAAAGTAATGTGTCTTTCATCAGGGCGAGGATGAACCGTAATTCCATCGGCACCAAATATTTCCGAGCGTGTTGCCGCTAGCACTACGTCAGGCAATTTTCCTCCTCTTGCATTCCTTAAAGTAGCGATTTTGTTGATATTTACACTTAATTTTGTCATTGGTACTATAATTTTAGGCACCGCAAAGGTAAAAATAGTAAGTTTGTTTTTCATAAAATGAATAGTCAAAAACTCATAGCAAACGAAATTAGCCCAGTAAGTACTGAGGACAGAGGTTCAACCGTGTTATCACTCATGAGTGAATTTAGGGTTTCTCATCTACCAGTTGTAGATAACCATACCCTATTGGGCCTAGTTTCTGAAGATGATATTTATAATATGAATGATGAGAACAATAAGATAGAAACCATCATAAACACATTGTCCGCTCACCAAATGACCACCGAAAACGATGTTTTTGAAATCATTCAGCAATTAGATAAAAATGACATTACCCTACTTCCGCTTATAAGCGAAAGTAAATATATAGGCTCTGTAACAGAAGCCTCAATTGTAAAAGCATTAGCTACCATCATTGCAGTAAAAGAAGGAGGAAGCCTTATCATTTTAGAGATAAAAAAGGAAGATTACCAGATGAGTGAAATATCACAAATTATAGAATCTAATAATGCTAAAATACTTAGCTCCTATATTTCTAACACTCATAATAACGAAAAAATAAGCGTTAGTTTAAAACTAAACATCGACAACCTAGACGCAATTAAACAAACTTTCGAAAGGTATAATTATGTAGTTAGTGCCCATTATCAACCAACCGACTCGAAAACCGACAGCACTTTAAGCGATCGCTACGACGGCTTAATGAGATACCTAAATCCGTGATGCGTTTTTTTCCGTCCATATTTTTTCTTCTACTATCGTTTTCTTTACTAGCCCAAGAAAAGTATGTTATTGCGGATATAGAAATTGTCGGCAACAAAGTTACCAAAGAAGCAACCGTACTTAGAGAATTAAGTTTTAAGAAAGGAGACACATTATCACTTCAAGAACTAGCTCTCAGATTTGAAGAAAGCAAGCGCAATATCGAGAAACAATGGCTCTTTAATTTTATCGATTTTAAATACGAAATAGACCAAGATTTAATAGTTAAGATTACGACTATTGAAAGGTGGTATGTTTGGCCTTACCCAATTTTCGAAATTTCTGAACGCAATTTTAATGTGTTTTATGACTCTTTAAAAATGTCCAAATTCCAAGATTATTCTAAACTTAATTATGGGGTTTTTCTTAACATTTATAACTTTAGAGGAAGAAACGAAAAACTACTTTTAAAATATAGAAAAGGTTACCGAGAGCATTATTTATTTGATTACGACATCCCCTATCTTAACAAGAAAAAAACGATAGGTATAAACCTAAAAGTAGAATATTTTAGAATGAAGAAATTTCATTTTAAAACCACTAACAACCAATTAGAATATTTCGAGCAAGAAGGAACTTTTTTCAAAGAATTTAAAAAATCGGCAGCTATTTCATACAAGCCAGCACTGCGCTCTAACCACAAATTTATTTTCGAAAGCAGCAATTATCAAATCCCCGATTCTAGCGTGTTAACAAACAACCAATTTCTGCCCTATTCTGTTACGGATTTTACGGTTAACGAATTGCAATATCAATTCGAATACGAAAAAAGAAATTCGATTAGCTATCCTACTAAAGGGAGCTATCATTCAGCCCAAATACAAGTCTTTGATGGCTGGGAAAACCCTTACAACAACCTTGTCTTTACTGTAAAAAAAGAAAACCATTACAAACTCAACCAAGATTTTTTATTCGGCTATAGCCTAAAAGCCAAAACCTCTCTAAAAGATTCTCTGGCCTATGTGTTTAATACATCATTAGGCTTTGACGACTATTTGAGAGGATACGAATACTATGTAATTGACGGAAACCACTACGGATTGGCAAAAACTGCCCTCAAATACTGTTTGGTTCCTAAAAAGAAATTAGAAATTCCATTTTTTAAAATGGATCAATTCGAAAAATCATATTATTCGCTTTATCTGAGTATATTTGCAGATATGGGTGTTGTTTACGACAAATATACAGACCAAAGTAACGGACTCAATAATGAGTTTTTGTTCAGCCAAGGAATTGGACTAGACTTTGTTACTTATTACGACAAACTAATGAGATTCGAATTTAGCAGAAATCACCTTAACGAATGGGGGTTTTTTCTTCATTTCTCTAATCCTTTTTAAAAATGAGAATAGCATTATACGGAAGTCCATTTGACAATTCTAAATCAAAATACATTCAACACCTGATTCATAAATTAGAACAGGAGAATGTTTCAATATGCATTGAAAATCAGTTTTTTGATTTTTTAGAAGAGCAAATATCATTTAACAAGCCTGTCTCTTCTTTCGATAGCTACGAAGAGTTAAAAGAAAGAGCAGACGTATTATTAAGTATTGGTGGTGACGGAACCTTGCTAAACACCATCACTCTAGTTAGAGATTCTGGCATACCTGTTCTGGGAATTAATACTGGTAGATTAGGATTTATTTCTAGCATTTCTACCGATCAAATTGATTCGGCAATCAATCAATTGCTAAAAGGAAATTACGATATCCAAGAAAGAACTTTGTTGCAGTTAGAGTCTGAAAATGATTTATTCGGAGAAACTAATATTGCCTTAAACGAAGTAACTATCTTAAAAAAAGATACTTCCTCAATGATACAGATTCATGCCTATCTAGATGATGTCTACTTGAATTCTTACTGGGCAGACGGTTTAATTATTTCGACTCCAACGGGGTCTACTGGTTATTCTTTAAGTTGCGGAGGGCCTATTATTTTGCCAGGCACCGATAATTTTATCATTTCTCCTATTGCAGCCCACAACCTAAATGTACGTCCGTTGGTAGTCTCTGACAAAAATGTTATCCGACTAAAAGTAGACGAAAGAGAAGAGCTAGCACTAGTGGCTCTAGATAGCAGATCGAGAGCTATTGATCCTAGTCTTGTGCTAACGATTAGAAAAGCAGATTTTAAAATTAGACTTATTAGATTGGAAGACCAGAGTTTTGTTTCTACAATGAGAGAAAAACTAATGTGGGGTAAAGACAAAAGAAATTAATCGATTATATCATAAATACCTATATTTGCACGTTATCTTTTTTATGTTATAAAATTTTTTATGAAAAGACTACTGTCAATTTTAATCATTACAATATTTCTCTTGCCTCAATCGGAGGCTCAAAATATTGAACCTTACTCTGAAATAGGACTGTTTCTAGGTACGTCTTATTACTTGGGAGATCTTAACAACAAACCATTCGATCTTGCTCAACCAGCAGCAGCAATTAACTACCGATATAACATAGATAGAAGGTTTGCTGTAAAAGGCGGACTTTGGCTAGGAGAGCTTAGAGGTGCCGACAAATTAAATGAAATTGATACCGTAAAGATTCAAAGAAACTTACATTTCAAAACACCACTATACGAACTTTCGGGAATGATCGAATTCAATTTTTTCGATTACGAAACAGGAAATAGCAGATACCCATTTACTCCCTTTTTGTTTACAGGATTTTCTGTCTTCCAGTTTAATCCTCAAGCAAGAAGATACGACACACCAAACTTATTTGATAACGATAACGGAGATGGAAATCCTTGGACAGAACTTCAACCATTAGGAACTGAAGGGCAAGTATCGACTACCTATCCTGAAAAGGATCAGTATCAGTTAATGCAATTTGCTATTCCTATCGGAATTGGAATTAAATTAAGTCTTAACGATAAGTTTAGTATAAATGCTGAATATGGGTTTAGAAAAACATTTACAGATTATTTAGATGATGTAGGCGGCACCTATGCTAATCCTTTTTATCTATTCAACGAAAATCAGACAGCAGCATATCTTTCGGATACTTCACTTGATGCTTTAGAATATTTAAATTCTAACCCTAATGCTCAAATTTCTGAGTGGACACAAAATACAGACAGACAGAGAGCCAACGAAAATAATTGGAGAGATTGGTATAATTTTGCTGGCATCTCTTTCGTGTACAAAATATACACTAAACCTAAAGTTTGTAAGTATTAGAATGTCATTAAATTCTCAAATCAAATCAGACAACATTCCTAATCATGTTGCTATCATTATGGATGGCAACGGGAGATGGGCTAAGAAACAATCTAAGCTTAGAATCTTTGGTCATAGAACTGGGGTGAAAACAGTTAGAGAAATTGTGGAAGGTTCTGTCGAACTAGGAATTAGATATCTTACATTATATGCTTTCTCTTCAGAAAACTGGAACAGACCCAAGTTTGAAATAAATGCCTTAATGGAACTTTTAGTTCAGACTATCCATAGCGAAACTAAAACTTTAGTTAAAAATAATGTTAAGCTAGTTGCAATAGGAGATATAGCAAGTTTGCCTAAAAATTGCGCTAAAAATCTTAACGAAGCAATAGAAACAACCAAAGACAACACCGCAATGACATTGGTTCTAGCTTTGAGTTATGGTTCTAGAGAAGAAATTACCAATGCTACTCGACTAATTGCTCAAGAGGTTGCCGAAAATAAGCTCAAAATTGAGGATATAAACGAACAAACTATCGCTCAAAAATTATATACACACAATATTCCAGACCCAGAATTGTTAATTAGGACTAGCGGAGAATATAGAATAAGTAATTTTCTATTGTGGCAAATAGCCTATTCCGAGTTATACTTTACTGATGTTCTGTGGCCTGAGTTTACAATGAATCATTTGAACGATGCCATTGTAGATTATCAAAATAGGGAAAGAAGATTTGGAAAGACAAGTGAACAAATTAAGAAAGAAAATGCATAAAAGGATTTTAATAACACTAATTTGTGTCTTTTCACAATTATTAGCATACTCGCAAGTATCTCTAAATCAGGAGAACATCGACTATAGCAACCCATCGGAATACATAGTTGGTGGAATAACTATTGAAGGAACAAAATTTCTGGATCATCAAACATTAATACAAATTGCCGACATAGAAATAGGCCAAAGAATTATCATTCCTGGCGATGATATAACAAAAGCAATAAAAACACTTTGGAAACAAGGTCTATTTGCCGATATTCAAATTTCAGCAGACAAAATAGAAGGAGAAAAAGTATTTCTAAAATACTACCTAGAGGAAAGATCAAGACTTTCAAAGTTTAAGTTTTCAGGAATCAAGAAAGCAGATATTGACGAATTAAGAGATCGAATTAAACTAGTTAGAGGAAAAATTCTAACCGAAAACCTTATTAACAACACCAGCAATATTGTTAAAGAGTATTTCGTAGAAAAAGGCTTTTATAACGTTCAGGTCGATATGTCTCAAGAATTAGACACTATAACTAAAAACCATACCATTTTAGTAGTTGCAATTGACAAGAAACCTAAAGTAAAAATTGCTGCACTTAACTTTGAAGGCAACTCCGTATTTAGCGACAAAAAGCTAAAACGATTAATGAAAGATACCAAGGTAAAGAAAAGATTAAGAATTTTTAAAGCTTCTAAATTATTAAAAGAAGCATACAAAACCGACAAAGAAACAATCATTGCTAAATACAACGAAAAAGGCTTTAGAGATGCCAAAATTATTAGCGATTCGATTGGAGTAGATGAAGAAGGAAATCTATTGTTAGATCTTACTATTAAAGAAGGAAACCCATATTACTTTGGAGATATTTCTTTTATAGGAAACACAAAATATTCTAATAAAGAATTATCAAACTTAGTTGGCATAAGTAAGGGAGACATTTACAACGAAACGGTAATGCAGACCAGACTATTGGGTAGTCCTGACAGTAGAGACGTTCACTCCTTGTATTTAGATAATGGTTATTTATTCTCTCAAGTAAACCCTATCGAAACGAATGTGAATAACGATACTATAAATATGGAAGTCCGTATTTATGAAGGTATACAGGCAAGGGTAAATCGTGTTTCTGTTATTGGTAACACCAAAACAAATGATCACGTAATAATGAGAGAAATCAGAACAAAACCTGGTGATCTTTTTAACCGATCTTTAATTATTCGTTCCAACAGAGAATTAGCTACACTAAACTACTTTAACCCCGAAACACTAGATATAGATGTAGAGCCAGATGCTCAAAAAGGAACAGTAGATTTAACCTATAAAGTAGAAGAAAAATCTTCTGACCAGATAGAGCTTCAGGGTGGTTGGGGTGCTAATAGAGTAATCGGAACTTTCAGAGTTTCGTTTAACAACTTCTCTTCTAGAAATATTTTTAAGAAAGGAGCATGGACTCCACTTCCTTCTGGTGACGGACAAAGACTTAGTTTGTCGGCTTCTTCAAACGGAATACAATATCAATCGTACAATATATCCTTTACTGAGCCTTGGTTAGGAGGGAAAAAGCCTAACGCCCTAAGCGTTGGAGCATACCATTCTATTACCACAAACGGCTTAGATAAAGATGATGAAGGCAGAGGAGAATTTAAAGTTACAGGCTTATCATTAGGACTAGGAAAAAGATTAACTGTTCCGGATGATTTCTTCACATTATACCAAAACCTAAGCTTTAAAAAATATTTGGTTGACAATTATAACTTAGGAAACTTCGATGAAGGTGTCTTTTACAATTGTAGCTATTCTTTTGTGTTAGGAAGAAATTCGGTAGATCAACCAACATTTCCAAGGAAAGGATCTAATATGAATTTAACAATTCAGCTTACTCCTCCTTATTCTTTAGTAGACAATATTGATGACTACAGCACTCCTGAAGGCCTTGCTCGTGACAAATGGGTTGAGTACCACAAATGGAATATTGGAGCAAACTGGTTTAGTAGTATTGCAGAAAAATTAGTTTTAAAGACAGACTTGCAATATGGTATTATCGGAAAATATTCAAAGGAAAAATCTTTGTCTCAATTTGAAAGATATTACGTGGGTGGAGATGGCTTAAGCGGATATGCTCTCGATGGCAGAGAGGTTGTTGCTTTAAGAGGATATGGAAATAATACTTTATCTCCAGATGATGGTGCTACTATTTACAATAAGTACACATTAGAAATGAGATATGCTCTTTCTCTAAACCCACAATCACCGATTTTTGCTCTAGCATTTTTAGAAGCAGGAAATACTTGGAACAATTTTAACAAATTCAATCCGTTTGATATTAAAAGATCGGCAGGTGTAGGTATCAGAATTACTATACCAATGATTGGAATTATGGGTGTTGACTGGGGTTATGGCTTTGATGATGTACCAGGAAAACCGGACGCTAATGGTGGCCAGTTCCACTTTTCTATAAATCAACAATTTTAATTAAATTAGCAAACTCATGAAAAATATATTTGCAATATTATTTCTTTCTGTAATTACACTTACTTCTTACGCTCAAAAATTTGCGTATGTAGACAGCGATTATATATTAGAAAGAATCCCAGAATACCAATCCGCACAAGATCAACTAGAAAAAGTATCTCTTAGTTGGCAAACAGAAATTGAAGAAATCTTCGAGGAGATTGACCAACTTTACAAAAAATTCCAAGCGGATCAAATTCTTCTTACTCAAGACATGAAACAAAGAAGAGAAAGCGAAATTATTGGTAAAGAAAAAGAAGCAAAAGAATTACAACGAAAAAGATTTGGCCCTAAGGGTGACTTATTTCTTAAACGAAAAGAACTAGTTCAGCCAATACAAGATAAAGTGTTTAATGCAGTTAACGATTTTTGTGAAGAAAAACGATACGACGTTATTTTTGACAAATCGAGTGAATTAATAATGCTTTATTCTAACCCTAACCTAGACAAGAGTGATGACATCCTAAAGATGTTAGGAAACTAAAAACTAATTAATTATTTAAAACCGAGAACAATGAAAAAAGGACTTTTAACATTAATGATTGCAGCATTAGCTGTATTTTCTACACAAGCACAAACTAAATTTGGATACTTAAATTCGAATGAATTGTTAGCAAGCATGCCTGAGAGCGTAACGATGCAAACAGAACTTCAAGATTATGCTAAAAAATTAGAAAATCAGTTATCTGATATGCAGTCTGAATATGAAAGAAAAGTAACAGACTTCCAACAAAATGAAACTACTTATTCTGAATTAGTTAAAGAAGACAAAATAAGAGAAGTAGAAAGCATTCAAAAAAGAATGGTTGATTTTCAACAAAGTGCTCAAAAATCTTTAGCACAAAAAGAAACAGAACTTTTTACTCCTATTAGAGACAAAGCAATGGAAGCTATTCAAGAAGTAGCAAAAGATGGTAAGTACACTTACATATTTGATTCTGGAGCAGGATCGTTTCTTTATGTTGATGAAAGCGAAAATGTTATTGAAAAAGTAAAAGCAAAGTTAGGAATGTAATTCCTCTTAAAATCTTTTAAAGCAGTTTGGCAACAAGCTGCTTTTTTTATGCTATTTTTCAGACAATGAATAACAATCAACCCATAGGTATTTTTGACTCAGGCATAGGTGGACTAACCGTTGCTAATGCCATTAAGAAGGCATTGCCTAACGAAAGTATTATCTATTTCGGAGACACCAAACATTTGCCTTATGGAGAAAAATCGTCAAGAGCAATTAACGAATACTCTAAAAAAATCTGCGATTTCCTAATTAAGAAAAATTGCAAAATGATTGTTATCGCTTGCAACACCGCATCTTCGGTAGCCTATCAGAACATCAAAGAATCTTGTCCTGACACCACAATTGTAAATGTAATAGACCCAGTTGTTCGTTACCTAAGCAAAGAAACTAATTCTAAAAAAGTAGGAATTATAGGTACAAAAGGAACCATTAATTCAGGTGTTTATTCCAAAAAAATAAAAGAAAAAAACCCAAATACTGAGGTCAGCACTTTAGCAACTCCCCTTTTGGCACCTATGATTGAAGAAGGTTTTATTAATGACACTATCAGTCAAACGGTAATAAATAATTATTTAGAAAATCCGGCTTTAAAAGGAATTGAAAAAATAATTTTGGCTTGTACCCATTATCCTTTAATAGAAAACATTGTTAAAAAATTTTATAACAATAAGGTAGAGGTTATTGATTCTGCAAGCCAAGTAGCAAATTATGTTCTGCATTCTTTAGAAACAGGAAATTTGAAAAGCGATCAACAACCAGAATATCGTTTTTATGTGTCGGATTATACTGACTCATTTGAGCAATCGGCAAAGTTTTTCTTTAACGAAAACATTCACTTAGAGGAGGTTATTCTTTAAACCACTCCGAATATTTAAGATAATTATCTGCAATTCCTTCAATTAAAACTTTAGTTTGTTCTTGGCTTAAGGTTTTTACTTTTTTAGCAGGAACTCCAGCATAAATACAACCACTTTCTAAAACGCTATTCTGCAAGACCACAGAGCCCGCTCCGATAATAGTATTGCTCTCTACCACCACATTATCCATTACAATAGCTCCCATGCCCACTAAAACGTTGTCTTTTATATGACAACCGTGTACTATTGCGTTATGACCTACAGAAACATTATTGCCGATAATAGTTGGGTGTTTTTTATAAGTACAATGGATCACAGCTCCATCCTGAATATTAACTTTATTACCGATTTTAATAAAATGAACATCGCCACGAATTACAGCATTAAACCAAACGCTACAATAATCGCCCATTTCGACCTGACCGACAACAGTTGCGTTTTCGGCAAGAAAAATATCTTTACCGAATTTAGGGCTAATGCCAAGAACTTCTTTAATTAAAGCCATTTTGTTTTTTTTCAAAGATAAAAGTTTGGTGTAACTTTGCGAACAAATAATGATACTATGACAAAAATTCCTATTTCACTTTATGCAGAAGAGACTCCTAACCCAAAAGTTATGAAGTTTACAGCTAATAAATTACTGGTTGACAACAATATATATGAGTTTCTAAACCGAGCAGAAGCTATTTCTTCTCCTTTAGCATTAGAGCTTTTCGGTTTTCCTTTTGTTGAAAGCGTTTTTATTAGTGGAAACTTTGTTTCGGTTACTAAGAAACAAAACGACATTGAGTGGTCGGATATAGTGCTAGAAATGAGAGAGTTCATTCGTGAGTTTATTAGAGATGGAGGCAAAGTAATAAACGAAAATGCACCTGTAAAACTTAATAAAGACTCTGTAAAACATAAAGAAGAATTAAATAGAGAATTTTCCGATATAGAAAAGAAAATTGCAGATCTGTTGGACGAATATGTACGTCCGGCTGTAGAGCAAGATGGTGGTTTTATTTCTCTTAAGAAATTTGAAAAAGGAACAGTAACCGTTTCTCTACAAGGCGCTTGTAGTGGTTGTCCGTCTTCAAGCATGACTTTAAAATCAGGAATTGAAGGTTTATTAACTAAAATGATGCCAGACGAAGTGGTAGAAGTAATTGCCGATAATGACTAAAAGATTCCTCCTTTTATTTTCGTTACTTGTCTCTTTTACTTACGCACAGGAAAGTGACTTTTTATTTGGCATTCAAATAAAGCCAATTATTCCTAATGCCTATTTTAATGCGAGCAATGTAAGCCAAGATTTTAATAGCAGCGATTCTACTTTATATTCTTTCAACCTAAAACCTAGATTAGGACAATCAATAGGGATGAATATTAGGAAAAATATCACTAACGTTATTTCATTTGAAACAGGAATTAATTTCGTTCAAAGAAGATATAAATTAGAAGTAGAAAGTGAAAACGTAAGTGACTATAGCAATTTCACTATTCGATCTTACGAAATCCCAATACAGCTTTTAACTTATGTAAGAGTATCCGATAAGTGGTACCTCAATGGTTCTTTTGGTGTTTCCTATAATGTCTTCACTTCGGATATATATTCCGAAGGAGAACAAAATTCATTTTTTTATCAGAACACAATAAGAAGAAAAAAAGGACAATCGTCGTTTATCGCTAATCTTGGAACAGAATATAGAACCGAAACAAAAGGCTATTTTTATTTTGGACTTTCCCTTCACAGACCTTTCAAAAGCATCGTTAGAGTTTTCCCTGAATTTGATGACGGGATTAACGAATACAACGTTTTAGCTCCCTCTATAAATAGCGATTTTCTCGAGCTAAACGGCAACTATTTCACAATTGATCTTAGGTATTTCTTTAAACAGAGAAATAAAAGCGTACTTTAGAAGCTCCTTAAACTACAACAAGTAACTAACATGACCTTAACCAAATTCACAACCATTTTAATGGTGTTTTTATCTTCTATTTCTTTTGCACAACCGCTGCAAAACGGAATGGCTATTCTTACTCATTGGACTGGAGCAAGTGGGCAGTGGGATGCTTTTTCTATTTTCGATACCGAAAATAATATGAGTGCTCCACTAGGTCAAAACTGGGCAACTACTTTCAATACCCCTGCGGATCCAGCAATTCAGGCACAATGGAAAGGGACTAATATGGGAGACGTGTTTGGGGTAGCTATTGACGATCAAAAAAACGCATATTTCACAACTACAAAAGTCATTTCTAGCAGTGGCTCTACCACAACAAATAGTGGGGTTGCAGGCGATGGAGGGGTTTATAAATTAAACGCTAACGACTGGAGTATAACTCCTTTAATTACTACAGGAACAGGAGCAAATCAAATCCCAAATCAGAATGTTGGACTAGGAAATATTTGTTTTGACAAATGGAACAACCAACTCTTCATCACTAATTTCGAAGACGGAAAGATTTATCGATTTGACACCAACGGAAATTTGCTGTCTACATTTGATCCCTTCGATCCAGACAACGGAACTCCTGGTTTTGCAGGACATGGAGAAGCTATTTGGGGTATTAACGTTTATGCAGACGGGCCAAACAATGTAAAAGTATATTTTTCGCAATGGACAGAAGATAACTCTTTAGCAACGTCAACCAATATAAACAACTCAGTGTGGTCAGTAGATTTAGATGCTAGTGGCGAGTTTTCAGGAATAGAAGATTTATGTTTTAGCTTGCCAGACATTAGTAACTTTATTACTTCTACAGTTACTGGGGGTTCTTATCCTATTTCTGACATTACATTTAGTGCTGACGGTAAGATGTATTTGTGTGAAAAACAACAAGGGGGATGGTCAACTTTTGGAGGGTTCGACAACCTCTTTACTCCTGGAGCCCACAATTCTAGACTAATGGAATTTACTAACTCTGGAGGAAATTGGACCATAAGTCAACAATACGGAGTAGGAAATTATAACACTCCGTACACTGCAAACAATACCGCAGGTGGAGTTGCTTTGAGCAACAGACAAACAGTTGACGGAATTGATTGTGAAAAGCTAATCTGGGCAACTGGTGATGCTCTTCGTTTCTCTGGGTTTAACCCAGCAGATGGAGGGCAAACTTATGTTTATGGAGCAGCTGGAATACCTGTCGAGGGAAATTCTATCGACCCTACATCACCAGATTATGTGCAAAATACCAGTATCTATATAGATGTAAACTATACTGGAATGGGTAATGATGGTTCTCAAAAAATGTCCTTTGGTGATATGGATATTTATTCGGACCAACAAGCCTCAACATCTCTTAGTATAATTCCAGATTCTACTATTTGCCCTGGTGGTTCTATAACCCTAAACGTTAGTGGAGGATCAAATTATCAATGGACTCCAGCTGCTAGCTTAGTAAACCCAAATAGCTCTAACCCTATTGCAAGCCCAAACCAAAACACAACCTATACCGTAAGCGGAGATGGAGCCTGTGGAGGGGTCAGTGAAGCTTCAATAACCGTATCTATTGATGATTTTAGCTTTACACTAGGGCCTGATTTAGCGGTATGTAATGGGAGTACAGATCCCTTAATACTAGATGGTGGAAACCAGGCAATTGCTTGCTTATGGAGTACTGGAGAAGTTACTCCTACTATTTCTATAAATACTCCAGGGACTTATAGCTTAATCAATACGAGTCCAAACTTTTGCAATTACTCAGATGAGATACTAGTTACAGAAGGGGAGACACCAACTCTTGGTTTTTCTACTCCAGATAGCTTAGGATGTAATCCCTCTTATTTCTCATTATTAGACAGTAGTCTATCGATGATTAATGATCCTATATCGTCATGGAGTTGGACGGTTAATGGCCAAAACTACTCGGGTCAATCGCCAAATATTTACTTAGATCAAGCAGGAACTTTTGACGTTTCTCTTGAAGTAATTACCCAAATGGGATGTATAGAAACATTAGTTATAGACGATTATTTTAAGGTGAACGAAACTCCAGATGTGAATTTTACTATTTACCCTGAAGTTATTTCTAATTGCGATAAAACAATTCTTATTCTCGATGCTACTACTAATTACGACAGTATTGTCTGGAATCTAGGAGACGGGACAATCATTAGCCAAGACACTCTTTTCGACTACACTTTTGAGAATGTAAATCCGTATCAAATAAGCTTAGAAGTATATGACGAAAACGGATGCCGCAATAGTGTTTCTACCGTTTTAAAACCATTGGAATCTATTCCATTTTTTGCTCCTAATGCTTTCACACCCAACAGCGACACTCAAAACGATGTTTTCAGACCTGTTTTAGGATGCTCTAGCGACTTTAGCCTAAGCATAATAAACCGATGGGGTGAAACAATTTTCCGAAGCAGCGACCCTAATGTTGGATGGGACGGAACATACCAAGGAAGGGTTTGCCCGACTGGAGTTTATGCTTGGAGAGCCAGTTACAACGGTATAAAAATCAGGCAAGTAAAAATGGGGGAAGTCCATCTGATGAACTAGATAAAGTTTGTAAAGGATTAAAAAAAAGCCAGCTAATTAGCTGGCTTTCATTTTTATAGTCCTAAACTCTTTTTAACGTCTCCGCCCAATAAGTGGGTAGTTGGGTCTTCTAAACATTCTTTAACCCTACATAAGAATCCGACAGACTCTCTACCATCAATAATTCGATGGTCGTAAGAAAGAGCTACATACATAATAGGTCTTATTTCTACCTTTCCGTCTACTGCCATTGGTCTTTGCACGATATTGTGCATTCCTAAAATAGCAGATTGAGGAGGGTTAATAATTGGAGTAGATAACATAGAGCCGAATACTCCACCATTAGTAATAGTAAAGGTACCACCCATCATTTCATCTGGTGTTATTTTTCCGTCTCTAGCTTTTATAGCCAATCTTTTTACTTCGCTTTCTACCTCTTGAAAATTCATTAGTTCTGCATTTCTAATAACAGGAACCATTAAACCTTTAGGGGCACTTACGGCAATACTTATATCGGCATAGTTGTGGTACTGAACCTGATTACCATCGATCATTGCATTTACGTCTTTAAACTCCATTAAAGCAGTTGTAATTGCTTTAGTGAAAAAAGACATAAATCCTAGTCCAACTCCGTACTTTTGCTTGAATTGTTCTTTAAACTGGCCTCTAATCTCGTTTATGGCAGTCATATCCACCTCGTTGAAGGTGGTTAACATAGCTGTTTCGTTTTTAACAGAAACCAACCTTTGAGCTACCTTACGACGCAACATCGACATTTTCTTACGCTCCATTCCTCGTGGTCCGTCTACAGAAGTAGAAGATAGTGCGTCTAAAACATCGTCTTTTAAAATTTTCCCTCCTTCTCCACTTCCTGTCACTTCTTTAGTAGAAAGGTCGTTTTGCTGAATCATAGCTTTAGCAAGCGGTGTTGCCTTAGCGTCTATAGGAGCAGATGGCGTAAAGCTGGGTGAAACTACAGTGACTGGAGTAGATTCTTCTGCTTTTGGTTTAGCCTCACCAACACCATCGGTATCGATAATACAAACCACATCGCCAACGGCAACCATTTCGCCTTCCTCTACTACAATCTTAATAATTCCGCTAACTTCAGCAGGAAGAGCAAGGGTAGCTTTATCGGAATCTACTTCCGCAATTTCTTGATCCTTTTCTACGTAGTCGCCAGATTGAACCAACCATGCGGCAATTTCTACTTCCGAGATGGACTCGCCCGGACTTGGTACTTTCATTTCTAATAGCATAGTTCTTTGTTTATTTAAAAACCTGTTCTATAATTTCGTTTTGTCTTTGAAAAGATCGTTTACTAGATCCGCTTGCTGTTGCAGCGCTTTCAGATCTAGCTATTACTTCAAAAGGGATGTGCCTAAAATTTCTCATTATGTGTGACCAAGCACCCATATTTGCTGGTTCTTCCTGAACCCACATTATCTTTTTGGCACAATACTTTTTTAATATTTTTTCTATTTGATCTACTGGCAAAGGATACAATTGCTCTAATCGGATAATTGCAATATTTTCTTGTTCTCTTTCTAATTTTTGAGTTTCTAACTCGTAGTAGATTTTACCAGAACAAATAGCTACTTTTTCTACTTTATCTGCAATAGCAGTAGGGTCATCTATCAACTCTTGAAAAGTTCCTGTGGATAAATCTTCTAAAGTAGAAATACATTTAGGATGTCTTAACAGACTCTTAGGGGTAAAAACAACAAGTGGTTTTCTAAAATCTCTTTTTAGTTGTCTTCTTAAAACGTGAAAAAAGTTAGCAGGAGTGGTACAATTTGCAATTTGCATATTGTCTTGAGCACACATCTGCAAGTACCTTTCTAGTCTTGCGCTGGAGTGCTCAGCACCTTGGCCTTCGTATCCGTGAGGCAATAGCATTACCAAACCGTTCTGTATCCTCCACTTGTCCTCAGCACAGCTAATAAACTGATCGAGCATAATCTGTCCACCATTACTAAAATCTCCAAACTGAGCCTCCCAAATAGTTAAAGAATGGGGTCTAGCCATGGCATAACCGTAATCGAACCCAAGCACTCCGTACTCTGACAATAAAGAATTATATGCTTCGAATTTTGCTGTTTTACTTACGCTATTTAAAGGACAAATTACTTTTTCTGTATCTTCTAGCTTTAACACTGCATGACGGTGAGAAAAAGTTCCTCTTTCTACATCCTGACCACTTAAACGAATAGGATTCCCTTCATGAAGTAACGTTCCATAAGCCAATAATTCTGCCATTCCCCAATCAATTTTATTGGTTTCTTCGATCATCTTTCGTTGATCGTTCAGAATTCGTTGTGTCTTTTTAAATAACTGATCGTTTTCAGGAATCTCATAAAGGTGCTTCCCTACTTGCTTTAAAGTATCTATAGAAACATTAGTATCCGTCTTTTGCTCAAAAGCATTGGCGCTAGCTAAATGCATTCCTTCCCATTCTTTTTGTAAAAAAGGAGTAATTCGTGCTTTTTCAACTTCCTTGGAAGCGTCAAAACGATCTTGTAAGAATTGCTTAAATTCTTTCTCCATTTCTTTAGCTAAGTTAGCCTCAACAAGTCCCTCATTAATTAACTTTTGATTGTAAATCTCTCTTGGGTTAGCATGTTTGCTAATTGCTTTGTAGAGCAATGGTTGTGTAAAACGTGGTTCATCGCCTTCGTTATGGCCATATTTTCTATAGCACAACAAGTCAATGAATACATCTTTATGGAATTTTTGACGATACTCGGTTGCCATCTGAACAGCATGAACTACTGCCTCCACATCGTCTCCATTTACGTGGAAAACTGGCGATAAGGTAACTTTACCAATATCGGTACAATAAGTACTCGATCGAGCATCATGGTAATTGGTTGTAAAACCAATTTGATTGTTAATTACAATATGTATAGTTCCTCCAGTTTTATAGCCGTCTAGCTGAGCCATTTGGATAACCTCATAGACAACACCCTGACCTGCCAAAGCAGCATCCCCGTGAATTAATATAGGAACTAATTTGTTATTGTCTCCTTGGTATTGTTCGTCAATTTTTGCTCTTGAAATCCCTTCCACTACAGGATCAACTGCTTCGAGGTGAGAAGGATTTGGAGAAAGGGAAATTTTTACGTTTTTTTCGTTATTGCATTTTTGTTCTGAAGTAAAGCCTAAGTGGTATTTTACATCTCCACTAAACAATTTGTCTTCGTATTCAATCCCTTCAAACTCAGAGAATATCTCTTTATATGTTTTATTAAAAATATTAGCCAAAACATTTAATCGTCCTCTGTGGGCCATACCCACAACAAACTCTTCAACGCCTAAGCTAGCACCATGCTCGATTAAAACATCGAGAGCAGGAATTAAGGATTCGGCTCCTTCTAATGAGAACCTTTTTTGACCAACGTATTTTGTATGTAAGAAATTTTCGAAAGCAACTGCTTGGTTCAACTTTCTTAAAATTTGTTTCTTTTGATCTATAGAAAAAGAAGGGGTATTACTATTCTGATGTAAACGGTTTTTTATCCATTCTACCTGATCAGGCTTACGGATGTACATATACTCTACCCCAATAGATTGGCAATAAACTTTTTTAAGATGAGCTACTATGTCTCTCAAAGGAGAAGGACCAATACCGACTTGAGATCCTGCCTGAAAAACGCTATCTAAATCATCCTCACTTAAACCAAAATTCTCGATATCTAGAGTAGGAGTATATTTTCTTCTATCTCTAACCGGATTGGTCTGGGTAAATAAGTGCCCACTTTTTCGGTAAGAGTCTATAAGATTAATTACCTGAAATTCTTTTTTAAATGTTTCTGGAACTTCATCGTTTTCAGAATATGACTCATTTGCAAAATCAAATCCTGAGAAAAATGTTCTCCAAGATTCATCGACAGATTGAGAGTCTTCAAGATACATCTCGTATAGAGATTCTATCTGATTAGTATGTATTGCTCCTAAAAAAGAAAATTTATCCATTTAATAACAAAATTATTCAAAATTTATTGAAATGCTACTATTATTTAGTGCGATTTTTGGTGCTTCTTGGCTTTTAATTCTCTCTTGACTTTAACATTTCGGCAAAGCGAATAAGTTCCGTTTTATCACCTTGAATCAATAACAGACTTTCCATTGCTTTATTATAATACATGTCTATTAATTCGTTAGTTGCTGACGGAATGTTCAATTGAGTATATATTTCCTTTACTCTTTCCACCTTTGTAAGATCATCTACACTATCAGAGGAGTAAAGGTTTACTAATTCCATTTTGATACTTTTGTCGCTTCTTTCTAAAGCTTGTAAATAAAGACAAGTTTTTTTATTTGAAATAATATCACCCCCTACTCTTTTTCCAAATATTTTCTGATCGCCAAAAGCGTCTAACAAATCGTCTTTAAGCTGAAAAGCAATACCAATATCTCTACCAAAAGAATATAATAAATCTGATTCTTTAGATGGAGCGCCGCCAATAATAGCCCCAATTTTTAGAGATGCAGCTAATAATATTGCTGTTTTGTATTCTATCATTTTGAGATAAGAGTTCATACTTACTTCAGCCTGAATTTCGAAATCCATGTCGTATTGTTGGCCCTCACAAACTTGTAATGCCGCCTGATTGAAAACAAACAGAACCTCTTTAAGAACCTTAGAATCTAAATCATAAAAATATTGATAAGATTGTATTAGCATAGCGTCTCCCGAAAGAATAGCTACATTGTTATTCCATTTTACATGAACGGTATCATTACCTCTTCTTAAAGGAGCTTTATCCATAATGTCATCGTGCAATAGAGTAAAATTATGAAATACTTCGATAGCTACCGATGGTAATAATGCCTGACTAAAGTCTTTGTTGTAAAGCTGATGAGCCAAAAGCAATAGTATAGGACGCATTCTTTTACCTCCAATTCCTAGAATGTAGTCAATAGGTGCATATAAATCAGACGGATGGTCTGGATATTTAAGGCCTATAATTTCTTGTTCTACTTCTATTCTTAATTGTTCAATAGTCTTCATGCTAATCAATTAATGACATTAAATATTCTCCGTAACCACTTTTTAATAATGGCTGCGCTAATTTCTGTAGTTGATCGCTGTCTATAAAACCCATTTTATAGGCTGCTTCCTCAATACATCCAATCTTTCTCCCTTGCCTATCTTCTATAACCTGAACAAACTGACTTGCCTGAATTAAAGATTTAAAAGTACCAGTATCTAACCAAGCAGTACCTCTTCCTAAAATTTGAACTTTTAGTTTCCCACGCTTTAAATATTCTAAATTTACGTCTGTAATTTCGTATTCCCCTCTAGCGCTAGGCTTAATGTTTTTAGCAATTTCAATAACGTCATTATCGTAAAAATACAAGCCAGGAATAGCATAGTTTGATTTTGGTTTAATCGGTTTTTCTTCTAATGAAATGGCTTTCATTTCATCGTTAAACTCAACCACACCATATCTTTCGGGATCATTAACACGATAACCAAAAACAACGCCTCCATCAAGGTCATTATAGGATTCTAATATTCTTCTTTTCATGTAAAAAATATTATCTCCTAAAACCAAGCAAACAGAATCTTTTCCTATAAAATCTTCTCCTATTACAAAGGCTTGAGCTAAGCCATTTGGCACTTCCTGAACCTTGTATTCGAATCTACAACCAAACTGTGAACCATCGCCCAATAATTTTTTAAAAACTGGCAAATCATGAGGAGTAGAAATAATAAGTATTTCTGTAATTCCAGCAAACATTAAGGTAGATAAAGGGTAATATATCATAGGTTTATCGTACACAGGTAAAGCCTGTTTACTAACCGCTAATGTTAAAGGGTGTAATCTTGTTCCTGATCCTCCTGCTAAAATAATTCCTTTCATTAAAGTGGATTTTTAAACGTTAATTCTTTTAATTCAATGTCTTCCTCTTCGTCTAATATTTCTGCTAAAGGATCTTGAATAGCCTCCTCAAAAATGGACTTCTCTAGAGTTAACAACAATGCAGGCAATAAAACTAAATTAGATAATAAAGCTATCATTAAAGTTAAAGAAACCAATAGACCTAAAGCTATTGTTCCTCCAAATTGAGACGTTATAAATATAGAAAATCCAAAGAACAAAACAATAGAAGTGTATATCATACTAACTCCAGTTTCTCTAATTGCTTTTTTAACGGACTTTCTAATGTTGCCATTATACTTTAATTCTTGCCTGTATTTAGCTAAAAAATGAATCGTATCATCAACCGAAATACCAAAGGCAATACCAAAAACAAGAATAGTAGAAGGCTTAATTGCTATACCAAAATAACCCATTATTGCAGCAGTTAGGAGTAACGGAATTAAGTTCGGAATAAGAGATACCATTACCATTCTAAACGAATTAAACATCCAAGCCATGAACAGAGAAATTAATAGAATAGCTAAAAAGAGGCTAGTAAATAAGTTCGTAACCAAATAAGTAGTCCCTTCTAAAAAGACCACGCTAGAACCAGTCATTTTTACATTGTATTTTTCTTTGTCAAAAATCTGATCAATCTGGCCTCTAAGCTTAGTCCGAATTTCTTTCATCTCTTTAGTGCCAATGTCAGTCACTTGCAATGAAACTCTTCCAACTTGTTTGTCCTCGTCTAAAAATGTATCCATCCAAGTCGATGAAATATCGCTATTATCCGCATAATTCAACAACCAATTTTTTTCTTGTGAATTAGGCAATTCGTAATATTTAGAATTACCGTTATATACCGCTTGTTTAAAAAATTTCACGGCATCAATCATTGATATAGATCTAGAAAACTGAGGGTATGTAGCTAAAGTATCCACCAACATATCAATTTTCTTAAGTGTAGACAAGCGAGTCATTCCATTTTTACGGTGGGTATCAATGGTTATTTCGAAAGGTAAAACAGAATTAAAATTCTTTTCGAAGAAACTTATCCCCTGATAAAACTCAGTGTCTTTAGGGATATCATCGGTAATGTTTCCTGAAGTCTTCATCTTCAATAATCCAAAAAAAGCAACTACCGCAATAATTATAGTGTACACATAAATGTGTTCTCTACGATGGGTAACCCAATAAATGATTTTAGTGGTTATATAATGAATCCATTTCCTGTCTAAATGTTTGGTATGCCTTTGCTTTGGAGGGCTGATATAACTCAATAATATTGGTATCAACAATAAAGAAAGAAAGAATACCGCAAATATGTTTAAGGATGCAACTAAACCAAATTGCCTTAAGTCTTGACTAGATGTTAAAATAAATGTAGCAAAACCAAGAGCAGTAGTCGTATTAGTAAGAATAGTAATATTACCTACTCTTTTAATCATTCTTACCAGAGCTTTGGACTTATTTCCGTGGGCTTTAAATTCGTTGTGGTACTTATTGATTAAGAAAATACTATTAGGAACTCCAATAACAATAAGCAAGGGAGGAATTAAAGCTGATAGAATAGTAATTTCGTAATCTAAAATAGCAAGAGTTCCGAATGACCAGGTTACCCCTATCGCTACTATTAGCATGGAAATAAGCATCGCTTTAACAGATCTGAAAAACAGAAATAAAATAATAGCGGTAACCAACATAGCAAGAATGATAAAGAACCTCACCTCATTTCGTATCATTTCAGAATTGGTAGTTCTTAAATACGGAAGTCCGGAATAATATATTTTGTTGGTAGACTCTTTGCTATACAGATCTCCTAAGGAGGTAATGGAAGAAATTAGTTCTTTCCTTTTACTACTTCCGATAAACTTATCATCTAAATTTAGAATAAGAACCGCTGCCTTATCATTTATAAACCGATCGTTGTAAAAAGGTAATTGTTTATACTTCTCAAAAGATTTATCTAAATCAGCTTGATTTTTAACCGATTCGAAAATCTTATACGATTCGAATTTCTTTTGCTTTTCATTCTTCTTTAAATCAACTGCATCAACAATTGAAAAAACATTATTAACTCCCTCAATTGTTTTTAGACTTTCGCTAAATTTTTGCCACTTAGAAAACTTTTGATAAACAAAAAAGGAGTCTATGTCTACTCCGATAAGCATTAGGTTGTCGCTTTCGCCAAACTTATCTACAAAATAATTATAATCTAGTTGGGTTTCCGAATCGTGAGGTAATAGCCTCGCCATTTCGTAAGACAATCTGACATTATCAGATTGTTGGTACATAAAATAAGTGAATGCCAAGATTAGCCATACGAATACAGCTCGGTATCTTAAAATAGTTCTAGCAATCACAGCCCACATAAAAATATAATTTAGAAATTAAAGATTATATGAGCCATAAGACAGATTATACAGTCATTATTTCAACCTCTTTTACAGAATAAGTAGCGTCTACTTTAGAAGTAAATTCGTTGGTTAGTTTTTGAATCTGTTCTTCTGCGTCTTTAATTAAATCTTCAGAAACAGAATCTATCTTTTTTAATTCATCGTTAGCTTCTTTTCTAGCATTTCGGATACTAATTTTAGCATTTTCCGATTCTGATTTTGCTTTTTTAGCTAAATCTCTACGACGCTCTTCGGTTAAAGGTGGGATATTAATAATTAACATCTCTCCATTATTCATAGGAGTAAAACCTAAATTAGAATCAAGGATTGCTTTATCCATTACTTCTAACATAGTCTTGTCCCAAGGCTGAACCGTAATTGTTCTAGCATCAGGAGTGTTAACGTTTGAGGATTGACCAAGAGGCGTAACTGATCCATAATAATCGATACTTACGTTATCGAGCATACTTGGAGAAGCTTTCCCAGCTCTAATTTTAGAGAACGCATGTTCTAAATGATCAATATTAGAACTCATTTGCTCTTTGGCACTATCTATAATAAAGTTAATTTCTTCCATAATAAAGAGGATTAAAAGTTAACAAGAGTACCTACTGACTCTCCCTTTAACATTTTGATTAAGTTTTGTGATTTGTTTATGTCAAACACAACAATTGGTAATTTATTTTCATTACACAAAGTAAAGGCTGTCATGTCCATAATGTTTAAGCCTTTTTCGTATACTTCTTTAAATGATATAGTATCGTATTTGGTAGCAGTTTTATCTTTTTCAGGATCAGCAGTGTAAATACCATCTACACGTGTTCCTTTTAAAATAATGTCTGCTTCAATTTCTATTGCTCTCAGAGTAGCTGCAGTATCCGTAGTAAAATAAGGGTTTCCTGTTCCTCCACCAAAAATAACAACTCTACCTTTTTGTAAATGTCGGATAGCTCTTCTCCTAATATAAGGTTCTGCTACTTGCTCCATTTTTATTGCGGTCATCAATCGAGTTTTAACTCCTTCTTTTTCTAAAGAGGACTGAAGCGCCATTCCGTTAATAATAGTAGCAAGCATTCCCATGTGGTCCCCTTGCACTCTATCCAATCCTTCACCTTCTACCTGAACGCCTCTAAATATATTTCCACCTCCAATTACAACAGCCACTTCTACACCTGCTTCGACAGCTTGCTTAATTTCTAAAGCATAGCTAGAAAGTTTTTCGGTGTCAATACCAAATTGCTTTGAACCCATTAGAGATTCTCCACTTAATTTTAGTAATATTCTGTTGTACTTCATAGTGTAAATTTAGACAAAAAAAAAGAGAGTGAAAACACTCTCTTTTTAATATTTTTAAAATTTTATAATCCTAAGCCAACTCTTTTGAAAGAGGTTACTGTTAGACCTTTCTTTTGCTTATCTAAGTATTGAGCAACGCTAGTTTTTGATTCTTTAATGAACTCCTGATTTAGAAGCGTATTTTCTTTAAAGAACTTGTTTAGTCTACCATTAGCAATTTTATCTAGCATCTCTTCAGGCTTGCCTTCTTGACGAGCAAGATCTTTAGCTACTTCCAATTCTTTATCAATAACTTCTTGAGATACAGAATCTTTATCTACAGAAACAGGACTCATTGCAGCAACTTGCATTGCTACATCTTTTCCTATTTGAGTATCTACCTGATCAGTAAGACCTACTAAAGTAGCTAGTTTATTTCCTCCGTGTATGTATGAAGCAACAAAATCAGATTCAACAATTTCAAATCTTGATAAGTCTAACTTTTCTCCAATAACACCAGTTTGCTCAGTGATTTTGTCAGAAATAGTCATACCGTTTAATTCGATAGCCATTAATTGATCCATATTTGTTGGCTTGTGAGCCATTGCTGCATCTAGGAAAGATTGAGCTAATGCAATAAAACCTTCGTTTATAGCAACAAAATCTGTTTCACAATTTAAAGAAATCAAAGCGCCAAATCCGCCATCAGAAGCAGATAACACAACACCTTCTGTTGCTGCTCTATCCGCTCTTTTAGCAGCAATTTTCTGACCTTTCTTTCTAAGAATATCTACTGCTGCATCATGATTTCCTTCCGCTTCAACTAAAGCATTTTTACAATCCATCATACCTGCACCGGTTTGCTTTCTTAAAGCATTTACATCGGAAGCTGTAATCTTTATCATCTTAAATATCTTTTAAATTTTATTATTTAGATTCTACCGTAGTCTCTTTTGGAGAATCTGTTTTTTTATCTTCTTTAGGAGCAGCTGCTTTTGCGTCTTTTGCATCTTTAGCATCTTTTTCAGCACCTCTTTCAGATAAACCTTCTTGAAGAGCATCACAAACTAAAGTCATGATTTTTTCAATAGAACGAGTAGCATCATCATTTGCTGGAATAGCGAAATCAACCTCAGAAGGGTTAGAGTTAGTATCCACAATAGCAAAAGTAGGTATGCCTAATTTTTTTGCTTCTGCAACAGCAATGTGTTCTCTTTGAATATCAACGATGAATAAAGCTGCAGGCAGTCTATTCATGCTAGAAATACTACCTAAGTTTTTCTCAAGTTTAGCTCTTGTACGAGAAACTTGAAGACGCTCTCTTTTAGATAAAGTATCAATAGTACCATCAACTTTCATTTTGTCGATAGAGTTCATTTTTTTGATAGCTTTTCTAATCGTAGCAAAGTTAGTTAACAAACCACCAGACCAACGTTCTGTAATATATGGCATGTTTACTCTTGCAGCGTTTTCAGAAACAGCGTCCTTAGCTTGTTTTTTGGTAGCGACAAACATCACTTTTCTACCAGATTTAGCAAGATGCTTAAGAGCAGCAGATGCTTCATCTAATTTTACCATTGTTTTGTTAAGGTCGATAACGTGGATTCCTTTCTTCTCCATGAAGATATACGGAGCCATTTTTGGATTCCACTTTCTAGTAAGGTGTCCGAAGTGAACACCTGCATCTAATAAATCTTTGAAATTTGTTTTTGACATTTTTTTTTATTGTTTACGTTCAAACTTAGTTCAATCATTAAGTAGTGCATTTTGCAGTCTTAACAATTTGGATACTAAACAATACCCTATACTATTAACGTTTACTGAACTGGAATTTCTTACGTGCTTTCTTCTGACCTGGCTTCTTACGTTCCACCATTCTAGGGTCACGAGTTAGAAGGCCTTCCGCTTTTAAAACACCACGGTTAGACTCGTCCAGTTGACAAAGAGCTCTAGAAATTGCAAGACGGATAGCTTCTACCTGACCTGTGATTCCTCCTCCATTAACGTTTACTTTTAAATCAAACTTATCCATCATTTCAGTTAAACTGAATGGTTGGTTTAGTCTATATAATAATGTGTCAGTAGTGAAATATTCTTTAGCATCCTTATTGTTTACTACAATATTTCCTTTACCCTCACTCATGTAAACACGAGCTACAGCTGTTTTTCTTCTACCGATTGTGTGAATTCTATCCATCTTATAAAGTGATTTTAACTTCTTTTGGTTGTTGTGCTTCGTGTTTGTGGTCTATTCCTGCATATACATGAAGATTTCCATATATAGCTCTACCTAACTTATTTTTCGGCAACATACCTTTTATAGCTTGTTTAACAAGAGCCGTTTGGTCTCTGTTAAATATTTCTCTTGGAGAAACTCTTTTCTGACCGCCAGGATATCCTGTATGCTTGAAGTGTTCTCTATCGTCCCACTTTGCGCCAGTCAATTTAATCTTGTCTGCATTTATTACTACTACATAATCTCCACAATCTGCGTGAGGTGTGTAATTAGTTTTATGTTTTCCTCTAAGCAAAATTGCTGCGTTAGAAGATAAACGTCCTAAAACCATATCTTCAGCATTGATTAACAACCATTTCTTGTCGGCGTTTTCTTTATTTGCTGAAACTGTTTTGTAGCTTAATGTATCCACTGTAAAAAATTTAAATTTCAAGTCCCCATAGAACACTCTGTTCCAAAGGGCTGGCAAAAGTAGAATATTTATTTTGAATGAACAAAATTTTATCAACCATATTTAGTTGATAATTTTCATTTCCTTACCAACCTTAATAAATGCGGTAATTGCTTTGTCCAAATGTTCTCTAGTGTGAGCCGCCGAAACCTGCACTCTAATACGTGCCTGATCTTTAGGTACAACTGGGAAAAAGAAGCCAATAACGTAAATTCCTTCTGCTAATAACTTGTCAGACATGACTTGTGAAGTCTTGGCATCGTACAACATAACTGGCACAATTGGATGAACTCCAGCTTTTATATCAAAACCTGCATCTTCCATTTTAGATCGGAAGTATTTAGTGTTTTCTTCGAGCTGATCTCTTAATTCGGTAGACTCACTAATTACATCAAGGACTTCAATAGCAGCTCCTACAATTGAAGGAGCTAAAGAATTAGAGAATAGGTATGGTCTAGAGCGCTGTCTTAATATTTCGATAATTTCTTTTTTGGCAGAAGTAAATCCTCCCATTGCTCCACCTAAAGCCTTGCCTAATGTTCCGGTAATAATATCGACTCTACCCATTACATCACAATGCTCATGAGTACCTCTTCCTGTTTTACCAATAAATCCTGTAGAATGGCAATCGTCTACCATAACAAGAGCGTCATATTTTTCGGCCAAATCACAAATCTTATCTAATTGAGCAATGTAGCCGTCCATAGAAAAAACACCATCAGTAACGATTATTCTGTTTCTGTGTTTTTGAGATTCTATCAATTGCTTTTCTAAATCTTGCATATCATTATTAGCATAACGATACCTAGCTGCTTTACACAAACGAACACCATCAATTATAGATGCATGGTTTAAAGAATCAGAAATAATAGCATCTTCTGCATTAAGTAATGGTTCGAAAAGTCCACCGTTTGCATCAAAAGCTGCAGCATATAAGATAGTATCTTCCATACCTAAAAAAGAAGAAAGCTTATCTTCTAAATCCTTGTGAATATCTTGTGTTCCGCAAATAAAACGCACAGAAGACAATCCAAAACCATGAGAATCAAGAGTGTCTTTAGCTGCCTGAACTACTTTTTCATTAGAAGATAATCCTAAATAATTGTTTGCGCAAAAATTAATAACATCTAAACCTCCTCTTACCTTTATATCAGCACCTTGAGCGGTTAGGATGGTTCTTTCTTTTTTATATAGCCCTGCAGATTCAATAGCATTTAACTCTTGTTGCAGTTGTTCTTTAAACTTTCCGTACATAATTGGTTATAAAAAAAAGGGAGATAAATCTCCCTTAATAAATTTTAAATATTTGTTAAACTAATCCTTGGTCAATCATTGCGTCAGCTACTTTAACAAAGCCTGCAATGTTTGCTCCTTTTACATAATTAACATATCCGTCTTCTGTTCCATACTTTACGCAGGCAAGATGAATATCGTTCATTATAGTATGTAATTTAGCGTCGACTTCTTCTCTAGTCCAGTTCATTCTCAAAGAATTTTGAGACATTTCTAAACCAGAAGTAGCAACCCCTCCAGCATTAGATGCTTTACCTGGTGCAAAAAGAATTTTAGCATTATGAAATGCTTCGATAGCTTCAGGAGTAGATGGCATATTAGCACCTTCAGAAACACACATGCAGCCGTTATCAATTAGGATTTTTGCTTCTTCTCCGTTTAATTCGTTCTGAGTAGCACAAGGAAGTGCTATATCACACTTAATACTCCAAGGTCTTTTACCTTCAAAAAATTGACAACCAAATTTGTCGGCATATTCTTTAATCCTTCCTCTTCTTACGTTTTTAAGATCCATAATAAATGCTAATTTTTCAGCATTTATACCATCTTGATCATAAATAAAACCAGAAGAATCAGACATGGTAACTACCTTAGCCCCTAGTTCCGTTGCCTTTTGACAAGCATACTGGGCTACATTTCCAGATCCTGAAATAGAAACTGTTTTAGATTCAAAGGAATCATTATTAGCATGCAACATATTCTGAGCAAAATATACGTTTCCGTAACCAGTTGCTTCAGGGCGAATCAAAGATCCTCCCCAATTAATTCCTTTACCAGTAAGAACACCAGTAAATTCATTTCTTATTCTTTTATATTGTCCGAAAAGGTATCCAATTTCTCTAGCTCCTACTCCGATATCTCCGGCAGGAACGTCGGTGTTTGGGCCAATATGTCGGCTCAATTCAGTCATAAACGACTGACAAAACTTCATCACTTCGTTATCCGATTTTCCTTTAGGATTGAAATCAGAACCTCCTTTACCTCCACCCATAGGAAGAGTAGTTAGAGAGTTTTTAAACACTTGTTCGAATCCTAAAAATTTCAAAATCCCTAAATTAACCGAAGGGTGGAATCTTAACCCACCTTTATAAGGACCAATTGCAGAATTAAATTCTACTCTGTAGCCTCTATTAACTTGGCTATTACCTTTGTCATCCAACCAAGGAATTCTAAACATAATTACCCTTTCAGGCTCTACGATTCTTTCTAAAATATTAGCCTGATCGTATTTAGGATTATCTTGAATAAAAGGAATAACCGTCTCAACAACCTCCTCAACAGCTTGAATGAATTCTGGTTCGTGACCATCTTTAGCTTTCACTTTACTCATAAAAGCTTCCACTAATTCTAAGTGCTTTTGTTCCATAGTTTTAATTTGTTAGCATGTGGCAAATGTATAATTTTTAGTAAGTCTAAAAAAAATATTTTGAGTGTTAATGATATATTTCTTTAAGCAATCAATTATTTTAATGAAAATATTTTGCCTGGACTAGAATGTAAAACGTTTTTTAACTCTAAATCTGTAAGCACGACAGCAAGCTGGCCAAAGCTTAAATTAATGGAGTCTTTTATTTGATCAATATTTAATTCACTTGTATTTTCGAAAAGAACAACTACCTCTTTTTCTAACTGGTTGAGCATTTCTTTTCTTACAGTTTTATTTTTTTGATTTTTATCCCAATCTAATAAATAAGCAATGTCTTGAGCAGAATTACACAAATGAGCCTGATTCGTTTTTATCAAATGATTGCATCCGCTAGAAAAGACATCGTTCCATTTTCCAGGAACAGCAAAAACATCTCTATTATAGTCATTAGCAAGTTTTGCCGTAATCATTGCTCCACCTTTTTTCTTGCTTTCTACAACAATTGTAGCGTCTGATATTCCTGCTACAATTCTGTTTCTTCTAACAAAGTTTTCTCTACCCAAATTAGTTTCACTCAAAAACTCAGTTATTAAACCACCATTTTGAAGCATTTGGGTGGCTATATTTTTATGTGAGGTAGGGTAAATTCTATCGAGTCCGTGAGCAAGAACGGCAACTGTTTTTACATTGTTTTCTATAGAATATTTGTGGGCAAAAACATCAATGCCGTAAGCCAATCCGCTAACAATCAAGACAGGGTAGTCAGACAAATCATTAACAAGAGATTGGCAAAAGCTTTTTCCGTAAGAGGTAGCATTACGAGTTCCTACAATGCTAATAATTTTAGATTGATTCCAGTCAAATTCTCCTTTTGAAAACAATACTATAGGAGAGTCTACACAGTTTTTAAGCCTTTCTGGATAATTGTCATCTAAATATGATGTGGCAGTTATATTGTTTTTAGACATGAAATCAATCTCTTTTTCTGCTCTACCCAAAACAGATTGTTGGGCGATTTCTTTTGCTAAAACAGGACCAATATGAGGTATCTTAGTTAGCAGTTCTTTTTTTTCTTGGAAAACAGCTTCAACGCTGCCACAATGACTAATAAGTTTTTTAGCAGTGATAGGACCGATACCCGGAATAAGGGTTAGCCCTATTTGAAAAATAAGGTTGTTTTTCATGTTTTAAGTGTTCTTTTTGTACTTTGCGGTTTTAAAGATACAAATAAATTTATAATGAAACATTTTTTCTTAACACTAGTAATTTGCCTCTTTCAACTTATATCTTTCTCACAAACTATTAAAGGAATTGTTATTGATAAAAATGACAAGTCACCTCTTATTGGAGTAAATATTTTCAACCAAACAATAGGAACAACATCCGATTTTGATGGTAATTTCGAAATTGGAGCAAACGAAGGTGAAAATATCCTAACCTTTTCTTATATAGGGTATAAAGATTTTAAAAAAACAGTTTCTATAAAAAACAATCAAAGTGTAACTCTGGAAATTAAACTAGAAGAAACCTCAACTAACTTAAATACTGTAGTGGTATCTGCAGGTAAATTCGAACAAAAAATTGAAGAAACAACTGTATCTATTGAAGTAATAAAATCTTCTTTAATCGAAAATAAAAACACAACAAATATACAGAGTGCTATAGATCAAATTCCGGGAGTAAATATTACAGATGGCCAAGCAAACATTAGAGGGGGTAGCGGATGGAGTTATGGAGCAGGAACTAGAGTTCAAGTCTTAGTAGATGACCTACCTCTTATTTCTGGAGATGCAGGCCAAGCTCAATGGAGCCTTATTGCGACCGAAAACATCAACCAAGTAGAAGTTATTAAAGGAGCTTCATCTTCTCTATATGGCTCTTCTGCTCTAAATGGAGTTATCAATATTAGAACGGCTTACCCAGGGGATACTCCTGAAACAAAAATAAACTTACATCATGGGTATTATGACGATGCTAAAAGAGAAAGCTTAAACTGGTGGGGAGGAAGAAACCAAAAAGTGTCTGGCTTAGATTTCCTTCATAAAAGAAAGATAGGAAACTTAGACCTTGTTGTAGGAGGTTTTCATTTAAGAGACGAGGGATACAGATATAAAGAAGAAACCCAAAGGTATCGTTTCAACTTTAACACCAGATATAAAGATCAAAAAGTAGAAGGCTTAACTTACGGACTAAACGCAAACTTTCTAAAAAACGAAACCGCTTCAGCCATAATCTGGCAAAATTATGAAACAGCCTACATTCCTCTTGACAGCTCGGTAACCAAGACAAGTGGTGATGTATACAATCTTGATCCGTTTATTACTTACACAAACCCTAGAAACAATGATTCTCACCAGATCAAAAGTAGGTTTATGCATGTAGTAAACGACAACTCTACAAAAAATAATGAGGACGGTCAAGACAACAAATCGGACACCTATTATGTTGAGTACCAATACCAAAAGAGTATAGAAAGGTTAAAATTAAACTGGACAAGTGGAGTTGTCTACGAATATGTAAACGCAAAATCGGAACTATTTCAGGGAAATAACTTTAGAGAAAATGTAGCTCTATTTACTCAGCTAGATAAAAAAATTGGAAGTAGAATTAATATTTCTGCAGGAGCCAGATACGAACAGTTTTCTCTTACAGCTGGTCAGTTTTACGTCTTAGAAAACGGAGATTCCGTTAATTATATCTACGATTCTAAACCTGTTTTCCGATCAGGGATAAACTACAAACTTACAGAATCTACTTACTTAAGATCTTCCTACGGGCAAGGGTATCGATTCCCAAGTATAGCAGAGCTTTTTATTGAAACAGAAATAGCAAGTGGTATTTGGGTGTATGACAATCCTTCTCTTAAGCCCGAACATGGTTGGAGTTCTGAAATAGCAGTAAAACAATTATACAAATGGGGAGGATTAGTTGGCTATATAGACCTTGCTTTTTTCACTATGGAATATAAAGATATGATGGAGTTTAGCTTCAATCAATGGCAAGTAATCTCCGAAGAAAGCTTAGGAATAGGATTTAAGTCCATCAACATTGGTGACACTAAAATTTCTGGAATTGAACTGTCGCTAGCTGGTTCCTTAAAAATGAATGACTTTACTCTTAGCTTTTTAGGTGGCTATACTTATATAGACCCTAAACCAAAAGACCCTGACAATATTTATGCAGAAAATTACAGTGGACAAGGACTTAATTTTTACAATACCAGTTCTATTGATTCTTCCGACTTATTTCTAAAATACCGATACGAGCATATCGCCAAACTCGATGTAGAATTAGAACATGGCAAAAAGACTTTAGGAATAAGTGCTCGGTACAATAGTTTCATGAAGAACGTAGACGCTGTTTTTGTGAGCGAAGCTTTTTCTGGAATAATTCCTGGAATAATAGAATCAAGAGAAGCGCTTAACACAGGTGACCTTATTTTAGATTTTAGATTTATTTACGAGCTAAATAAAAACAATACGGTATCCTTAATCGTTAACAACGGATTAAATAGAGAGCACCAAAGTCGTCCGGCAAACCTATTGCCTCCACGAATAGTTTCTGTTAAATGGGGAATAAAAATATGAGCACTATAGCAGTAATACCAGCCAGATATAATTCCAGCCGATTTCCTGGAAAACCTTTAGTAGATATTGATGGCAAAACCATGATACGAAGGGTCTACGAACAAGTACAGCTGGCAAGCATAACTAAGATTATTGTTGCTACCGATGACTTCAGAATTGCCGACGAAGTAAAAAGTTTTGGAGGAGAATATATGATGACATCGTCCAACCATTTGTGTGGAACCGACAGATGTATTGAAGTAATTAGCGAACTCACAGACTATACCCACATTATAAATATACAAGGCGATGAGCCCTTTATAAATCCCGAGCAAATAAAACTAATCGATTATCATTTCCGAATGAACGAGGATGCTACTATAGTAACTTTAGCAAAAAAACTAGAAGACGAATCAGAATTTCAAAACCCTAATTGCGTAAAAGTGCGCTTCAACCAAGATAATATTGCTACTTCTTTTGATAGAACTATAGAAGAAGGAAGCAAAGAAGTGTATAAACATGTGGGCATTTACGGATTCAGAACGGATACTTTATTAGAGCTAAGCAGATTGCCAGTTTCCGACAACGAAAAAAGGCTTAACCTTGAGCAATTAAGATGGACAGACAACGGACATTCTATCACCGTTTTGCCTACTATTCACGAATCTATATCTATTGATACAGCCGAAGATTTAAAAAAAATTAGTTCTAATTAAATTTATTTGGCGATTTTTATACCTTTGCACTAGTGATGAATAAAAGAATAAACACATATATATCTGATTTGTTATGCTTGCACGACTGTGTAGTCATACCTGGTTTCGGTGGCTTTGTTGCTAATTATCAAGCAAGTGTTATCGATAGTGGAACTAATACGATTAGACCTCCATCGAAGAGTATTGTGTTTAATAAAAGCTTGTCTAATAATGACGGACTTTTAGCAAATGAAATTGCCGTTAACGAGAAGTTAAGCTTCAAACAAGCACAGAAAAAAATTGTAGAATATGTTGCCTTTCTTAATGACAGCCTTCATCTTCACAAAAAAACCTACATCACAGAAGTAGGCACCTTGCTTTTATTAGATGAAACTAAAGTTATTTTTATTCCATCCACTACCAGAAATCATTTATTAGAAAGTTATGGGTACAGCCCAATTCAGTACCCTACTATTTCTAGAAATAACGTTTCTGAAAAAGTAAAAACTAAAATTATAGAATTACCTATTTCAGACAAAAAAGGAAAGCCATCTTGGTTAAAAGTAGCAGCTGTTGCTTTGCCATTAGCTATCCTTTCATTTGCTGGAGTAAGTAACTCTGAAAAAATAAAATCTTCTTACGCCAGCTTAATTCCGCTAAGTAATACTACTGAAGTGGCAGAAGCTCCAATTACATCACAAGCTAGCCAATACCACATTAATAGTGTAAGTAACAACATTGATCAGGCCATAAGCGATTACTACGCGCTTGTTAACCAGCCTGTCGAAATCGTTTCAGCACCTCAACATTTTGTTATTGCAGGATCTTTCAAATCCCAAGCTAATGCCAACAAATTAGTTAAAAAGCTAAACAGATGGAATTACGCTGATGCTCAAGTTCTAGAAATAAGCAGCAATGGTTATTATAGAGTTTGTTATACTAAACATATAGAGCAGCAACCAGCTTTAACATCTTTAAGAAAGATTAAAAAATCCAACTCTTCGGCTTGGCTTTTATCCAACTAACCTTATGAAATCTAAAACACCTTTCCAAAGTATTACCACTCTTACAGAAATGGTATTACCTAACGACACCAATAATTTAGACAACCTTATGGGAGGTCGATTGCTACATTGGATGGATATAGCTGCTGCTATTTCTTCTTCTCGTCATTGCGGAAGAATTGTAGTAACGGCATCGGTAAACAACGTATCGTTTAACCAGCCTATCCCTAGAGGAAGTATTGTTACTCTCGAAGCAAAAGTTTCTAGAGCATTTACCTCTTCAATGGAAGTGTTTGTAGACGTATGGATGGAAAACAGAACTATCGGAGAGCGCCAGAAATGCAACGAGGCTATCTATACTTTTGTAGCCGTAGATCAGTTAGGTAAGCCAATCGAAATTGCTCCTATTATTCCAGAAACGGAAGAAGAAACGAGTAGGTTTGAAGGTGCACTAAGAAGAAGACAACTTTCTTTAATCTTAGCAGGCAGAATGAAGCCATCGGAAGCAACCGAATTAAAAGCGCTATTCGCTTAAGCTTATTATTTTATTAGTATCTATTTGGTTCATGCATTTAAAATGACCTAGGGGGCATTTGCTATACCCTATTTTAGAACAAGGGCGACACCACAAATCTTTATTTTCGACAATTGCCGAATGCTCATTTGCTAGGTAAGGATACATGCCGAAATCCGGAACTGTATTTCCCCAAACCGAAATAATCTTTTTAGAAAAGGCTGCTGCTATATGCATCATTCCAGTATCGTTGCTAATCACCAAGCGAGCGTTTTTAACCAACAAAGCCGACTGGTTTAAGCTAAGATAACCACAGCCATTTATTCCTTTGCCTAATGCGGTAATAATTTGTTTGGCTCTTTGCTGGTCTTCGGGCCCTCCCACTAAAACAAAAGGAGAAGAGATTTTACTCAATACCTCTATTACTTTTTGGGCAGGTAATATCTTAGTGGCATGCTGTCCTCCGATAACAACGGCTAAGTATTTATCGCTTTGTAAATCGCTAAAAGGAGCCTGTAATTGAGTGTCTTTAGGAATAAAATAATCGAGCCCTTTACCATCATCTGTAACTCCTAAAAAAGCGGCTGCTTGTAAATATCTGTCTACAATGTGCTTTTTTGGTAAGCGATTAATCTTAAAAGTAGTAAGCAACCATTTTTCGATATTCAGTTTAGAGAAGCTACTGTGTTTTCCTTTTAAAGAACGCTTAATAAAATAGGTCTTTAGGTTATTGTGCAAATCGATAACCGCTTCAAATTCTATGTTTTTTAAAGCGTCTCTATCTTCATAAGAATGTAAGACGTCTATATAAGGGTTGTCGAACAAAACAGGGAAAAAAGAAGGCTTGGTAAGAAAATGAACTTCTGCATTTAATTGCTGACTAATGGCTCTAATTACGGGAGTTGTCAGTACGATATCTCCAATAGAACTAAGTCTAATTATTAATATTTTGGGTTTAGAAGTCATCTCTCCAAAGCTAAATAAATTATCCTAATTTTGCGCCAATGAATCTGATAGATACTCATACCCATATGTTTTCTTCTCAATTTGATGAAGACAGAGAACAAATTGTAAAAGAATGCATCGAAAGTGGCATCGAAACCCTTCTTCTTCCTAACATTAATTCGGAAACGATAGATGCTATGTGGAGCTTATGCGACTTGTTCCCGAAAAATTGTTTTCCTATGATTGGCCTTCATCCTTGCGATGTGAAAGAAGATTACCAAAAAGAACTGGATATCGTTTTGCAGGAGTTAAAAAATAGAAAATACGTTGCCGTGGGCGAAATCGGAATCGATTTGCATTGGGATAAAACTACGGTTGACATTCAGAAAAATGCGTTCGATCAACAAATAAAATGGGCTATTGAGTTTGACCTCCCTATTGCCATACATATAAGAGAAAGTTTTGAAGAGGTTTTTGAGGTTTTAGAACAAAACATTCATCCTAAATTGAGGGGTGTTTTTCATTGTTTTACAGGAACTTTAGAGCAAGCTCAAAAAGCAATTTCTATGGGTTTCATGCTCGGTGTTGGAGGAGTAGTTACTTTTAAAAATAGCGGAGTAGATAAGGTCTTGGAAAACATCGATTTAAAACATTTGGTTTTAGAAACGGACAGTCCGTATTTAGCACCTACCCCACTAAGAGGAAAAAGAAACGACAGCAGAAACCTACAACTGATTTGCGATAAATTAGCACAGCTAAATGATTTAGAATCTAGCGAGGTAGCACGAATTACTAGTAAAAATGCTCAAACCCTTTTTAAATTATGAATAAGTCCGTACTCTTAATATATACCGGAGGAACTATTGGCATGATTAAAACTGCTAGTGGATCATTGCAGCCATTTAACTTCGACAACCTAAAAGATCAAATTCCGGAGCTAGCTAAAATTAAAGTAAGACTAAAAAATGTTTCTATCCAAAACCCAATTGATTCCAGCAATATGGACACTAAAGTGTGGATAGAAATTGCTCAAATAATAGAATCGAATTATTCTAAATATGACGGATTTGTTATCCTTCACGGATCGGATACCATGGCCTATACCGCTTCCTGTTTAAGTTTCATGCTGCAAAACTTGGCAAAGCCGATTATCTTAACAGGCTCTCAACTACCTATAGGAATTGCCAGAACCGATGCTAGAGAAAACCTCATCACTTCTATCGAATTAGCTTGTGAGGCTAAAAACCCTGAAGTATGTATTTATTTCGAATACAAACTAATGAGAGGTAATAGAAGTACCAAAATAAACGCTAATAATTTCGAAGCTTTTGAGTCTCCTAACTTCCCAATATTAGCACAAGCAGGAGTTTCTATTGACTACGCAACTATCAAATACAAAGAAGTTTCACAAGATTTAGTAGTACAGAAAAAACTAGATTCTTCCATTGCCGTAATTAAATTATTCCCTGGTATTCACCAAGGAATTTTGAAAGGGATACTAGAGCAAAATGCTAAAGCTATTATTATAGAATCTTTCGGATCAGGCAATTTGCCTAACGAAGATTGGTTTATCGATTTATTAAAAGAGGCCGTTGCAAAGCAAAAAATTATAGTAAACATTACCCAATGCTTGGTAGGGTCGGTTACTCATGGCATGTACGAAACAAGTTCCTCTCTAGAAAAGGTTGGACTAATCAGCGGCAAAGACATGACTATAGAAGCGGCAACAACCAAATTAATGGCTTTATTGGCTCAAGATAAGAGCATTGAAGAGGTAAAAACTTTATTTAAAAAATCTTTGGCTGGAGAAATGAGTTAAGCAATTCATTTCCTATTTTTGCCAAACCATTGGAAAGGTGGCCGAGTGGCTTAAGGCGCACGCTTGGAAAGCGTGTATACGGCAACGTATCGGGGGTTCGAATCCCTTCCTTTCCGCAATAGACAAAAGCACCCATTGGGTGCTTTTTCTGTTATAACACCTTTATTGAGCTCGCTCATAAAAAGGTGTTATAACAGAAAAAAAGCAACTGATTAACATGAAAAAAGAGCGGTAAAAACAAATAATATAAATATATTTGAATTAACTTGAAGTTGAATGCCATTGAAAAAAAGAAAAGCCACCACACGTTCAAGCACATTTCATTTTGCAGACTGAATTAACATATTCAAAAATGAACCGAATAAAAGAGGTTTTTGAGATGAAGGGAATCAAACAAAAATGGCTAGCTGTATAGAAATTACTGCAGGTTCAAAAGATTATAAGTACTTAATCAATGAGGTAATTAACATAGAACGCTTCAATTCAATCTTAGACGAGCAATTAACAAATTCTGTCAGTTCTTCCAAACAGAATAAACAATACTGGCTTTATGCACCTGGCGAAAACGCCAGGAATTGGACAGAATTCTATAATGAAGGAATAGTGGCTTTAGGCTGGGATGAAATAGGAGATTTAACACAATACACAAGCAGAGACCAAATAAAAAAAGCACTTATTGATGCGTATGGAGGTGACGGTTCTAAAAAAAATGATGTTTCTGCAAATGATGACTTTCTAAATAAAATCAAGATTGGTGATGTAATAATTGCTAAAAAAGGCAGAGGAGAATTGCTTGGATATGGTGTTGTTAACTCAGGCTACACTTTTGATAAAAATCGTAGTGAATACCAGCATATTAGAAAAGTAGACTGGAAACTAAAAGGGAATTGGAAAGTAGATTTTAGTCTTGTATTAAAAACACTTACAGACATTACAAAATATAGTTCTGATCATCCTGACTATGCCACTTATTATGAGAGATTGATGGGCATAATGGGAGTTGGGAAAACACAAAAAGACAATAGAGAAACATTTACTACTTGGCTCACGAAAAAATACGGTGAAGATTCTGGAACAACCAGTTCCTATATTAAAGCTATCGATATTCTATCTCAAATATTGTCTAAGGAATTATTTAGAACAACTGATGACAGCTATTTAGATTCGCTTTATAAAGATTTAATTAAGGAACAAAGAAACCAAGAAGGCAAGTACTACCATTCTGACGCTCCGTCTTATGGAAGTAACGGATTTTATTCTGCATCAATTAAATCATACAGAGAATTTTTAAAGACGAATCTGGCTACTAAAACTCTTAATGATAATCAAATGGAATTTCCACTAAATACTATACTGTATGGTCCACCAGGTACTGGTAAAACATACAACACAATATTAAGAGCTGCCCAAATTATAGAAAATCGAACGATCGACTCTTATAGTGAAGCCTTGAATATATTCAAAGCCAATCTTCACAATCAGATTGAATTTATCACTTTTCATCAGAATTATAGCTATGAAGATTTCATTCAGGGACTAAGACCTGAAACCGATAACAAATCTTCATTAGTATTCGATAAGAAAGATGGAGTTTTCAAAAAGATTGCTGATAAAGCATTGGAAAATCTAAAGCTTGTTCAAAAAGCACCTGACGAACTTACAAGTGAAGCCAAGTTTGATAAAGCTCTCGAATTATTCTCAGATAAAGTATTAGAGAGTGAGGATAACTTCAAAATTAACGATACTGCCTACATATTTGAAGTTGAAGAAGATGCCTTTAGATACACTGGTGAAAAATGGACAAACCATGCGAATGGTTTGCGAATGAAATTCAGTGATTTAAAAGAGTTTTATAGAAATAATGTAAAAAGCAGGAAAGATATTAAAGGTTTGTCGAGTATTTCTGGTCTAGCCAATCAACATGCGACTTATTACTATTTAGTTTACGCAGAAATAATTAAATATTTACCTAAGAAAACAATAGAACCACAAAAGGTAACTCGTAAAAATTTTGTAATCATTATAGATGAGATTAACAGAGCAAATATTTCAAGAGTTTTTGGGGAACTAATAACGCTTATTGAATCCGACAAGCGTTCACATGGTGCAATTCCATTAGAAGCTCGATTACCTTCTGGTGATCCATTTATTGTTCCTTCTAACCTATTTATCATTGGTACAATGAACACTGCTGACAAATCAATTGCACTATTGGATATCGCTCTTAGAAGAAGATTTGAGTTTGAGTCTATGTATCCAAAATATGAAATCACTGGTCAAGAAATCTATGATGTAGATATTCTTGAAAAAATCAACAAACAAATAATTAAGTCAAAAGGTCACGACTTCCAAATTGGACACGCTTATTTTATGGGAGATAATAATGACCTTGTTCAGAGGATGAATAAGAAAGTTATTCCATTGCTGCTTGAGTATTACATGAATGACGAAAAAGAGGTTAAAGGGATTCTTAATTCTGCAGGTCTTATTATTGAAGAAAATTCATGGCCTCTAAAAATATCAGGCAAGAATGATTAATCTTTTTGAATATCAAAATAAGGTAGATATTCAAGACTCATTTGAAGGCTTGGAAGGGTTTCTTGATGAAATCTGGAATAGTCGTGAAAAGAATTCTTTTTATTCAGAAAATGGAAACGACAAAATAGAATCTCAAAGATTCTTACAATTCATTCATAAATCAAACGAGTTAAAATCAAACAAATACGTTGGAGTAATTCATTATGAAGGAAATAAAATAAACCTATTACCAAAGGTCTTTTTCGACTCTGAAAAGGAATACCAAACCAATGAGGTCAATCAAATTCAAAACCATATTCTATGGTGGTTAAGTTATTGCCGAAAAATTAAATTCCCAAACTATCAAGCTTCATTAGGTAGTGCAAAAAGTGACTTTTTTGAAGTTTTAATTTATCTCTTCTCAAAATACACTCGAGAACTTTTAAACTCTTCTATATATCAACAGTATGAAGAAGTCAATCGAGAATTATCATTCATAAAAGGGAGACTAAACACTAACGAATACATAAATGAAAATTTAAGTAAAGGGAAATGGCATAAGCTCAATTGTACTTATGATGCTTTCGTTTTTGACAATGAATTCAATCGCATAATAAAGTATGTTACTACTCTACTATTTAATGCTACCTCAAGTCAAGATAGCAAGAAGAACTTAAGAGAAATACTCTTCATATTGGATGAAGTGTCAGACGAAAGGGCAACTGCTGAACAATGTTCTAGAATCTCATTCAATCCAATGTTTGGTGAGTTTGAAACAGTCCGCGATTACTGCCAATTATTCCTCACCAACTGTATTTCGTTTGACTATAAAAATGACTTAAAACTCTTCGCTTTTCTACTTCCAATGGAATACGTTTTTGAAGACTTTATTTTTGGTTTCATTGACAAAGAACTAGAGAAAGTAACTGCCAAAGCGCAAAGAAGCGACACATACCTTGACGAAGGAAAAGCCTTTAATTTAAAACCCGATTTATGGCTAAAAACAAATCATAAATCTCTGATTGCTGATACTAAATACAAGATTGTCTATTCAGATGAGAAAGACCCAAAGAAAGGTATTTCTCAGAACGACCTATATCAAATGCTTGCATATGCTGTAAGGTTTGAAGTGGATGAAATCATATTATTCTACCCTAACACAATTAAGCAAGGACAGGAAGAAGAAACAGAATTGATACTTAAAGATGCTTTAGCAGATGGAAAAGAAATATCTATTAGAGCATTTCAGTTGCCAATAATTAATAGAGCATTATTTGAAACTGATTTAGAGGCAAAAACCGATTTGAGCGAACTGTTTGAATCTACAAGACAAGAATTAATAAATAAAATAGAAAAAATACTGGTGCCAACACTATATATAAAATCATAGCGCCCTTCGGTCCGCTACTGCTCATAGCCAAACGTTTCATACTGACCCAGCCGCATATTTTAGCACTTTCGGTTTTTGCCAACACATTAGCCAACGCTAAAAAAACAATAGAATAATAAGTAAAACAGATTTTTAATGGCATTGATTTTAGGTGGCTCGCCCAAACGTATCTTCAATTTAAAAAAATATTTTAACTCCTACAAATACTTAAAACAAAATAAAAATGTTTATTAAAATATCAATGAATGAAAAATATCGTTTTCATAAATAATAATATTGTGTAAATTTGCCATCAACACGAAAAAAAACCGAAACTAAATAAATATCAAAAATGAAAAAATTATTTGCTTTATTATCACTAGCGCTTTGTTTAACCTTTGGGGTAACTAATCTAGTATTTGCACAAGATCAAGTAGACTCAAGCGCTACAGAACAAGTCGACACAGCTCAAACTGTCGTGACTCAAGACGTTGCTCAAGAAAATACTGCTGCTACTGAAGTAGAGCAAAGTAAGTCTTTCCACCAAGTGATTAAACAAAAATTTATCGAAGGAGGTCCTTCTTTTATGGGTATCGTACTTTTATGTCTGATACTAGGTTTAGCACTTTGTATAGAAAGAATTATATACCTAAATAAAGCAACTACAAACACTACTGACTTACTAAACGATATCGAAGGTTCTTTATCTTCTGGTAATGTTGATGGTGCTAAAGAAATTTGTAGAAACACTGCTGGCCCTGTGGCTAGTATATTCTACCAAGGACTTGACCGTTCTGGAGAAGGAATTGAAGTTGTAGAAAAATCGGTTGTTGCTTATGGTAGCGTACAGATGGGACTATTAGAAAAAGGTCTTTCTTGGATTTCATTATTTATCGCTCTTGATCCAATGCTTGGGTTTATGGGTACTGTAATCGGTATGATTGGAGCCTTTGATGCTATTGAAGCTGCAGGTGATATCTCTCCATCTCTAGTTGCTGGTGGTATTAAAGTTGCGCTTCTAACAACCGTATTTGGTCTTATTGTAGCAATGATTCTTCAAATTTTTTATAATTACATTGTAGCAAAAATTGATAGTATCGTTAACTCTATGGAAGATGCTTCTATTTCTTTCGTAGATATTTTAGTAAAAAATAATATCAAGTAATTATGTCTGAATTTTTAATTAATGGTGGCCTATGGCTTACCTATCTGATGATTGCTGCTGCCGCTCTTGCTGCAATAATATACCCTATCATCTTTTTATCTAAAAATCCTGCTAAAGCGAAGTCAAGCCTTATGGGTGTTGCCATTCTGCTAGTAGTTACCTTGGTTTCTTATTTATTAGCATCAGGTGATGTTATGGAATTCACTGGTTTCGAAAAGTTTGAAATGACTTCAGCTTCTACTAAAAGAGTAGGAATGGGACTAATCTTATTTTACATCCTAGCATTAGGAGCTGTAGGATCGGTTATTTATGCGGAAGTAGGTAAACTTTTTAAAAAATAAATCATGGCTAGAAGATCTAAAGGTGCATCCGAAATTAATGCCGGCTCAATGGCCGATATTGCTTTCTTGCTACTTATCTTTTTCCTTGTAACTACAACTATGGACGTAGATACTGGTATAGCCAGAAAACTACCTCCGTTACCAGAAGAAGAAATTGAGCAAGAAGACTCTCAAATTAAAGCAAAGAATATTTATGTAGTTCTAATCAACTCTCAAAATCAGTTGTTGGTAGAAGGACAGTACATGGATATTTCTGCTCTAAGAGCCGGAGCCAAAGCATTCATAAACAATAAAGGTAGAGATCCTGAATCTTCAGACAATCCTCAAAAAGCAATTGTTTCCTTACAAAACGATAGAGGCACCTCTTACGAGATGTACATTAAAGTACAAAACGAATTAGCTGCAGCATACCGTGAGTTAAGAGACAACCGCTCTTTGATAAAGTTTGGTAAAAAGTTCTCAGATCTTAACAAGGCAAAACAAAAAGAGATTAGAAAGGAATACCCTCAAAAAATCTCGGAAGCGGAACCTAAAAACATAGGAGGATAATATGTCAAAGTTTAAAAAAGATACGGGAAAAGATACTCCCGGAATTTCAACAGCATCCTTACCGGATATCGTATTTATGTTGTTATTCTTTTTCATGGTAACTACCGTTATGCGTGAAACTACTATCATGGTTAAACAAACTATGCCAGAAGCAACAGAAATTAAAAAATTAGAGAAAAAATCTTTAGTTAGTTATATCTATGTTGGCTCTCCAGTAGAAAGAATGCAAGGTACTTATGGTAACAAGGCTAGAATTCAGCTTAATGACGCTTTTGCTAATGTGGAAGATATTCCTCAGTACATCAACGCAGAAAGAGCAGAAAGAGACGAGAAAGAAATTCCTTTCATGACTGCTTCTATTAAAGCAGACAAAGACACTAAAATGGGATTGGTTACAGACGTGAAGCAAGAATTAAGAAAAGCTAACGCCTTAAAAATCAACTATTCTACCAGAAAAACAAACTAGTCTTTTTTTAAAAATACTATTTAAATCCCCTCCTATGAGGGGATTTTTTTTGTGGCCCTTATTTCATAAAGTAAATAAAGTAGCATTGCTAGAGCAAAGCAGCACATTAAAACCAAGGTTCCGTCTTCGCTTGTAGCCCCCAAACTTTCCAGTTGATTAGTCCCTACATTTCTAGTAGATGTAAAAATTAAAACAACAGCCAATGCGTTATTTATAAAATGAGCAATTACGGGAAGCCAAATAGAACCGCTCCATAAAAACAGATAGCCAAAAAATCCTCCGATTAAAAACCTAGGAACAAAACCTAAAAACTGCATGTGTAATGCGCTAAAAAGGAAAGCACTTATCCAAATTCCAAAATGAGGATTGTTCTTCCATTTAGTTAGTCCACGCTGAATAACACCTCTAAACAAAAACTCCTCACCAATGGCAGGAATAAGCGCTATTACAAAGAGATTAATAAACAAATCGCTATATGTGTCCATGCGGAGAAAGTATTCCATTATAACGGCTGATTTGGTCTCGGAAGCACGCATCCAGTCTTCAATGCCAGACAAAAATTGGGGCAAATGGATTGCTTCGTTCCAAAGAGCTAAATAATTTATAATAGGAATGCAAAACAACATAGCGCAAATAGAAATGGCTAATTGGTTTCTAGAAAACGACTTCGAAATAACAAACTTCGATTCGGTTAAATAAACAAACAAAATAGATGGCAAAATAAAAACTCCGATAGAACTCCAAGACTGAAGCCATTTAAAAGAGCCTACGTTTTGTGCGTTTATAGCACTCAAATCAGTACTGTTAGAAAAAAGAATGGGAATCATTCCTACAACATAGCAAGCAATAAAGGATACGATTAGGAGCAAAAACAACATTAAAAATTGACTTTGTATCGCTAGTTGATGGTATTTGCCTTTCCAGTTGTTCATCGCTAAAAAATATTTAGATTTGCAGATCGAATAATGAGTGTAAAGATAGGAAATATCGATTTAGGGGAATTCCCTTTGCTTTTAGCACCAATGGAGGATGTTAGTGACCCTCCGTTCAGAGCTTTATGTAAAAAAAATGGAGCCGATGTAATGTTTACTGAGTTCATTTCTTCAGAAGGACTTATTAGAGATGCAACCAAAAGCGTTCAGAAGCTCGATATTTTCGAATACGAAAGACCCATCGCCATTCAGATATTTGGCCACGATATAGAATCGATGAAAGAATCGACTCGTATTTGTGAAAAGGCAAATCCCGATTTTATAGACATAAACTACGGATGCCCAGTTAAAAAAGTAACCTGTAAAGGTGCCGGATCAGGAATTTTGAAAGACATTCCTAAAATGGTTTCCATGACAAGAGAAATCGTAAAGTCTACCAACTTACCCGTTACCGTAAAGACAAGGCTTGGCTGGGACGATGAGTCCAAACACATCGTAGATGTAGCAGAACGCTTGCAAGACGTAGGTATTCAGGCCATCTCTATTCACGGACGTACCAGAAAACAAATGTATAAAGGCGAAGCAGACTGGAGCCTTATTGCAGATGTGAAAAACAACCAACGAATGAATATTCCCGTTTTCGGAAATGGTGATGTTGATAGCCCAGAAATGGCTAAACACAAAAGAGACACCTACGGAATAGACGGGATAATGATCGGAAGAGCAGCAATTGGCTACCCTTGGATATTTAACGAAATAAAACACTACCTGAAGACTAACGAGCTACTTGCCAAGCCAACCATGAGCCAAAGAATCGCTCTTTGTAGAGAACACCTCGAGTTTTCATTGCGATGGAAAGGGCCTATATTAGGCGTGGTAGAAACAAGAAGACACTATACCAATTATTTTAAACATATTCCGGATTTTAAAGAATACAGAATGCGTTTAGTTACAGCAACACAAGCGGAAGATTTGTTTCAAATTTTAGACGAAGTTGAACAAATATTTGGTGACTATCAATTCCAATAAATGAAAGAGACAAGAATAAATAAATTTTTGAGTGAAGCAGGCTATTGTTCTAGAAGAGCAGCAGACAGACTTATCGACGAAAACAGAGTTACTATAAATGGTGAAGTGCCACTTATGGGCACTAAAATTGTAGAAGGCGATGTAGTTAAAGTAGACGGAAAACTAATAATCAAGAAAGAAGAAAAGCCTGTTTATATTGCCTTAAACAAACCAGTAGGAATTGTTTGTACTACCGATACTCACGTAGAAAAAGACAATATTATCGATTTCATGAATTATCCTAAAAGGATATTTCCTATCGGAAGACTCGATAAAGCAAGCCAAGGACTTATACTTTTAACTAATGATGGTGACATCGTTAATAAAATTTTAAGAGCTAAAAACAACCACCAAAAAGAATACATCGTTCAGGTAAATAAAGAAATCACAGAAGATTTCTTACAAAAAATGAGAGATGGGATTCCTATTTTTGATATCATCACCAACAAATGTGAGGTAGAGCAAGTAGGGAAATACCGTTTCAAAATTATTCTTACTCAAGGACTAAATCGCCAGATCAGACGAATGTGTGAATACCTAGATTTTAGAGTGATATTGTTGAGAAGAATCCGAATTATGAACATTCATTTAGATGTAAATATCGGAGAGTTCAGAGATTTAACCCAAAGCGAATTAGACGAATTAAACGAACTAATAAAAGAGTCTACAAAAACTTTTAAGGCTGAAACTAAAGCCGAAATAGAGGCTGGAACTGAACCAGAAACTAAAACGAGTGTTGAACTAGATATTGAGCCAGAGCTTGAAATAGAACCAGAGATTGAGTCAGATCCTAAAACGGATGAAGAAGCTTAAAAAACTTTTTTACTCATATAACTAGCAGGTATAAAAGAAGTCAGAGCTCCAATTATACTTACCGTAACGTAAACAAGCAATAGGTCATTAAGCTCCACTGCAACCGGATAGTTTTCTACCACAAACGAACCTTGGCCCATACTTAAGAGCCCAAACTGAAGCTGTAGCCAACAAACAAACAGGCCAATTGCCATTCCTAAAACAATCCCTACTTGAGTAGTTAAAACACCTTCTAATAAGAATATGTTTCGTATTGTTTTGCGGTTAGCACCCAAATTAGACAAAGTTTGAATGTCTTTTTTCTTATCAATCATAAGCATACTTAAAGACCCAATAATATTAAAAGAGGCAATAATTAGGATGAAGCTAAGAATGAAATAAACAATAAGCTTTTCCGAATTTAATATCTTATATAAAAATGCGTGTTGCTGATAACGGTTAGCAACCACATAATCAGAACCAATTTGCTTTTGTATTTTTTGTTGTAATTCTAAAATTTGGCTGTCTTCACAAAAAACTTCTATATAAGTTGATTGATTGCCCTTATTGAGAATATTCCTAACGAAAGAAATCGGTGCTAAAACATACTCGCTATCGAAGTCAGCCTGGATAGAAAAAACACCTACTGGCACCAAACTTTTCTGAATAAATGCCGATTCGGCCTGCAACAAACTTTTCTTTTCTCTATTAGGAACAAATACTTGAAGCTGGTCAAACATATCTCCTATTCCCATACTTAAGTAATAAGCTACGCCTTGGCCTACCACACAATTGTTATTCTCGAAATCGTTCAAATAATTTCCAGAAATAAGCATGCTATCTATAGAATTGATAGTATGAAACTTTTGGTCTACCCCTTTTAAAGTAGCAATGTATTCTTTGTCTTGATAACGGAGCAAAACCTTTTCTTCCAAACTTTGAGAATATAAAATGTTGTTGCTGTCTAAAACAGAAGTAACATCGTCGAAAGAGGAAGTTTTTCCTTCTACCACACTAATTTTTATTGCAGGATCGAAGGAATCATAAAGAGAAAGGATAAGGGTGCTAAATCCGTTAAAAACCGAAAGGACAATTACCAAAGCAGCAGTACCCACTAACACACTTAATATGGATGCATAAGAAACAAGGTGAACGATATTTTTAGACTTTTTAGAAAAAAGATATCGTTTAGCTATATAGAATGCAAAGTTCAAATTGCTAGTTATTGTCGTTAAGTAAGCCTTCGATTTGCTCAGAATAGTCGACAGAATCGTCTAAAAAGAATTTTAATTCTGGAACTTTTCGCATTTGGTTTTTAACTCTTATCCCTAATTTTTTACGAAAAACGCTTCCTTTGCTATTGATTTTTTCGAGCAGACCTTCTTTTTCTTCTGTACCAAATACACTTACGTATACTCTAGCAACTGATAAATCTGGCGACACCCTTACTACGGTAACCGAAACAAAAGATGTTCCGATAATGTCTCTTCCTTCTAATTGAAAAATTTCCGATAAATCTTTCAAAACCTGACGCGATACTTTTTTCTGACGAGTACTTTCCATGTAACAAAGATAAATTTTTAAGAATCAATGGAGCAAAATAAATACATTTGCATTTATGAAAGATTTCTTGCGCGTATTACGATTTGTGAAACCATACTGGGTTTATGCTATTCTTAATGTAGTATTCAACATTCTGACCGTGCTTTTTTCACTGGTTTCTATAACCATGATTATTCCTTTTTTAGGACTGTTATTTGGAACTCAACAAAAAGTATATGAGGCCCCACCTTTGGCATTTAACGCCGATTCTATTAAAGAAAACTTTTATTTATTGATTACCGAAATTATAAACGAAAAAGGACAAGTAGAAGCATTACTATTTGTTTGTATTTTGGTTTTAACAATGTTCTTTTTGAGAAATCTGTTCCGCTATCTTGCCC